>MDSW01069597.1_pt1 | contig 12672 bp, 12 predicted proteins | sample 811171 | NCBI WGS metagenome assembly MDSW01 (sample SAMN05326641, study PRJNA326480) | marine metagenome | isolation source: seawater | place: Atlantic Ocean: North West | collected 2012 | reverse complement strand
CCTCAGCTACTGCTTTTAAAGTTTCTTTTTGTTCTTTCGTAGTCCTAAATCGATTGATATAGTCCACTTTACAAGGTAGTCCTTGCAATCTCTTTTTAAAGGTCTTAGCATGTTGCATAGCCAATATGGTAGTTGGCACCAATATCACCACTTGTTTATTATCTGCTACAGCTTTGAATGCCGCCCTAATGGCAACTTCTGTTTTTCCAAAACCGACATCACCACAAACCAATCTGTCCATAGGCATTATACTTTCCATATCTTTTTTTACATCTAGGGTTGCTTTATGCTGGTCAGGAGTGTCTTCGAACATAAAGGAGGCTTCAAGCTCATATTGTAAAAAACTGTCTGGTGAAAATTCAAAGCCTTTCTGTTCTTTTCGCTTGGCGTACAATTGAATAAGGTCGTAAGCAATGGTTTTAACGCGGCTTTTTGTTTTTGCTTTTTTCTTTTGCCAAGCACCGGAACCTAGTTTGTTAGTTTTTGGTTCTGCTCCGTCTTTACCACTATATTTTGCAATTTTGTGAAGGGAGTGAATGCTAATAAACAAACTGTCGTTATCTTTATACAATAGTTTAATTGCTTCTTGCTTTTTATTATTTATGTCTATAGTGTGCAGCCCAGCAAAGCGACCAATGCCATGGTCAATATGAGTGACATAATCTCCTGTTTGCAAACTATTGAGTTGTTGCAGACTGATAGCTTGATTGTCGGCAAAGCTTTTTTTAAGTTGAAATTTATGATATCTCTCAAAAATTTGATGGTCGGTATAGCAACATAATTTCAATTGATGATCTATAAATCCTTGACTCAAACTTAACAGAATAGGTTTGAAATGAACATCTTTTTCGTAGTCATTTATAATACTTTCAAAACGATTGATTTGTTCTTTTCCGTTACAGAGAATGAAATTTTGATAGCCTTTGTCGTGGGTATCTTCTAAATCCTCAATGAGTAAATCAAATTGCTTGTTAAAAACTGGTTGAGGTGAAGATCTAAACACATAGCTGTCTTCGGTATTAAAATAGTGATGTTGACCAAACTCTACAACAGGAAAATTAGATAGCTGTTCCATGAATAAGTCTCCGTTTAAGAAAATATGTTGAGGTTGGGCGTGTTTAAGAGGACTATCTTTGAGATTATTAAAGTATTGCTTTGCTTTTTCAAAGAGCTGATTTAATTTGTTCTTGGTGTGTTCAAAGTCTATTAGCCATATTTTAGAATTTGTAGGTAAAAACTCTAATATACTTTCTTTGGCGTTGTCACTTAAAATAGGAAATTGAGGAACAATGCTAATTTCATTTTGTTTTTCTTTTGACCTTTGACTATTGATGTCAAATGTTCTAATACTTTCTATTTCCTCGTCAAAAAACTCGATTCTAAAAGGTGATTCATTAGCAAAAGAAAATACATCTACAATGCCGCCACGAACCGAATATTGACCAGGTTCAATTACAAAATCAACACGTTCGAAGTTATATTCTTGAAGACATTCGTTTAGGAAATCTATAGATATATTATCCGATAACTTTATTTCAAAAGAGTTGTTATTAAGTTGCTCTTGGCTGATGACTTTTTCAAAAATTGCCTCTGCATAGCTTACTATTATGGGTAGATTTTGATGTTTTAAGCTATTTAAAACTTCTGTTCGTAATAGAACATTAGCATTGTCGGTTTCTTCTAGCTGATACGGTCTTCTATAAGAGCTAGGGTAAAATAATACTTTTCTTTTTACTAGTGTTTCGAGGTCATTCATAAAGTAAGCAGCTTCTTCTTTATCATTAAATATAAATAGTTGAGGGCTGGTAATTTTTTGAATACTGTGTCCGGCAATAAGAGCTGTTTGAGCACCTACTAAATTCTTTATATGAAATTTTGCGAAATTATTTTTTTTAAAACAATTCGCCATTGCATTTAAGCAAGGGTGGTCTTTATAGTAATTTGATAAAAGTAAAGGATTCAATTATTTTTCTTGCATAAATGATTCAGCCTTTTCAACCATTTCAGTTGAGCCAATAAAAAATGGTACACGTTGATGAAGGTCATTAGCTTTTATATCCATTATTCGCTTAAAGCCATCAGATGCTTTTCCTCCAGCTTCTTCAATAATCCACGCTAAAGGTGCGCATTCGTAAAGAAGTCTTAATCGACCTTCCGGAGCTGCATCTGTACTTGGGTAGATATAGATGCCTCCCTTTAACATATTTCGATGAAAATCGGCAACTAGAGACCCCATAAATCGTGCTGTATGAGTACGCTTTCCACTATTGAGTTGATGGCAGTATTTGGTATATTCTCTTACTCCTTTAGGCATTATATGTTCATTAGCCTCATTTACTGAAAATATTTCACCTTTGAGAGGCGTATTAATTTTAGGATGAGATAAACAGAATTCACCAATAGATGGATCAAGTGTAAAACCATTAACGCCATTTCCAGTAGTATATACTAGCATAGTAGAAGAGCCATATATTATATATCCTGCAGCAACTTGTTCTGTTCCTCTAATAAAAAAGTCTTCCTTCGTAACTTCATTTTTAGTTTCTTTTCTTTTTAAAATATTGAAAATAGTGCCAACCGATATATTAACGTCTATATTTGACGAGCCATCTAAAGGATCCATACATACCAAGTATTTGCCTTCTTTTGACTCTAAGCCATTAAGAAAAATAATTTCTTCATTTTCTTCAGAAACAACGGCGGCACATTGCCCTCCTGAACTTAGTGCTGAAATAAAAGTATCATTGGCATAAATGTCGAGTTTTTTGACTGATTCACCTTGAATATTATTTTCACCAACATCACCAACAATATCGACTAATCCTGCTTTATTAATTTCTCTATTTATTATTTTTGCAGCTATAGAGATGTCATAAAGCAAACGAGATAAATTTCCGGTAGCTTCAGGTTTCAAAACCTGTTGTTCTGTAATAAATTCTGCTAGAGTAGTTATTTTCGCCATTGCGAGATTAATTATTCAACAAATATCGAATTTTTAGACAAATATTTACGTTCAAAAATAATTAACTTTGAATACTCTATTATGGAAGTTAAAATTAGAAAAGGTCAAAAAGCTGATTTGCCTAGTGTAATGGCACTAATTAAGGAACTTGCTGAATTCGAAAAGGCTCTTAATGAAGTGAGTGTGACTTTAGAAGAGCTTGAAGAAGATGGCTTTGGACAGCATCCCTATTATTGGTTTATAGTAGCAGAAAATAATGGAGAAATTATTGGACTTTCTTTTTATTTTATTCGCTATTCGACTTGGAAGGGAAGATTTTTATTTTTAGAAGACTTTGTGGTCAAGGAAGACTATCGAGGACAAGGAGTTGGAGCGCAATTATTTGAGGAAACAATTCGTATTGCACAACAATTAAAGGTTAAAGGTATGGTTTGGCAAGTATTGGATTGGAATGAAGATGCCATACGTTTTTATAAAAAATATGAAGCAACTATACATACAGAATGGCTCAATGGAAAGCTTAGCAATGAACAATTAAATGGATTTGAATTAAATGAAAGTATATAAGTTCGGAGGAGCATCTGTGAAGGACGCTGAGGGTGTACGTAACATTAGTCAACTTCTTGTTAATGAATGTACTGAGCCTCTAGTCATTGTTATTTCAGCTATGGGTAAGACGACCAATATGCTTGAAAAAGTAGTCAATGATTATTATTCTAATAATTCTCCGAATTTAGATGAAGTCAAATTCTACCACTATTCTATTTTAGAAGAATTATTTGATAAGTCCCATTCTATTTTTGATGATGTCAACAATCTATTTGTTGAGATTGAATGGGCTATAGAAGATACACCGACTTCTACTTATGCTTATGAGTATGACCAGATTGTGTCGGTAGGCGAATTGTTATCAACTAAAATAGTAAGTGCCTTTTTAGATCAAGAGGGCTTTGTAAATACATGGATTGATGCTAGAGATATTATCCGTACAGATAATACCTACAGAAATGCTCGTGTAGATTGGCAATTAACCAAATATAATATAGCTAAATATATTTCCAATAGTGAAGTGTTTTTGACTCAGGGTTTTATCGGTTGTACAACAGAAAATTTCACCACTACATTAGGTCGTGAAGGTTCAGATTTTACAGCTGCTATTTTAGGTTTTGCTTTAGACGCTGAAGAAGTAACTATATGGAAAGATGTAGACGGTATGCTCAATGCTGACCCTCGTTATTTTGACGATGCTAAATTATTAAATCAGCTCTCCTTTGCTGAGGCTATTGAGTTAGCTTATTTTGGAGCAAAAGTTATACATCCCAAAACCATACAGCCCTTAAAAGAAAAAAATATATCTCTAAGGATTAAGTCTTTTCTCAATCCTAAGGAGGAGGGGACTGTTATCTTTGAAGATGCCGAAATGGAACCATTTTTGCCTTCTTTTATTATTAAGGAAAATCAAATATTGATTTCTATTTCTGCCAATGATTTATCTTTCATAGTTGAAGACCATTTGAGTTATATTTTTTCTCTTTTAGCTAAATATGGATTAGGCATTAATATGATGCAAAACTCAGCAGTAAGTTTTTCTGTTTGTGTAGATAACGATTCTCAAAAAATATTAGACCTCATTTCTGACTTAAAGGAAGATTTTAAAGTTCAATACAACGACCAATTAACACTGTGTACCATAAGACACTACGATCAAGCTGCCATAGACAAAGTGGTGGATGAAAAAAATATACTTTTAGAACAAAAAAGCCGACAAACTATTCAGTTTGTATTCTCAAATTAGTTTCTTTTTTTACGTCTTGTGGGCTATAATTTTTCTCAATAGTACTTGAGCAATTTTGAGTTCGCTTTCTTTTGTCCAGCCAGCAATGTGAGGGGATAGGATAATCTTATCAGAATCTAGTAGTTGTTTCAATTCTGTTGTTTGTTTGGATAAGTTTTCAAAAGATGTTTTTTCGTGCTCTAAGACATCTAGACAAGCCCCCATGACTTTGCCGGATTTTAGATTTGCTACAAGGGATTTAGTGTCTAAACAAGGTCCTCTAGATGTATTGATCAAGTATATGGGCTTGTGGAATTGCTTTAAAAATCTATCATTCACCAAGTGTTGAGTTTCTTCAGAAAGTGGGATGTGTAAACTCAGAATATCAGTTTGTTCAAAAATGGTTTGCATATCACTTTCAATAGCGTATTTTGAAGTGTATTTTCTTTTGTATTTATCATAAGCTAATACTTTAGTGTCAAATCCACTTAATAATTTAGCCAATGCTGAACCATTATTCCCATAGCCAATAATACCAACTGTTTTACCACTCAACTCAATTCCTCTATTTTCTTCTCTTCGCCAAATACCTTTTTTTACTTCGCCGTCTGCTTTGTTAAGATTATTGAATAAGCTTAATAACATACTTAAGGCGTGTTCTGCTACAGCTTGTTTATTTCCTTCAGAAGCATTGATAGGCAAAATGTTTTTAGAATTAGCATAGTTAATGTCTATATTTTCCATTCCTGAACCAGCTCTAGCGATAAAAGTAAGATTGTTAAAGTATGATAAAAAAATGGCATTAATTCTGATGCGCGAACGAATAACTAGACCATAGGCATCATGATGTTGTTCAATAATATCCTTCTCATTCAAATCATATCCTTCATAACATGTATAGCCTTCATTTTGTAATTCTTTCCAAAGGTATGGGTGAACAGTATCTATAAAAAGTACTTTTTTCATGCCGATAGTATCATCTGACCTATGAGGAAATAAATGAATAGGCCAAGCACATCGTTAATTGTTGTAATAAATGGTCCGGTAGCTAAAGCGGGGTCTATTTTATATTTATCCAAAGTTAATGGGATAAATGTTCCAAACAACGCAGCGAAAATGATAACTGACAATAACGCTATGCTTACTGTTATACTCAATAAAAGACCGTAACCTAACAAATAGGTAGCTAATAAAATAATGCATGAACATATTATTCCATTAACTAGAGCAACACCGAGTTCTTTAATAAGTCTTTGTGAAACATTCCCTAAAGTGTCTGTTCCACCAGCTAAACTTTGTACCACAATAGCAGCAGACTGAACACCAACATTACCCCCCATAGCAGCAATTAGGGGAATGAAAAATGCCATTTGATAGTTTTTCTCAATATCAAAAATACCTATCACTTTTGCCCCAAAAAGCCCACCTATCATGCCAATTAGTAGCCAAGGAAGTCTAGCTCTAGTAATTTCCCAAATCGCATCACTAGACTCTACATCTTCAGAAATACCCGAAGCCATTTGATAGTCTTTTTCGGCTTCCTCTTTCATAATTTCCATTACATCATCAGCAGTAATTCGACCGATTAATTGGTTTAAGTCGTTAACTACAGGAAGTACAATCAAGTCGTACTTATTCATTGTATTAGCCACCTCTTCTTGGTTCATGGTTGCGTTAATCTTAATTATATCATCTTTCATTAAATTAGAGATTATAGCTTTAGAGTTTGCCAATAATAATCGTTTAAGTGATAGGGTGCCTAAAAGAATGTTTTTGTCATCAACAACGTAAATCGTGTAGACTAAATCCACATTTTCAGCTTGTCGACGCATTTCTTTCACACAACGCATTACTGACCAATTGCTATTTACCTTGATAAATTCTTTTGCCATCAAACCACCTGCAGTATCTTCGTCGTAATTAAGTAAGTCAACAATATCATTAGCTAAATTTTGGTCCTCAAGATGTGATAATACTTCTTGCTTTTTATTCTCTGGAAGTTCAGAAATGATATCCGCTGCATCATCTGAATCCATATTATCAACAAATTCTTTAGCGATTTCTTTTGAAGAATGTATATTTAGAAGTTCTTCTCTGATATCCTCTTCCAATTCAACTAAAACATCTGCAGCGATATTATCATCAAGCAGATCGAAAAGAAAACTAGCGTTTTCAAATTCCAATTCATCAATAATTTCGGCAATATCAGCAGGATGACATTCTATAATCATAGTAATAATAGACTTTTGATCTTTATTTTCTATGTGTTCATTCAGTTCGCTAATAAAATTTTTGGTCAATTCAAACTTCATTACTCAAAACAGTTTGTTAAATTCATAAAATCTTCAACGCTTAATTGCTCAGCTCTTAATGAAAGATACGGATCAGCAGAAATTTCGTCCACTAATTTAAGACTTTTTAGAGCATTTCTCAAAGTCTTTCTCCTTTGACTGAAAGATGTTTTTACCACTTTGAGGAATTTTTTCTCATCACAGTCTAATTTAACTCTATTATTTCTTCTCAATCGTATAACTGCCGATTTTACTTTAGGAGGCGGGTCAAAGACAGTTTCATCAACCGTAAATAAGTATTCAACATCATAAAAGCATTGTAGCAATATACTAATTATGCCATATTTTTTGCTGCCTGGAGGTGATACAATACGTTCAGCAACTTCTTTTTGAAACATACCCACAATTTCAGGAATTAAATCTTTGTGGTCTATTGCTTTGAAAAGAATTTGAGAGGATATATTATAAGGGAAATTACCAATAATAGCTATGGGTTCTTTGAAAAATTCTTTTAATGGTAGTTGAAGAAAATCACCTTCTACAATATGGTTGTCTAATTCAGGATAGTTTTTCTTAAGGAAAGAAACGGATTCTTTATCTATTTCTATCACAAATATTTCTGTATTTAAAGTAACAAGGAATTGTGTAAGCGCGCCCATACCTGGGCCTACTTCTAACACTTTAGAATAGTTTTTTAAACTTAGGCTCTGAGCAATATCACGTGCAATTCCTAAATCTTTTAGGAAGTGTTGGCCGAGGTATTTTTTTGCTCTTACCTTTGACATTAATTAATGTTAATGAATGATTTTTAATAGTGTTCTGAATGCGCCAAATTTACCTCTATACCTCTTGTTGTGTTCTTCTTGTAATTGTGCAGCAAATTTTTCTTGATACTCATTTAGCGTATCCATATCCTTGCAGGTATACTGAATGGCATAAGTAATTTCGTCTTCAACCAACAAACGACATATTTTATTATCTAAAAAATAGCCTGTGTCCATCACTTCAGGAATATGTATTTCTTTCATCCATTTTAACCAATCTTGATGAATACTTTGGTCTACTAAACTTATAGTAACATTATATAAAATCATAATTCTTCCTTTTGGTCACCTCTTAACTTTCTAAATCTTTTTCTTGACTCTACAGTGTATATACTGTCGGAATAGTCCATAACAATCTTTTCATAAAGTTCTTGTGCTTTGCTACTGTCGTTGAGTTTTTCTTCAAGAATCTCTGCCCATTGGAATAAGGCATCATCAGCAAGTATGTCAAATGAAAATTCAGTAGCTACTTTTTTATAGAGTTTTGCAGCTTGCGTATAATTTTTATTATTGAATTCTATTTCGGCTTGTTTATAAAGAATTTCATCGCTTAACGTATGCCCTGGAAAAATAGTAAGCATACTGTCTAATAATTGATAGCTTTCATCGTTTTTATTCTGATAGATAAGCCATTCTGCTTGAGCATACATTTGCATAGCTAGTGCTGAGGTGTCTAAACCCAAATTATCTGTAATGAGAAGTGACAACTGCATAGCGTTATTAGCAATTAGTTTGGTGGTAGAGCCTTTCAGGACATCGAGTTGCGCTTGTGCCCAGTCGAATTGACCTTGGAAATATGCAACTCTTGCTCGTCTGAATTTTGCTTCGTGACCGATGGGATTTTCTTTAAAAGCTTTTTCTACTTGTGAATATTGAATGATAGCGTCCCATTCTTTATTATTGATGAGGTGAATATCTCCGAGCATTAGCTTACATTCTGATTGCAGTTCACTTACAGGCAATAGGTCAATACATTCTTCAAGGATTTCTGCAGCAGTTTCGGTTTCATACAAATGATAGGCTTTTAATTTAGCATAGTCTTTCATTAAGTAAACTAAATCTATACTTTTTCCAAGTTCATCTATGGTAGATTGATAGTCATTATTTAGAGATAGCAATTCATTTTGGTTGTATTCTCTATTGGTGAGTTCTTCACCACTAACGATTAATTGTGAAATTTTAGCATCAATATAAAATGGGTTTTCAACACCTATGTCAATAAGGTATTGGTAGCATTTTGCAGATTCCTTGAAAGCTTTGTTTTCATAGGCTATATAAGCTAGGTCAAACATTCGTTCACCGTTTTCTCTTAAGCGTTTGTCTAGCGCTTTGGTATAAACATAAGCAGCATTATATTCATTGGACTGTATATATAGCCAAATGAGTAATTCAGTCAGAGCATTATTGTTATTTTTTTGGACGCGAGATAATAGCTTTTTAGATAATAAATCATAGTTGTCTTGGCTTCCTTTAGTTCTTCCTAAAGTATTTTGAAGTCTAATTTTAACAGACTTAAGATGACTTTCTTTTTTTTCTATTAAGTTTAAATATTCATCAATCATCTGTTCAGTTTTACCGGCACTAGACAATGCCGATGCGAGTTGAAAGCCAAATTCATAATTAGGGTTCAATTCTTGTCCTTTTTTGTAGGTTTTGAGAAGGTAGTTGTATTCTTTATTTCTTGAAAAGCTATTGGCTAAAGAGGTGACTTGATTTGTTCTGCCGCTTTCTAAGGCATCAATACTTTTTTGAAATTCTTTTTCTGCTCTAATTTTATCTCCTTTAGCTTTATAAATGAATCCTAAATCGGCTATATACTTTGCTTGATTGGGGTATTTCTTTTTTACTTTTTTAACCAATGCAATTGCAGTTAAATACTTTTCTTCAGCTGTTAGACATTTTAGATAATTACTGTAATAGCTTAGTATATTGACTTTTGTTTCTAAGGTTTGGTAAATCTCATTGGCTTTGTCACACTGCTTACTATTAGCATATTTATTTGCAATCTTAAGCTTAGTGTTAGATTGCGCAGATAAGCTTAAAGCACATATACATAAGGCTATGAACAAAGTAAACCTCATTTATTGGTATATGAATGTTTTACTTAATTGCTCTAGGCTATCGAAACGAATTTCATAATTTTTATAAGCTGATTGAAATTCATTCAATTTAATTGATATTCCTTCAAAGGCTTGTTCTTCTCTAACTATGATAGGATTTAGTTCTTCCGAACTAAAAATTCTGTTATCAATGTCGTTAAGTAAATTTTGTAGTTGCTCTTGATTTCTAATTATATTAGTTACAAAACCTTTCTTTTGATTGGGTGCATTCTTGAACTGGCGTTTCATCAATTTCAAATCATTGAGATAGGTCATTGTTTCTAGACTAGGCTTCTTATCTGTGCTAAGCTTAGTTTTGGAATAGGCTAGGGCCTGCTTGTAACGTTTCAAATTAGGGCCAGCTGTGCTAATATCAATATTTTCAAGTATTTGTAGAAGACCATCATATTTTATGATTATTTCATTGATTTGTTTTTGTTCTTGTTCAAAAGTTGATGAAGAGCAAGAGGTTAAAATTACGATAATTATAAGTGCGATATATTTCATTAGTCGATGTATTCAAATCTAGTGTATGGCACAAGTGCTTTTGGTATTCTAATGCCTTTTTCATGCTGATGGTTCTCTAAAATGGACGCCACAATTCTTGGTAACGCTAAGGCACTACCGTTAAGAGTATGACATAAAACGGTTTTTTTGTTTTCGTCTTTGTATCTTAATTTTAGTCTGTTGGCTTGATAGCTTTCAAAATTTGAAATAGAGCTAACTTCTAACCAAAGTTTTTGAGCAGCTGAATAGACCTCAATGTCATACGTAAGGGCTGAAGTAAAGCTCATATCGCCACCACAGAGTTTTAAAATTCTAAAAGGTAATTCTAAATCCCTTAGCAGTTTAGTGACATGTTCTACCATTTCATCTAAGGATTGGTAAGAATCCGATGGTTTTTGTATTTGTACAATTTCAACTTTATCAAATTGATGAAGTCGGTTCAAGCCTCTTACATCTTTTCCGTAAGACCCCGCTTCTCTTCTAAAACAAGGTGTGTAAGCGGTATATTTTATAGGAAACTCTTCGCTTTTTACAATAACATCTCTAAAGATATTGGTAACTGGAACTTCGGCTGTAGGAATAAGGTAGAGATTATCGCCTGTTACGTGATACATTTGACCTTCTTTGTCTGGTAATTGTCCTGTTCCAAAACCACTAGGTTCATTCACTAGGTATGGTGGCTGTACCTCTAAATAGCCTGCTATGGTATTTTTATCTAAAAAGAAATTGATAAGGGCGCGTTGTAGTCTAGCACCTTTTCCTTTATATAAGGGAAATCCAGTACCTGTGATTTTTGTGCCAAGTTCAAAATCTATTAGATCGTACTTAGCCGCTAATTCCCAGTGTGGTAAGGCTTCTGTATGAAGCTTTGGTATATCACCTTCTTCTTTGACTACTTCGTTGTCTTGGGGTGTCTTGCCACTTGGCACACTGTCGTGAGGAACATTAGGAATGTGTATTAATAAATCTTGGAGATCCTGACTTACTTGATTTAGCTTGTCCAAAAGCGCCTTGCTTTGTTGTTTTAATGTTGCAGTCGTTGCTTTAGCTTCTTCGGCTTTTTCTTTTTCACCATTTTTGAAGTAAGTGCCAATTTCTTTGGCTATTTGATTGGATTGGGCTAAGATATTGTCTAGTTTCTTTTGAGTTTCTTTTCTCAAGTCATCTTTAGCAACAATTTTTTCAAATTTAGCTTTTGCATCAAAGCCTCTTTTAGCCAATTTTGCAATAGCTTCATCTATATTTTCTCTTAAGTAATTTATCTGTAACATAACTTAGTTCTTGTTAAACAAAAATAACATTCTAATTCAAAAAAAACTCCCTAACTTGAAAAGCAGGGAGTTTAATGTTCTATTAATACGCTACCTTTTTAGTTGATAGGGTCAACGGAAACATATGATCGATTATTGGCTTTTTTACTAAATTGAACAATTCCATCAGTAAGTGCAAATAAAGTATGGTCTTTTCCCATACCTACATTTTCACCTGGGTGATGTTTAGTTCCTCTTTGACGTAAGATGATGTTACCGGCTATTGCGCCTTGACCACCATAGATTTTTACACCTAATCGTTTACTTTCTGATTCTCTTCCGTTTTTACTACTTCCTGCACCTTTCTTATGAGCCATAGTATTAAGTTTTAATTATTAGACTATTTGTCAGTTTTCTTAGCTGCTGTTTTTTTAGCTGCTGTTTTTTTAGCTGTAGTTTTTTTAGTAGCAGCTTTTGGCTTAGTAGCATTTGCTGTTTTGGCCTTAGGAGCTACTTTTTTAGCTGGAGCCTTTTTAGCCGGAGCTTTTTTGGCTGCTGCTTTAGGTTCAGCTTTAGCTTCTTTTTTTTCTGTAGTAGCAGAAGCTTTTTTTGCTGTTGCACCTTTTTCTACAATACTTTGGATTTCAATTTGAGTGAAAGTTTGGCGGTGACCATTTTTTACTCTGTATCCTTTTCTTCTTTTCTTTTTGAAGACAACTACTTTGTCTCCTTTCACGTGGTCAAGCACTTTTGCAGTTACTTTTGCGCCACTTATAGCTGGGGCGCCAACATTAACTTTGCCTTTGTTGTCAATCAATAATACATTATCAAATTCAACTTTAGCACCTTCTTTTTCCTCTAGTCGATGAACGAAGATTTGTTGGTCTTTTTCAACTTTGAATTGTTGCCCTGCTATTTCTACAATTGCGTACATTCTTAAAGTTTTAATTTATCCACTATTTTGG
>MDSW01148452.1_pt1 | contig 12673 bp, 13 predicted proteins | sample 811171 | NCBI WGS metagenome assembly MDSW01 (sample SAMN05326641, study PRJNA326480) | marine metagenome | isolation source: seawater | place: Atlantic Ocean: North West | collected 2012 | reverse complement strand
TCATAACAAGATCAGTTTCTTTAGATGGTTCAACATCTATTTCATCAATATATGACTGTAAATTATTAGTAACACCTGCCATAGCTGATAATACTACTACCACTTTATAATTTTGTTGCTGTTTAACTATTGTATTAGAAATATTCTCTATTTTTTTAACATCTGCTACAGATGTTCCACCAAATTTCATTACAACTATCTTCATTGACTTAGATTTATCTTTTTATTAATTGGGGTTATTATTATTTTTAAGATAAAGTACAAGTTTAATGAACACAAAAAAAGTAAAAAATAGCGAATTTGATCATTTTTCTTCAATTGCGAGCGAATGGTGGCAGCCTAATGGGAAATTTAAAATACTTCACGAAATTACTCCTTTAAGAATAAGATATATTTTGGACAATATTGATAATAAGATTAAAGATTTAGATATTCTAGATGTAGGATGTGGAGCTGGATTAACTTGTGAACCATTATCTAGACTTGGAGCAAAAGTTTCTGGGATTGACTTTGTAAAAAAAAATATTGAAATAGCAAAAAAACATGCTCAACAAAATAAATTAAATATTAATTATATAAATATAGATATAGTTAATTTTATTTCAAAGGAAAAATATGATGTAATTTTGTTGTTAGAAGTTATAGAGCATCTTGATAATTGGAAAGAAATAATTCTAAAATTAAAAAATAATTTAAAACCTAAGGGTAAACTTATTTTATCAACCATTAATAGAACAAAAGCATCAAAAATTTTTGCTATTTTTTTTGCTGAAAATATTCTTAAATGGGTTCCAAAAAATACACACGATTACAAAAAACTAATTAAACCTCATGAATTGGCCGAGCTATTAATTAAAAATAAATTTGAAATTAGTAATATAACTGGAATGAATTATAATTTATTAAGCAGAGAGTGGAAATTAAACAAAAATTTTTATTCAATTAATTATTTTTGTACTGCAAAGCTAATTTAATTTGTTTTTTTTGAGGGTGTCCATGGCAAAGGAACAACACTTATTTCCTCTTCTATCAATTCTTTAGTTTGCTCAATATTTGCCTCACCATAAATCGGTCTTTCATTAATTTCTCCATATTTCATTTTTTTTGCTTCTTCACTAAAATTATCTCCAACATAATCAAAGTTTTTTTCAATTATTTTTTTATATTTTTTAATATTGTTAGCCATTGTTTTTTTCTTTTTTTCTATTTTTTTAGCATTACTCTTTTTTGGTAAATTTGGAGTCATTAAAGATTTATTGATTGCAATACTATTACAAGAGGGACAAAAAATATCTCCTTTTTTTCTTTGCTTTTCAAATTCTTTGGAATTATCAAACCATCCTTCAAATTCTAAACTACAATCTTTACAAACTAAATTAAAAACAATCATTTAGCTATTATAACAAATTTATAATTAATAACATTCTAATTTTCCAAACTATTTTCAATATATAATATAAAACTTTTTTTGCCAATAGACTGGCTGATTATCATGTTCTTAGAAAGTACAATGCCCATTTTTGAAAATAAGTTAATAGAATGAGCATCTTTAGAATTTATATCTTTAAAAATTTTTAATGACTTATATCCTTCTATTACAATACATAATATATCATTTTCAACATTTTGCTTGATTTTTAATAATGGATCTAAATTTGAAAAAATACTAATTATTAAGTTATTTTGATTAAATTTCTTTCTTATTTCTTGATTATTGCTTTTTTCAATAATGTTTATATCAATGGTTTCAAATTCCTTTATTTTATCAATTAAAAAATATTTTAATTTTTCCAAATAGTTGATACCTAAAACATTTGCTTCAATATTATTATTGCAGTCAGATATAATTTTTTCAATTTCTTTAAGTAAATCAGACATTAAGATCTATAATCTGCATTTATTCTAATATATTCATGAGTTAAATCAGAAGAATAGACAGTTTTATTAAAATTACCAATACCTAAATTTATATTAATTTCTATCACTTTATTTTTCATGTATTGATTTAGTTTATTTATATTTATTTTATTATACTTCATACCTTTATAGGCAACAATCAGTTTACCAAATTGTAGCTTTATTTTTTCTTGTAAAATTTTTCTATCAGCTTTACCTATAGCCATAATTACTCTTCCCCAGTTTGCATCTTGTCCTGCTATCGCAGTTTTAACAAGCTGAGAATTTGCTACTGAAAAAGCTACTTTTGAAGCTTGCTCTTTTGTTGAAGCGCCATAAACATTTATTTTCATTAATTTTGATATACCTTCACCATCAGAAACAATTTGAATTGCTAATTCAAACATAGTTTTCTGCAAAACATCAGATATTTTTTTAATCTCAATTTTCTTTGATATTTTTTCTTTTTTATCATTATTAATTGAGAAAAGCATAACTGTATCATTAGTAGATGTGTCACCATCTACACTGATAGAATTAAAACTAGTTTCAAGATGGGAGTTTAAAAATTCTTTTAAAATTTTATTAGATACATTAGCCTCAATAAATATATAAGCTAACATAGTACCCATATTTGGGGCTATCATACCGGAACCTTTAGCAAATCCAAAAATTTTAATTTCTTTTTTTCCAACTTTAAATTTTTTGAAAACTGTTTTAGGATAAGTATCAGTTGTCATTATCGCCTTAGCGGCATCAATTATTTTTTTATGATTATATTTATTAATAAAATTATAGGTGTTTTTAATTTTTTGGTAATTTAATTGTTCACCTATTACTCCTGTTGAAGAAACTAAAATTTGGCTTAGTGGACAATTAAATTTTTTTGCAATATTTTTTGCGTAAAAATCAATAGCCCTAACACCTTTAGTGCCGGTGTGTGCGTTGGCGTTGCCTGAATTAACAATAAGTATTTTACACCAGCCTTTATTGTTTTTTTTATTCCAAATAATAGGAGCAGCTGGAGTTGATGTTTTTGAATAAGCTGATACAACATTAGAAGCTTCATTAAAAATAACAATGAGTAAATCATCCAGCTTTTTTTTAAATCCAGCATGAAATGTATAGAATTTCAGATATTTAGACGAAACATTATTTATTAAAGGGTATTTAAAAAAAGAATTTGACCTCTTTTTCATAAATAAACTCTCATTCGAAGAAAGTTCCAAATCCCTTGTAGATCTATTTTTTTTCATGTGATAACAGCCATATCATAAAAATGTTAAAATTTGTAAACAAACTTTTTGGCTCATCATCAAATAGACAAATCAAATCTTATTCAAAAATACTTGACGCTATCAATAATTATGAAGAAGAATTTCAGAAACTTTCAGATTTAGAATTAAAAAATAAAACTGAATATTTTAGAGATTTAATAAAAAATGGTAAATCTTTAGAAGTTATATTGCCTGAAGTTTTTGCAGTTGTTAGAGAGGCTTCAAAGAGAACTATCGGTCTTAGACATTTTGATGTTCAATTAATAGGAGGAATAGTTTTACATGAAGGCAAAATAGCTGAAATGAAAACTGGTGAAGGCAAAACTTTAGTTGCTACACTTGCTGCATATTTAAATGCTCTTAATGGAGATTCAGTTCACATTATTACAGTTAATGACTATCTTGCCGAAAGAGACTCAAAATGGATGGGAGAAATATATAAATTTTTAAATCTTACAGTTGGATGTATTAACTCAAAAACAGATCATGATGAAAGAATTAATCATTATAATTGTGATATAGTTTATGCAACAAATCATGAAATTGGCTTTGATTATTTAAGAGATAATCTCAAAAGCACATATGAATCTTTATCCTTTAAAAAAGAATGTTTTGCTATTGTAGATGAAGTTGATAGCATTTTAATTGATGAAGCTAGAACACCATTAGTAATATCTGGCCAATCAAATAGTTCTATAGAACTTTATCCAAAAATTAACTCAATAACTAAATTCTTAAATAAAAAAGACTATGAAATTAATGAAGAAGGTAAATCTATTCTTTTAACTAGCAGTGGTATGGAAATAATAGAAAAATTATTATTAGAAAATAATTTAATTAAAGGAGGAACACTACAAGATTTGGATAATATGAGTTTGAATCATAATATTATCCAAGCTTTAAGAGCTAGACATTTATTTCTTAAAGATAAAGATTATATCATTAAGGATAAATCAATAGTTATTATAGATGATCTATCTGGAAGACCAATGGAAGGTCGAAGATATAGTGATGGACTTCACCAAGCTATAGAAGCCAAAGAAGGATTAAAGATTCAACAAGAAAATCAAACAATAGCTTCAATTACTTTTCAAAATTTTTTTAGGACTTATAAAAAATTAAGTGGAATGACAGGAACAGCAAAAACTGAAGCTTCTGAATTTGAAGGTATTTATAATTTAAATGTTGTTGAAATACCTCCAAATTTACCTGTGAATAGAAAAGATCAAGATGATCAAATCTATATGACAAAAAAAGAGAAATATGATTCTGTTTTAAATTTAGTCATTGATAGGCATAAAAAATTGCAGCCAATTTTAATTGGTACAACTTCAGTTGAAAATTCAGAAATTATTTCAAAAATGTTAACAAAAAATAATATTAAACATCAGGTATTAAATGCAAAAGTTCATCAGCAAGAAGCAAATATAATATTGAATGCAGGCATGCCAGGAAAGGTAACAATTTCTACTAATATGGCTGGAAGGGGTACAGACATAAAACTAGGTGGGGATGATGATGAAAGCGTTAAGAATAAAGAAATTGCTATAAATGCTGGAGGACTTTTAGTTATTGGAACTGAAAGACATGAGAGTAGAAGAATTGATAATCAATTAAGAGGAAGATCAGGTCGTCAAGGAGATATTGGTGAAAGTATTTTTTTTATTTCATTGGAAGATGATCTGATGAGAATTTTTGGATCTAAAACATTGGAAAATGTTCTATCAAAAGTTGGAGTTAAAGAAGGTGAGGTAATAACTCATTCTTTAATAACAAAAGCATTAGAAAGAGCTCAACAAAAAGTTGAGTCACATAATTATGATATTAGAAAACAGATATTAAGATTTGATGATATTTTAAATGACCAAAGAAAAATAATTTATAATAATAGAAAAGAAATATTAGCAACTAATGATCAATCTGAAATTGTTCAAGAAATGATAGATCAATCGATTGATGAAATGATTTTAGAATCTATTCCTCCAAAAAAATATAAAAATGAGTGGGATTCAGAACTTTTAAAAAATAAATTAATAGAAATTTATTCTATTGAGTTACCCATTGAAGAGTGGTTTAATGAGGAAGGAACGGATGAAATAGAAATTAAAAAAAGAATTTTAAATCAAATAGAACAAAAATATAATGATAAAAAAAATAAGTATTCAAAAGAGTTGTTATCCTATGCTGAAAAAAGAATTATGTTATTTCAAATAGATAATGATTGGAAAGATCATTTAGCAGCTATGGATGCATTAAGAAGTAGCGTTAATTTACGGGCTATGGGTGGTAAAGATCCTTTTTATGAATATAAAAGAGAATCATTCGATTATTTTAATCATATGTTATCAAATCAAAATGAAAAGGTATTACAGAATTTGTTTAAATTAGAGCTAGTTACTCAAAATCAAAAAACTGGAGATGTAAAAAAAGTTGATTCAAAAAATATTGTAACTAAAAAAATTGGTAGAAATGATCCTTGTCCCTGTGGTTCAGGAAAAAAGTATAAAATGTGTCACGGAAATTAAAAATTAGTAATATTTAAAAACTTTTCATTGCGATTACTTATCAAATCTTCAATAGAAATTTTTTTTAAGACTGAAATATTTTTTAAAATACTTTTTTTAACTGTTTCTAATTGATTTTCTACAAATCGATGGGCGCCCCCAGCAACTTCATCCACTATTTCATTAATTATTCCAAATTTTAAACAATCATTCGCTGTTAATTTTAGTGATGATGCAGCCTGTTGAACGAATTCAGGACCCCTCCATAAAATAGAGGAACATCCTTCTGGAGAAATAACTGAATATATTGAATTTTCTAACATAAGTATTTTATCAGCTGTTGCTAAAGCTATAGCTCCTCCAGAGCCTCCTTCGCCAATGATAATAGAAAGTATTGGTGTTTTAACTTTTAAGCATGTTGCAATAGAAGAAGCAATTGATTCAGATTGACCACGCTCCTCAGCATCTTTACCAGGAAAAGCTCCTGGAGTGTCAATGAATGTTATTATAGGTAAGCTATATTTTTCTGCCAAAAACATTAATCTTTGAGCTTTTCTATATCCTTCAGGTTTAGCCATTCCAAAATTATGTTTTATTCTGGTCTCCATGCTACTACCTTTTTCATTACCAATAATCATAAATGATTGTCCTTCAATACTCCCAATGCCTGATACAATAGATTTATCTTCACCAAATTTTTTATCACCAGATAAAGAAATAAAATTCTCAAAAATATATTTTACATAATCTAAACAATGAGGTCTATTAGGATGTCTTGCAATTTGAACTCTTTGCCAAGGACTTAAATTAGAATATATGGTTTTAAGTTGTTTTTCTTTTAAAATATTTAATTCATTAATTTTTTTTAATGAGTCTTTAGTTTTTTTGCTCTCTAAATCTATTATTTTTTTATCTATTTCTTCAATTTTCTTCTCAAAATCAAAATATTTAATCATTAAATTATTTTACTCTGCTGTAAAATCTCTAATAAAATTTCGTTTAATATCAATCCTTGCTTGTATTCAGCAAGGCCAATTAAAATAAGATTCAAATGCTCGGGATGAATGTCTTGCCATAAATTTCCATTCATAGAAGCAATAATCGAAATTAACAGTTCAGGATAATTTTTATCCTCTATAGATTTTTTAATTTGATTAATAATATATTTGGATGGCATCAATCGAGACTCTTGTAGTTTTTTTTCTATTTTAAATGGATTTTGATTTGAATAATCCAAAATTGAATATATTGAATGTAATATATCATTTTGCGAAGCAAAATTTTTATTATTTTCATTAGTTAAATTTTTGCTCATAAACTGAAGATTTTTATACAAGACATCAATTATATTTTCTGATTCACTTATGTTATACAAGCTATATAAAAGTTTGGATGAATTAAATTCTCTTAAGTTAGATTCTTCTTCATTTGAATTCTCAGAAAATAGCAGCCATTTTTCTGCCAATTGGAAGTCTAAATTATAAATATAGGCTTTTGAAATTTCTGGCCCATATTTTGACAATTCATTTGATGGATCGATTGTATTTAAATTTTTTATTGATAATTGGTAGGCTATTTTTTCTAAATTATTCTGTTTAGCAAATTTCCAAAATTCAATAATTGCTTCAAGTCTAGTTAATGGAAGTAGTTGGATATTTATTAACTGATAATAATAAGCCATTCCTATTTCTGTATTTTGATCAAAAGATGGTAAAATGCTTGATGGATCATTTAATTCATCATAACTAAAATCTACTGCTTGATATAAAGCTGCAAGACTATCAATGTTTATAAGATTATTGAGATACGCTAAATGTGCAGCTTTTAATCTTAACTTAATATCTGTTGAGCTACTCAGAATAATTGGCATTGCAGTATTTATTGGATCTAAAAAAAGAAATTTTTCATTTAGAGGTATATTTCCAACTCTATGCATAGCACTATATAAAAAAATATTTTTTTCTTTTATTTGATGAATTGTGTCATCATCCTTCAATTCTGGCTCAAGAAGTTTCTCGAATAAATACTGAAAGTATTGATCTTGCTCTGTTTTAGACTCATTTAATAATGAATTTAATAAATTTGCTTGATCAAATTTTTCCTCTAAAACTAGGCACAAAATATCAATCTTTAAAAGATAGTTTTCTTCATCTTTTAATTTAAAATTTTTAATTTCATTCTTATAATCACATGCTTCACTTAAATTATAAACAGATAACAAATAATTAAGTTCGAATTGTCTATAGAAAAAATTATACTCAGGATTTTCAACTTTTTGAAATCCTCTAATTATTTCATAAGATTTTTTTCTATCGCCTAGAACTAAAAGACTATCGATAATAACTTTTTGAAAATCTTCATTTTCAAGATCAGATGATGGTAAATTTCTTATGTCTAATATTTTAATTAATTCATTTTTAAGAACTTCGGAATTAATATGTTGAATATTTTCTAATAAGAAAATTAGATCTTCACTTTTACTAGAATCCCATAAATCTGGTAATTCAACAACTAAATCAGTTTGTTCTTTTTCAAGTTGGTTTGTTTCTTCATTATTTTCAATAGAAATAATTTCTTCATTTTGATCATTAAGATCATTTTCATTTAGATCATCAATATTTATTTCCGATTTCTCATCAATTATAATATCTTCATTTTCTTGTAAATTTTCTTCAAGAATTCTATCAATAGATTTATGAAGTTGAATTACAGTAATATCTTCTGCATAAACAAAAGAGTTGAATAATGTAATAAATACAAAAATAATTAATTTTTTCATTCTAGCTCTATTTTATATTCTTCAGTAACTAATTTTGATGGCGCAGGTATATTTACAAAATAAAGGCTAATAATTAATAAAATTAAAATAATTATAGGAAATATTATAAAAAAGTTTTTTTTCATATATGTTTTATTAATAAATGATAAAAGTGATCTCTTATAGATTAATGATTAAATTTTAAGTTTTTTCTTAATTATTTATAATATTGTCATAAATATGAAAGACAGAAATAATAACAAAAAAAATATAGCAATTATTGGCCATATGGGTTCTGGAAAGTCTATTTTGGGTAATTTAATAGCTAAAAAGCTTAAAATTAATCATCTAGATACTGATCAAATTATTGAAGAAAAAACTGGTATGGTAATAAGTGAAATTTTCAAAAAAAAGGGGGAATCAGCTTTTAGATCTATTGAAGAAAAAATGATACTAAATATAGATACAAATAAAGATTTTGTTCTTTCACTTGGAGGTGGATCTATATTAAGTGCACAAATTAGGGAATTTTTAAAAAAATATTTTATAACAATATTTCTTGATGTAAATATGGCTATTCTTGTTAAACGACTGAGTAAATCTTCAAAAAGACCTATACTTTATGATGCAAATATAGAAGAAAAGATTAAAGAGTTAGATTTAGCGAGACGTAAATATTATTTACTTGCGGATATTAGATTTGAAAAAAATGAAAGTATTAAAAAGTCTCTCGCATCGGTTTTATCAATTCTAAATAAACAATTCAAAATTAATGAAAAAAATTATAACAGTAAAAACTAAAGATAGAAATTGTAATATATTAATAGAGAATAATTCAATAATATCTTCTATCAATGATCATTTAAAAAATAATGAAAGAGTTTTTTTAATTATTGATATTAAGTTATCAAATCTTTTAAAAAAAATTAAGATTAATAACAAAACTCATGTAATTAAAATAATAGGCTCTGAAAAAATAAAATCAATTGAAAATTATTCAAAATTAATATCAAAATTATTAAAGTTTAAAGTTGATCGTTCTTCAACTTTAATAGCAATTGGTGGAGGAACAGTTGGAGATTTATCTGGTTTTGTAGCTAGTACAGTTTTGAGAGGAATTAGATTTGTCTTAATACCTACAACTTTACTTGCACAAGTTGATAGCTCAATTGGAGGAAAAAATGGCATTAATACAATTTATGGTAAAAATTTAATTGGAACCTTTTGGCAGCCTGATAAAGTAATTATTGATCCTAATGTTTTAAAATCATTAAAAAAAAGAGAGATTAAATCAGGTTATGCTGAAATTTTAAAATATGCTATGATAAAAAATAAAAAATTTTATCATTGGCTTCTCAAAAATTATTCTCGTATATTAAATTTGGAAGAAAAATTTATAATAAAAGCAATTATAGAAAGTATAAAAATTAAATCAATCTTTGTTGAAAAAGATGAAAAGGAAAACTTAATTAATAACTCATCAAGAGCTATGCTGAATTTTGGTCATACATTTGGTCATGCTCTTGAAGCAATGAACAATTATAATAAAAAATTAACTCATGGTGAAGCGATTTCAATTGGAATGGCTTTTGCAACTAAAATATCATCAAAAATTAATAAAGTTAATAAAGAAGAATATAGTGAATTGATAAATCATCTAAAAAAAATTGGCTTACCTTTTTATGATAAAAGAATAAATTCAAATAAGATTTATGATCTAATGTTATCTGATAAAAAAACTACCAATAATAAAATTAATTTAATTTTATTAAAAGAAATTGGATCAGCATATTTTGAAAGAGGACTTAACAAAAAAAATATAAAAAATTTATTAAGCTAAACTAATGTCTCTAAGTAATTTATTTCTTTTAATTTTGATTATATTCTTAATTTTAATCTCAGGTTTTCTTTCTGGTTCAGAAACAGCAATAACAGCCACATCAAAAGCAAGGATAATTTCAAAAATAAAAAAAGGTAGTAATAGAGCTAAATATTTAAAAAAAATAATTGATGAAAAAGATAATGTTATTTCTTCATTACTCCTTTCTAATAATTTAGTAAATATATTGGCATCTGCATTAGCTACAGCATTCTTTTATGATTTATTTGGAGTTACAGGAATTTTTTATGCAACTTTATTAATGACTTTTTTATTGGTAATTTTTGCAGAAGTATTACCTAAAACTTATGCAATTAACAAGCCAACAAGAACAGGGCTTTTAATTTCACCTATTATTTATTATTTAAACAAATCTCTTAAACCAATCGTATTTTTTATTTTAAAAATAGTAAGTTTTTTAATTTCTAAAAAAGACCTTAATGATAGCTCATCTTCAGATGAAAGATCAGAGGAAGAGTTGCAAGGAGTAATTGATTTATATCAAACTTCAAATCCTGACTCTGAACATGAAAAAGAAATGTTACAAAGTATTTTGACTTTAAATGATACAAAAGTTGAAGAAGTTTTTACACACAGAAAAAATATTTATTCCATAGATATTGATTTATCAATTGAAGAAATAATAAATAAAATAAATCAGTCTAGATATACCCGTATACCATTTTGGAAAAATAATCCTGAAAACATAATTGGACTTCTTAATATTAGAACTTTGAGTATCGATATGAAGAATTACAATAATGAAAAAAAAATAATTGTTGAAAAACTCAGCAAACCGTGGTTCATTCCTGAGTCCACTAATCTTTTGGATCAATTAGTTGAATTTAAAAAAAGAAGAGAACATTTGGCTTTTGTTATCGATGAATACGGTGAACTCCTTGGAATAATATCTCTTGAGGATATTATAGAAGAAATTGTCGGTGAAATAGTTGATGAAATAGATATTCCAGAAAAAAAATTTACTTTAAATAGCCAAGGTAAAATTATAGCAGAAGGTAATCAAAATATAAAAGATCTTTATAAAGAATTTAATCTAAATTTGCCTGAAAGTGAGTCATCAACAATCGGTGGTTACTTAATGGACATAGCAAAGAAAATCCCCTTATATGGTGAAATAGTTAAAGATAATCATTTTAGCTATAAAATAATTTCCCATTCTAGAAAACAAATATTAACACTTGAAATTTCAAAAAATTAATTTTCTATAACAATTTGTAATGCATGCAAACCATTTGAAAATTCATCTTTTAACAACTCATTAATTTTCCTATGAATTAAGATCCTATTTAAATCTATTTTATTGTTGTTTTTTAATATTATTTTAAAATGAGTTTCATTTTTTCCATCAAAATTATTGTGCCCAATATGGTCAGTTGAAACATCAATAACATTGCAGTTCCATTCATTAAAATTTTTTTTTAATATTAATTCAATTCTTTTTATTCGATTCATAATTTATACTATATAGTTAATTTAATGAGTAAATTTAAGCACGATATTGCAAAAAAACATCTATCTTGGGAAAGAGTTGTCCCTAAAAGATGCGATTATTTTAATTGTAATGAAATTGGTGAATACAAGGCGCCAAAATCTAGATCAGATTTAAATGATTATTATTTTTTTTGCTTAAAACATGTTTCAAAATATAACAAATCCTGGGATTTTTATAAAGGATTAACTGTTGATCAGATTGAACTATCAATGCGAAAAGATACTGTTTGGGATAGACCTTCTTGGCCTTTAAATGGCAACTATGCGAAGGTTATGGAGCAATTAAATGATTTTTTAGATGAAGATTATAGCCTTTTTGAAAAGAAAAAAGATAATGAAGATTTCTTAAACAACAAAAAAATCAATGATAACTTATTAATTTCAGAAATAAAAAGCTTAAAAATATTAGGCCTTAAAATGCCCATTTCAGTGGACGAAATTAAAAAAAGATATAAAAAACTAGTGAAAATTTTTCATCCTGATGTAAATGATAATGATAAAGAAGCTGAAACAAAATTTAAGGAAATTACTGAATCTTACAAATTATTATTAAAAAAATTTTTAAAGAAATAAATATGATAAATCAAAAAATAGAATTTGAAAAAAGTCCTGATCGTGAAATAGATACAAAAAAAATATTTGGATTGCAATGCTCTTTCAAAGTTTTTGGTTTCAAGTCATCGAATGAATATGTTCCAGCTATTGATGAAAGTTATAAATTTGATATAGAAACAACAAAAGCAATTTTAGCAGGTTTTGCAGAAAATAGGAGAGTTCTTATTCAAGGATATCATGGCACGGGTAAATCTACTCATATTGAACAAGTAGCCGCAAGATTAAATTGGCC
>MDSW01125249.1_pt1 | contig 12673 bp, 13 predicted proteins | sample 811171 | NCBI WGS metagenome assembly MDSW01 (sample SAMN05326641, study PRJNA326480) | marine metagenome | isolation source: seawater | place: Atlantic Ocean: North West | collected 2012 | reverse complement strand
CTCATATACATAGACTTGCTCAACGTTGGGGTTTAACTAATGGAAAAAATGTTGTTCAAACAGAAGAAGATTTAAAGCGTTTATTTCCAAAAAAAAATTGGAACAAGCTCCACCTTCAAATAATTTATTATGGGAGAGAATATTGCAAAGCAAGAGAATGTTACGGTATTTCTTGTAAAATTTGTACTTCTTGTTATCCTAAAAGAAAAAAACCAGTTAAAACAAAGAAAGCTTAAAATGAAAATTCTAGGAATTGGAAATGCTATTGTGGACGTGATTTGTAAAGTTGAAGAAAATTTTATTTCTCAAAATAATTTAACAAAAGGAACTATGAAATTAATTTTTGATGAAAATGAATTTCAATCAATGATATCAAATCTTAAAATTGAAAAAACTATATCTGGTGGCTCTGTGGCTAACTCTATAGTTGGATTATCTCAACTAAAAAATAAAGTAGGTTTTATTGGAAAAGTAAGTGATGATGAATTGGGAAGAAAATATGAGGATGGATTAAAATCAGAAAATGTAGAATATTTTTATTCAAAGAAAAAAGAAGAGTTGCCAACTGGAACTTGTCTAATTTTAGTAACACCAGACTCAGAAAGAACAATGTGCACGTTCCTTGGAACTGCAGGAAAAATTAATGAAAATGATATAAATGCAGACGTTATAAAAAAATCTGAAATAATATTTCTTGAAGGTTATTTATGGGATGAGGGTGAACCAAAAAAAGCATTTGAGAAAGCTATTAATTATGCAAATAAAGTCGCGATGTCTATGTCTGACCAATTTTGTGTAGATCGACATAAACCACATTTTTTAGATCTAGTAAAAAATAAGCTAGATATTACGTTTGCTAATGAGCAAGAAATGACTTCACTAGTAAATGCTAAAAATTTTAATGAGGTAATTGATTTTGCAAAACATCTTAATAAACTGGTGATAATAACTCGAGGTGAAAAGGGTGCAATATCAATATTTGGAAATGAAATAATTGAAAATGATATAGAAAAAAATCTTAATATAAAAGATTTAACTGGTGCAGGTGATTTATTTGCTGCAGGATATCTGCACGGTTACTTAAATAATTTTAGTCAAATTGAATGCTTAAATAAAGGAAAAGAAATGTCCTCAAGAGTTATTCAACAAATTGGTGCTAGACTTTAGTTTTCTTTCTATCATAACTACCTCTGCCTTTCTTTGGTCTAACTATTCTTGGTTTGTACTTTCTTGAAAGTAAATCTCTTGCTATTTTATTTTTCTTACTTTTGAATTTTATAACCATTTTTTAAACTTAAAATAAATGATTTATCTTGAAATTTTTTTTCTACCTTTTTTCTTAGTCTATAAACATGTGTTTCTACAGTGTGAGTTTCTAATTTAGATCTATGACCCCAGACCTCGAATTGTAAATTTTCGACTGTAATTTCTTTATTAGAAGAGTTTAAATAATTTATTATTTTTGTTTCTTTTTCAGTTAACGAAACAAATTTACTCATATAACTCATTTTTCTAGAATTAAGGTTAATTTCATATTTGCCAACTTTAATTCTATTCTGTTTTTGAAATTTATTTTTTAAAAATTGAATGTTTATTAATTCAATCAATTTATTAATATTTAACGGGTAATTATCAAATTTTAATAAAAGTTTTGATCGGAAATTTTTATCTGATGAAATAATGACTAAGTTTTCATAGCTAGTGTTTATATCAACTTTATCTTCATTTATTTGTAGTATTTTGAATTTTAGAGTACTTTTGTTTTCATTTAATATATTAAATAAAATTGGATACTTATGAATTATAAGCAATTGAGAATTATTCATCATCATACATTATGCCAATTATAGTTAAAAATAAAGATACTCTTATATTTGATGATTTTATTTTTAAATGTTGTTTAGGTAAAAATGGATTGACTAGAAATAAAGTAGAGGGAGACAAAAAAACCCCAATAGGCAATTTTAATATAGATTGTCTATATTTTAGAAAAGATAGAAAAAAAAAACCTTTCACTAAACTAAAATCAAAAATCATTAAAAACTATATGGGATGGTGTAATGATATAAATTCAAAAACATACTACAATAAATTAATTACAACAAATACAGAGCTAGAACACGAAAAGCTTTTTAGAAGTGATTATAAATATGATTTTTTTATTCCTATAAAATACAATTGGGACAAAAGAGTAATAGGGAATGGAAGCGCTATATTCATACACCTTACAAAAAATTATACACCAACTGCTGGATGCATTGGATTATCTGAAAAGGATTTTCTAATTTTGATTAAATTAATAAATCATAAAACAACTATTAAAATTCTCTAATCTCTTTCTCCAAATATACTAGAACCTATTCTAACATATGTAGAATTATTTTGTATGGCATTCAAATAATCTGAAGACATTCCCATACTAAGTTCAACCAAATTAAGTTTATTATTTAATTCTTTCATTTGCTGAAAATATTTAGAACTATCTTCATTAAATGGAGGAATACACATCAATCCTAAAATATCTAAGTCAAGACTTTTGCAATAATTGTAAAAATCCAAAACTTCATCAACAGAAATTCCAGATTTTTGCCTTTCATTACCAATATTAACTTGAATAAATAATTTAGTTTTTAAATCTAGCTCCTTTTGTAAATTTGAAATTTTATTAGCCAGCTTTTGACTATCTAAAGAATGAATGTAATCAAATAATTTAATAGCAATCTTCACTTTATTTGTTTGTAAACGACCAATTAAATGAAGTTTTAAATTTTTGTTTTGTTCCTTAATCTTACTCCACTTTTCTAGAGCTTCTTGAACTTTATTTTCACCATAATGAATATGTCCATGTTCGATTAAAGGCAATATATGTTCAATTTTAAAAGTTTTTGATACAGCTATAATCTTTGGGTATTTAATTTGAGTATTTTTTTGTAATAAGTTTTTCTTAACATTTTCTTCAATTTTAAGTAAATTTTTAACAGTTAAATGCATAATAAATTTCCAAATAATTTTTATTTTTTAAAAACTTTCAAGAAAAATAATATTGATAAATTAAACAATAATACAGGTGTAATTTACAGAAATTATGGTAATAATTTAAATATTAACGAAATTTTAATTATCAAAAGATATTGTGCTAAAAAGAATATTAAATTTTTTTTATCAAATAATTTCAAATTAGCTTTAAAATTGCGTTTAGATGGAGCTTATATACCTTCTTTTAACAAAAACTTTAGTCACTTAAATTTTAAACTTAAAAAGTCATTTTTAATATTAGGGTCAGCACATAATATTAAGGAAATTCGAATAAAAGAAGCACAAAATGCCGAGATAATTTTTCTTTCTTCTATTTTTAAAAAAAATAAAAACTATATTGGAATTTATAATTTTAGATATCTGAAAAATATGACTAATAAAAAAGTTGTAGCTCTTGGAGGCATTACTAAATTTAATAAAAAAAAACTCAAATTAGTAGACTGTTTTGGTTTTAGCGGAATTTCTTATTTTGAGTAAAAAAAAGGCCCCGTATAGGGGCCTTTTTTTATAAAACATATGTTTTAATTAGAATGAGAATACTACTCCTAATTCATATGCAGATCTGTCATCAGTTGATGTATTAGCAATGTTATCAACACTGTTATATGAACCACTTAATGCCATTGATCCCATAGTATATGAGATAGAGAAACCACTAGCTTCTTGGTCATCACCTGAGTTGTACTCAATACTGTGAGCACCATAAGAAACTGCTAAGTCATCGTTTACTTGGTATGAAATACCAAATGCTGAAGACTCAGTGTCTGCTGTAGTGTTACCGCTTCTGTCAAGTTCAGAAGTTTGAACACCGACAGTGAAACCACCTGTTGCATAAGTTGCAAACATTGTGCTTTCTTCTTGCTCAGTTCCTGCAGTTGTTTCGACATCACCAAATGCATAACCTACTCTTAAACCTTCCACTCCTGTGTACTCAAGTGCAAAGTCAGAATAAGAAACAGCGTTAGCTGCTGCATCTGCGTTGTTGTATGCTGCATTGAATAGGACGCCTGAATCATGTGAGTATGAATAGTTAAACTGATTTTCTGCAGCTGCACCATTAATTATGCCAGCGTCAGCACCAGTTACTACATCCCATGGCTCTTCTTTAGCTGTTGGCATTACGTCGTCTCTAGCACTTAATGCACTAGATCCACCGTGACCAGCAAACACTAAAGTACCTGCATCACCTAAATCAAATGAAATTGAGTGATCATCAAATGTATCTGTAGCAGCGCCTTGTCCGTCTAACTCGTATGATACAGTTATTCCGATGTCATTTACATCTCCTGAAGCAGAAAAAGTAAGTGAGTCACCCATAGACCAACCATTACCAGTAGTAGCATTGTCATCACCACCAGCAAAAGTCATGCTAGAAGTTCCTGTAATCGACCAGTCAGCCGCATTTACAGTTCCTACCATTAGGGAACCAGCTAATGCTGTTAACCCTATTTTTGTTAGTTTGTTCATATTTAATACTCCTTGTTTTTAATATTAATATTAAACGTAATCCTTTTATCAAAAATCATTGCAAAATCTTAATATTTGAAAAATGTGAATTGATAAATTTCAAGAGTGTTGCATTTTTACATCACAAAAAAGCCAATAAATAAGCTATTTCTAGTTATATATATATTATATTTAAAATAATTAAGTGATATTAGATTAAATAATGAAAAAAAATTTTATTAGATCAATTCTATTTGTTATTTTTAGTTTAATGGTTCTTACATCATGTAAGAATGCTGGTGATGCTAGAAAAATTTCCCCTGACCCAAAGAAAAGAGTGCAGCAAAACATAGAGGAAGGTAGAGGATTTAGATTAAAAGGTATGAATGAAAAAAATACAGGAGAATTTGATTTTGCAAGCTCAAATGAACTTTGGAGAGCTTCTCTTGATGCCTTAGATTTTATGCCATTGGCATTGGCAAATTATAGTGGTGGAATTATAGTTACAGATTGGTACAGCGAAGGTGCTGATAACTCAGAGTCAATTAAAATATCTATAAGATTTTTAAGTAATGAAATTAGATCAGATGCACTATCAATTAAAGTATTTTATAAGAATTGCTCCATGCAAAATAATTGTGAAGTTACAGACAGATCAACACAATTATCTGCAGATTTATCAAAAAAAATTCTGACGCAAGCAGCAATATATGAAAAAGAAAAAAAGTCTAAAAAGAAAAAGAAATATATTAATAGTGCTCTGAAAGATTAACTATTACTCTAACAATTGTGGAAAGATACAATTTTAAAAAAGTTGAGGAAAAATGGCAAAAGAATTGGTCGGATAGAAAATTATTTACTACAAGTATAGATAAATCTAAAAAAAAATTTTATTGCCTTGAAATGTTTCCATACCCATCAGGTAAAATTCATATGGGTCATGTAAGGAATTATACTATTGGTGATGTGCTATCTCGGTATAAATCGCTTCAAGGTTTTAATGTATTACATCCCATGGGTTGGGATGCATTTGGAATGCCTGCAGAAAATGCAGCAAGAGATAATAAATTAGATCCAAAAGATTGGACAAATTCAAATATTTCAATAATGAAAGATCAATTAAAAAGACTTGGTCTATCAATTGACTGGGATAGAGAGATTTCAACTTGTTCAGAAGATTATTACAAACATCAACAAATGTTCTTTTTAGAGCTTTTAGAAAAAAAACTGGTTTATAGAAAAGAAAATTACGTAAATTGGGATCCTGTAGATGAAACGGTTCTGGCAAATGAACAAGTGATTGACGGCAAAGGTTGGAGGTCAGGAGCTATTGTAGAGAGAAAAAAATTAAATCAGTGGTTTTTTAATATTTCAAAATTTTCACAAGATTTACTAGATGGGCTAGAACAATTAGATAATTGGCCAACTAAAGTAAAAACAATGCAGAAAAATTGGATTGGAAAGTCTTACGGTTGTGAAATTAACTTTGAAGTTAATGGAGATTTGCCAGTTAAAAATATAAAATGTTTTACTACAAGACCTGATACTCTTTTTGGATTTTCATTTTTAGCTATATCTGTGGATCATGAAATATCAAAATATTATAAAAATGATAAAGATTTTTTGAAATTTAAATCAGATTGCTCTAAAACTGGAACCACTGAAGAAGCAATAGCTGTTGGAGAAAAAATTGGTTTTAAAACTAGCTTGTTTGCTAAAAATCCATTAAATCCAAAACAAAAAGTACCAGTATATTTCGCAAATTTTGTTTTAATGGATTACGGTTTTGGTGCAGTTTTTGGTTGTCCTGCACATGACCAAAGAGATTTTGATTTTGCAAAAAAATATGGTCTAGATATAAAAACAGTAGTTAGGCCATACGACAAGTCTTCTGATTTTAGAGTAACTAATGAAGCATACCCAGGTGCAGGAATTTTAATTAATTCAAAAATTTTAGACGGACTAGAAGCTCCAGATATATCAGTCAAAAAAACAATTGAAATATTGGAAGAAAAAAATCTTGGAAAAAAAAAAGTTAATTATAGGCTTAAAGATTGGGGAGTTTCGAGACAAAGGTACTGGGGTTGTCCTATTCCTGTTGCATATGATGATAAAGGAAAGGTATATCCGATACCTAAATCAATGCTTCCTGTTAAATTACCAGAAAATATAAAACTCGATGTTAAAGGTAACCCTCTTGATAATCAAGAAAGTTGGAAAGAGGTTGTTATAAACGGAAAAAAACTAACAAGGGAAACAGATACATTAGATACATTTGTTTGCTCATCTTGGTATTATTTGCGTTTTTGTTCTCCGAATGAAAAAAATTATGGGTTTAAAAAAGACGAAATTAATTATTGGATGCCTGTTGATCAATATATAGGTGGAGTTGAGCATGCAATATTGCATCTTTTATATTCAAGATTTTTTATGAGAGCTATTGAATATAAAAATAAAAATTTTGATATCAAAGAGCCTTTCAAAAGTTTATTTACACAAGGTATGGTTTGTCACGAAACATATAAAGACAAAAACAATAATTGGTTAAGACCAGACGAAGTGGAAAAAGTTGGAAAAGACATAGTTTTAAAAAGTAATCCAAATGAGAAAGTAATTATTGGGGCATCAGAATCTATGTCAAAATCAAAAAAAAATGTGATAGATCCAGAATTTATAATTGAAAACTATGGAGCAGATTCAGTTAGATTGTTTATTTTATCTGATAGTCCACCAGAAAAAGATGTTCAATGGTCAGATCAAGGGATGGTTTCATCCTACAAATTCATACAAAAATTATGGCTTCTGCATAACGAAATAAAAAATAAAATTAACATAGAAAACAAAGAAAAGACAAATAATGAATTAGATTTATTTACAAACCAGATAATTGCTAAAATTACAGATAACTTAGAAAAATTTAATTACAATGTAATTGTGGCTAATATGTACAAGACTTATAATTTCCTTATCAAATTTTTAAATAACAATAAAAATTTAAGTAACTTAGAAGAAAATTATAAGAAGATCTTAATATGCTTCTCGCCTGTCATACCTCACTTTGTAAGCGAATGTTTAAATGACTTAAAGGTTGATCAAGATATTTTTTGGCCAAAATTTGATAAATCACAATTAGAAAATGAGAAAATTAACTTTGTTGTTCAAATAAATGGTAAAAAAAGAGCAATATTAAGTGTTAATAATGGCGTCAATGAAAAAGATATTTTGTCAATGTTAAAAAATAACAGAAACACAGAAAAATATTTAACACAAGTTAAAATAAATAAAATAATATTTGTACAAAATAGACTTATAAATATTTTAATAGATGAATAAATTTTTCAAAATAATTTCTCTTTTAGTTTTAATTTATGGGTGTTCATATAAGCCTATTTTATCGAACCAAAAATATAATTTTGCATTTAATAAAATTGATACTAAAGGAGAAAAAAGTATAAATGGTTTTATAAAATCTAATTTGATTAATAAAAGTACTGGTGAAGAAAAATTCGATATATTATTAAATACAACAAAAAATAAAAAAATAATCTCATCTGATCAAAAGGGAGATCCTCTAGTTTTTGAATTAACAATAACTTTAAATTATGAAGTAAAGAAAAATAATGAAAATATAATATCAGAAACTATTAAAAAAAAAATTTCATATAACAACATTAAGGATAAATTCGAATTATCAAAATATGAAGAAAATATTAAAAAAAATATATCTGCAAATATTTCAGATGAAATACTTATAGGGCTAACCAAGTTTATGGAATGATTATAAAATCGTATGAGATTAATAAAATTCAATTAGATAAATTTAAATTTTATTTATTGTATGGAAAAAATGAAGGCGCCCAAGCAGATTTTGTAACTCGAAATTTTGTGGGAAACTTTTCTGGCGAAGTAATCAAGTACGATGAACAAGAATTTATAAATAACCACGAAGTGATTTCATCTGAAATATTGACAAAATCACTATTTGAAACTAATAAAATTCTAATAATTTCAAGAGTAACTGACAAATCATTTAAGTTTATTGAAGAAATAATTGAAAAAGACCCAGATGATATCAAAATAATATTAAAATCTGGTCTACTTGAAAAGAAATCCAAAATAAGAAATTTATTTGAAAAAAATAATAATTTAGTAACTCTTCCTTTTTATGATGATAATAACAGTTCCCTCACAACTATTATAGAAAATTTTTTAAATATAAATAAATTAAAATTATCAAAAGAAACAATCAATTTATTAATAGAAAGATGTTCTGGAGATAGAGTAAATTTAAAAATAGAATTAGAAAAAATTTATAATTTTTCTCTTTCAAATAAAAACATTACTTATGAAATTGTTAAAAAACTTTCTAATCTAGCAGAAAACTATTCGGTTAATGAAATTGCAGAGTCATTTCTTTTAAAAAATAAAAAAAATATTTCAAAAATGCTTAACGAAAATAATTACACAAATGAAGACTGTGTTTTAATTTTAAGAACCATACTTAACAAATCAAAACGACTTCTAAATATTATAGAAGAAAATAATAAAACAAAAAATATTGACAAAGTTATATCCTCCTATAGACCTCCTATTTTTTGGAAAGAGAAAGATGGCTTAAAATTACAAGCAAATGCATGGAAAATTGACGATTTGAAAAGAAAAATTTTTAAAATAAATGATCTGGAAGCTCTTATTAAAAATAATTCTAAAAATTCATTGAATCTATTATCCGACTTTATAATTACCTAGTAATTATTTTTAATTACATTAATAAGTCTGTCTAACTGATCAAGTCCCTTATATTGAAACGTTAGTGTCCCTGAATTATTTTTTTTATTCTTTAATAAAACACTCATTCCAATTCTATCAGCTAATTCGTTTTCGGTAGCTAAAATATTTGAGTCCTTTTTAAAATTTTTAACTTTACTACCGCTTTTTAAAACTCTTACTAAACTTTCTGTTTGCCTTACAGATAGTTTTTTTCTAATAATTTTTTCTGCTAAAAACAATGAATTTTCTAAGCCAATTAAAATTTTTGCGTGACCTTGCGAAATTTTCTCGTATCTTATCATATCAATCAATTTATCTGGCAGAGTGAGTAGTCGTAAAGAATTTGAGATATGTGATCTACTTTTTCCAATAAATTTAGATACTTTTTCATGATCATATCCAAAATTATCAATTAGTTTTTTATAACTTTCAGCTTCATCGATTGGATTTAGATTTTGTCTTTGAACGTTTTCAATAATCGCGAGTTCTAAAGATTTTAAATTATCAGCTTGAATTATAACAACGGGCACTTCATGTAGGCCTGCTGATTGCGCTGCTTGCAATCTTCTTTCACCTGCAATTAACTCATATTTGTCAACTCTATCAGCTGATTTTCTGACTATTAGTGGCTGAATAATGCCTCTTTCTTTTATTGAGTTTTTTAATTCATCTAAAGAATCTTTATCAAATAATTTTCGCGGTTGATTTTTATTTGGAACTATAGAGCTAATTGAAATTTTGTCATTAGATGTTTTTACAACACTATCTCCTATTAAGGATGACAATCCTCTGCCTAGTCCCTTTTTACTTTTAAAAGGGTTTATCATGCTGCGCTATCTACTTGTTTATCTTGATCTAAAAATTCATCAGTGAATTTAAAGTATGCTTTACTACCTGGACAAATCTTGTCATATAAAAGAACAGGTATACCATGTGATGGTGCCTCCGATAATCGAACATTTCTCGGGACTGCAGTTGAATAAACTTTTTCTTTAAAATAATTTCTTGCCTCTGCTTCTACCTGGCCCGAAAGCTTATTTCTTTTATCAAACATTGTTAATAGTATTCCTCTTATTTCTAAGGATGGATTTAAATTAGATTTTATCCTTTCTATTGTTTTCATAAGTTGTGTTAGCCCCTCTAATGCAAAAAACTCTGTCTGAAGTGGCACCACAAGAGCGTCTGAGGCTACCAATGCCATTATTGTAAGCAAACTGAGAGATGGTGGACAATCTATAATTATATAATCATAATGTGTTCCAGAATCATTTAAAATAGCGGCTAATTCATCCTTTAATTTAAAAGCCCGCCTACTATCTCCAGCAGTTTCGACCTCAAGACCTGATAAGTCTACGTTCGAAGTGACTAAATTAAGATTCGGGAACTTGGTTTGTTTTATAACCTGTGAAATTTTCTTATTTCCATTAAGGACACTATATATTGTTGTTTCTGAACCCGTATTATTTGACAAACCTAGACCGGTAGTTGCATTGCCCTGAGGATCAAGATCTATTACAAGAACTTTTTTTCCTTTCATGGACAGCCCTGCACCTAAATTAATTACAGTAGTTGTCTTCCCGACCCCGCCTTTTTGATTAATCACCGAAATAATTTTTTTATCCATCCTTTTTTCTTAAATTATAAATCTTTACAACTGTAGACTCGTTACTCGTCAAACTTTTTCTTTCTTCATAATCAAATTTCCAAAGCTTGAGTGCATCTTTTAAAATTTTTTTTCCAGTTTTGCCAAGAAATATAATTATATACTTAAAGTTTTTAAAATTATTTTGCGCTATTTGAAAAACTATTGGCAAAGGTTTAAATGCTCTTGAGATAATTACATCTGTACTTAAATTTTTTTCATAAAAAATATTTTTTTGGTAAATTTCAGAATTCAAATTAAACTTTTCTGTCATTTTTTTTATGAAATTGCTTTTATGATAACTTTTTTCGTAGAAAGTTATCTTAAATAGAGGTTTTTTTGGTTTCATCAAAATACCCAGAACTATACCAGGTAACCCAGCACCGGATCCTAAATCAGTACAAATATTAATATCATTTTTATCAATAAAATCAACTGTTTGTGCACTATCATATATGTGTCTGTAATTTATAATTTTTTCTGTGCTCTTGCTAATTAAATTTATCTTTTTGTTTTGGGAAATAATTTCTTTTGAATACAGTTCAAGCTCCTTTAATGTTTCACGTGAAACATTTGAGGTAATAATTTTATTAATTTCTAAATAGTTCGAATCAATCAAGCTGTGTATTTAATAGACTTTCTTTTCAGATGTGACAACAAAATATATACAGCTGCAGGGGTGATTCCATCAATTCTAAGAGCTTGACCCATTGTTTTAGGTCTGATTTGTTTAAATTTTGATTTTACTTCATTTGATAATCCAGAAAAGCTGTCATAATTCAAATTATGGGGAATTATTAGATTTTCATCTCTTTTAAATGCTAATATATCTGCTTTTTGCTTCTTTAAATAGCCTTTGTAATGCGAGCTGATCTCGAGTTGCTCATCGATTTCACGTGAAATATACTTAATTTCAGGCCATATTTTTCTAATTTTAGTCATATTAACAAATTTTTGCCCCAATATTTGATTAGCAGATCTAGTAAGTCCGTCCTTAGCAATATTTACTCCAAATTTTGCAACTTTTGAAGGAGTTATTTTTAATAAATCCATTTTTGTGCGAGTTTTAGATAATTGATTAAATTTTTCCTTAAATATTTTCTCTCTTAACTTCGATATAACACCAATATCAATTCCTCTTTGGGTTAATCTTAAATCCGCGTTATCCGATCTCAATGAAAGTCTATACTCTGCTCTTGAAGTAAACATTCTATAAGGCTCAGCAACACCCTTTGTGACCAGATCGTCTATCATCACTCCTATATATGCTTCTGACCTATCTAAAATAAATGGTTCATCTCCTTTAAAAGATAGCGCAGCGTTTATTCCTGCAATCAATCCTTGAGCAGCAGCTTCTTCATATCCAGTAGTTCCATTTATTTGTCCAGCAAGGTATAAATTTTTAATTTTCTTAGTCTCTAAAGTTAAAAAAAGTTCTCTTGGATCGACAAAATCGTATTCTATAGCATATCCAGGTCTAATAATTTTAACGTTCTCTAAACCATTGATTTTACTACATATTTCTTGTTGTATATCAGCTGGTAATGACGTTGATATTCCATTAGGATATATTGTGTAATCATTTAATCCCTCTGGCTCTAAAAAAATTTGGTGTCTTTCTTTATTTACAAATTTTTTAATTTTATCCTCTATGGATGGACAGTATCTTGGCCCTACACCTTGAATACTTCCAGAATACATTGCGCTTCGATTTATATTTTTAGTGATAATTTTATGTACAGCTTCATTAGTATATGTCATTCGACATGAAATTTGTTT
>MDSW01101623.1_pt1 | contig 12673 bp, 14 predicted proteins | sample 811171 | NCBI WGS metagenome assembly MDSW01 (sample SAMN05326641, study PRJNA326480) | marine metagenome | isolation source: seawater | place: Atlantic Ocean: North West | collected 2012 | reverse complement strand
TGATATTAGATTAAATATTTTTTTTATTAAATATTGAAATTTATTAATGATAGAAGAGAAAGTCACTTTAATTTGTCTTTTAGATTGTTTAGAAATATCTTGAAAAGTTTTTTTGTAGAGAATTTTGAGCTCATCTTCAAGTTCATTCCTAACAAGATACTCTTGCCCCAAATCTCCAATCTCAAAATAATCTATTTTCTTATTATTTACTGAGATTGGTAAGTCAACTCCTTGTATATAAATTGGATTACATCCTAATATTAATGCTAGGCATAAAGCATATTCAAAAACAGTACCGCCTTGCTTTGCAACTTCATCAAATTTGTAAACCTTTGAAACAAGTTCTTGAATTGTGAAAGAATTATTTCTAGATCTAATCAAATTACAACATTTTTTAATCGGATTACATTTTTTTCCCAAAAAATGTCTTTCATCAAACATTACCCAATTTACTTTTAAGTTTGTTTTTAAATAATCATCTGATTTTTGCCATAGCAAACCGTAAAGCTCAGTTTCTGAAAATAAAAAAGTTGTAGTTTTGAAACTATTAATTATTTCTAAATGATAACTGATATCAGGCACTGGGAAATGAGAATTAGAACAGACCCAAAAGTCTGGATTGAATATATTTTTTCCTCTCAACGCGGCATCTCCAATTGTTATGATTGTTCCATTAAAATCTTTATAAGGAAAATCTAGCATCGTTGGTCCAGGTCCAACAATAACACAAGGTTTATTTAGCCTAGTTTCAACTAATTCAGAAAGATTGGTTTCCATAAAAATTATATTCTATAAAAGAATATGGAATAAAGAAAATAAAATTATGAAAAAAAAAATTGATTTAGTAATTTTGGCAGGAGGAAAAGGCTCAAGATTGAAAGGGCTTACTAGAAATACCCCAAAGCCTCTTTTAAAAATAAATAAAATATCTTTTTTACAGTATTTAATAAATTACTACAGTAAATATGATTTTGAAAAAATTTATATATTGGCTGGATATAAAGGTTCAAAAATTAAAAGACAATTTCATAATAAAATTTTTAACTTAATTCCAATTGAATGTTTTATAGAAAAAAAAAAAATGGATACAGCGGGAGCACTTTACATTTTAAAAAATAAAATTAATAACAATTTTGTATTAATAAATGGTGATAGTTTTTTTGATTATGATATAAAAAATATAATTAAAAGCAGTTTAAATAGTAAAATAGGACAAATGCTGTTAATTAAAAATTTCTCATATAAAAGTAATAGTAAATTATCAAAGTTAGGTATAAATAATCAAAGTGAAGTTTTTTTTAAAAAGAATCATTTTTTAATGAATTCTGGTGTCTATTTTTTTAAAAAAAAATTTTTAAATTTAATCAAAAATGAACCAAGATCATTAGAAACGGATATCTTGCCAAAATTGATATCAAATAGAAAAATTTCTGGAGTTTATGCTAGTGGTTATTTTATTGATATTGGAACCAAAAAAAATTTAGATATAGCTAAAAAAGAATTTAAAAATAGATTTTTAAAACCTGCAATATTTTTAGACAGAGATGGTGTTATCAATAAAGATACGGGGCACGTACACAAGATAAGCCAATTAATTTATAGAAAAAATATTTTTAAAGCATTAAACAAACTTAATAATTTTTATATTTTTGTAGTTACTAATCAAGCTGGAATAGCAAAGGGATATTATAATGAGAAAGATTTCATTAGATTTCAAAAAAAGATTAAAGAAGATTTTATAAAGAAAAAAATATATTTTAATGATGTCAAATACTGTCCCCATCATCCAGAAGGCAGAATTAAAAAATACAAAATAAAATGTAAATGTAGAAAGCCTGAAAATGGAATGTTTTTAGAAATAATGAAAAATTGGCCAATAAATATAAAAAAAAGTTTAATGATAGGGGATAAACCCTCTGATTTATATGCAGTTAAAAAATTAAACATACCTTTTCAGTTTGTAGAAGATGACATCGATTCGCAATTAGATAAATTTAAAAGTTAAAAAAATTTAATAATTATTATGAATATTTTTTTTGTTAAAATTAAAATATTGAATTAATTCGCTAATTCCTTCATCAAGAGATACCAAAGCTTTAAACCCTTTTTTTTCAACTTTTCTATTACTTACAAAATAATCTCTTTGGTCTGGATCTTTCCTGTTTTTTATTACTTTAATTTTAAGTTGTTTAACTTGTTTTTTTATCTTTTTCGCAAGTTGAATTTTTGTGATATTTGCTGTTGATAAACCCAAATTGTATATATTTGATTTCAATAAGCTAAAATTTTCTATAGCAAATACAAATGCTTCAACCACATCAGATATGTGTATAAAATTTCTTCTAAAATGAGGCTCAAATATTTTTAATTTTTTTTCTTTTAATGACAAATATACAAGATTATTTACTAACAAATCAGATCGCATTCTATAAGAATACCCAAAAACGGTTGCTAACCTAAAGCATACAGAATTTTCATGTTTTAATACTTCTTTTTCGGCATCAGCTTTGGTTCTACCATATAAAGATATGGGATTGAGAGGTGAGTTTTCGTCACAAAATTTATTTTTTTCCCCTATACCGTAACCTGAGTTACTTGTCGGATAAATAATTTTTTGTTTTTTACTTAAATTTTTAATAATAAATTTTATATTTTTTAAATTTAGTTCAACAGCCATCTTAGGATTTTTTTCACAAAGAGGTGCGCCGACTAATGCAGCTAAAGGTATTACTAAGTCTACTTTTTTTATTAATTTTTTTAATTTTTTTTTATTTCTAACATCTTCAAAATGGAAAAAAAAATTTTTTTTAATAAAAAGATGATTTAATGACTCTTTAGAATAGACTAGCGTATCTATAACATGAACATCATGACCAAGATTGACCAATTTAGTTGTTAGCATTGAGCCAATATAACCAGCGCCACCTGTTATTAATATTTTTAATCTCATTTATCTCTTTTGCTTAGTATTGGTTTATTAATGGGCCAAGATATTTTTAACCTAGGATCATTCCACTTCATGCTTAACTGATCTCTTACATCAGGATATATTCCTTGGTATGCAAATTTATAATGAAGTACCGCTTTTTCACTGATAACCAAATGGCCTGTTAGAAAGTTGGGCGGAATCAAAATTTGTAATCTGTTGTTCGGTGATATTATCTTTGACATATGTTTTAAATATTCATTGCTTTTTGGCATGTTATTAACAATTACAAAAAAAATTTTTCCATAAACACAACTGATTAATTTCCAAGATTTTTTGTCTCCATGAAGTCCTCTTAGGACATTTTTTTTTGAAAGTGAAAATTTATCATGATTAAAATTTAATTTATATCTATTTTTTTTCCATGATGTCCAATATATACCTCTCTTGTCTATAAAAGCATCATCTTTTAAAATTTTTATTTTTTTTAAATATTTCATTTAAAATTGACAGAATTTAATATTTTGCATATTTTTTTAATTTTAAATTTTGTCAAGCTAGGATAATTGCCAATATAGTAACCGTAAAAATGAATGTGATCGACAAATTTAAAATTATTAAGATTTAACTTCTTTTTAAAATTTTTCAAATAGGGCTGTCTCAACTGATTGCCTCCACCTGCATTTCCTCTTCTAAATTCAATTTTAAATTTTTTCATTGTATTTTCTAAAATATCTCTATTTTTAAGTGATTTTTTTTTTAAAATTAATGGAAAAGCATAATTAGAATTTCCTTTTACATCAAAATCATTATAGAATTTTGACTTGTCTATTAATTTTAAAAAAAGTCTAAAATTATTCATCCTTTTTAAATTATTTGTATCAAGCCTTTTTAGTTGATTAGATCCAATAACCGCACCAATTTCATTATTTCTAAAATTAAATCCAGGATGGCAGAAAATAAATTTTGGAGATAAAAGTGGATGTTTTTTTATAATTTTCTTTTCTTCATTTACAGAGTCTATCTCCCTTGCCATACCGTGAGCCCTCATAGATCTTGCAATTTGATAAATTTTCTTACTATTTGTACAAAGCATTCCTCCCTCTATTGTTGATAAGTGGTGGGCGTAATAAAAAGAGAAATTTGAGATAATTCCAAAATTTCCTAATTTAACTTTACCAAATTTTGCTCCATGAGATTCGCATACATCCTCGATTAAGAGTATTTTTTTTTTCTTCAAAACTTTTAATAACTTTTGACTTAATCCATTAAAACCCTGTGCATGTGTCAAGAAAACTGCAACTGTTTTTTTGTTAATTTTTGAAATTATTTGATCTTCATCCATACATAGATTTTTTGGATTTATATCAACAAATACCGGATTAAAATTATTTTTAATAACACTTACAATGTCTGATATCCAAGTAAGTGTGGGAACAATAATTTCTCCCTTTAAACCCATTTCATTCAAACATGCAATGCTTAAAAAATTTGCAGAAGAGCCTGAGTTAACAAATACACTATATTTAACACCTAACCATTTAGACCATTCTAGCTCAAATTTTTTTACTTTTGCTCCTGAAGTTAATATCTGATTTTTTTTTTTTAAAAATTTAATTACCTCAGAAATATCTGCCCTTGTAATATTATTTTCCATTAATGGATGATTAAAAAGTTTTTTCATCAGTTTATCTCAATTATTTTTGATCCATTATTTTCAAAATTAAAATTTATATTTAGTCTTTTTTTAAGAAATGTCGATTTAAACTTATTATGATTTCTTACAGGAACATAAAATAAAAAAAAACCACCTCCTCCTGCACCAAGCAATTTTCCACCAGATGCTCCACTTTTTATTGCTAGATTGTAAAGCTTATCAATTGAAGAATTAGTAACTGAGTTGCTTAATTTTTTTTTTAAAGCCCAACTTTCACTTAATAATAAACCAAAGTCATCAAACTTATGTTCTTTTAATAACTTTTTTGCAATTGAAGCGTGATCAATTATTTGTTTTATATAATTTTTCTTTGAACCATATAGATCATCTATGAATGTATTTGCAATATCATTTGCTCTCCTTGTTATATTTGTATAAACAAGAAATAAGTTTTTTTGAAATTTCATAAGCTGATTTTTTTTTATATCCAAAGAACTTACAATAAATTTTTTATTACTTAAAAATTTTATTTCATTAAAACCACCATATGAGCAAGCAATTTGATCTTGCATTCCGACAGTTTCTTTTAATATTTTTTGTTCAAAATATATTGATTTTAATGACAAATCTTTTTTTGAGATTTTTTTCTTTTTAAATGCGTAAAGGGAATTTAGTAATCCCACTACAAAAGATGAACTAGATCCCATGCCAGATTTTGCTGGCAAATCACTATCATAATGTATCTCAAGACCTTTATTTATATTAAAATTATTTAAAATTCCTTTTATAGCGTGATGTTGAATTTCTTTTATATTCCTAACCATCTCTACTTTGGAATAAACAATTCTATAGTTATGATTAAAAAATTTTGGAAGCTCACGTAAAGTAATGTAAATATATTTATCAATAGTAGTAGATAAAGTAACACCTGGTTCGTTTTCTACCCATTGTTTATAGTCAGATCCACCTCCAAAGAATGAAATTCTAAGAGGCGTTTTACAAATTATCATATATTAATTATTTAATTAAAATTAAGTCTTCGACTGCTTCGAAAATCAAGTGACCCAGAAATATATGACACTCTTGTATTCTTGCTGTAGTTTTGCTTGGAACAATTAAATTTAAGTCAGATATTTTTTTTGCTTTTCCACCATTATTTCCAAGAAATGCAATTGAAAATATTTTCTTTTTTTTTGCTGATTTTAATGCTTCTAATATATTACTTGAATTTCCACTTGTAGAAATCACTATTAATATATCTTTTGTCGAACCGATAGCATCTAAATTTCTGGAAAATAAATATTTAAATGAATAATCATTTGCACAAGCAGTTATTGTTGATGTATCCATGGCTAAGGATAGTGCTGGTAAGGCTTTTCTGTTTATATGAGGTCTTAATCGAACTAAAAATTCTGCAGCTAAATGTTGGGCGTCTGCTGCTGATCCTCCATTACCACATAAAAGAATTTTTCCCCCAGTATTAATGGAAGAGTAAATTTTATTTATTGCAAAGAGAACTTTTTTTTTAAAATTTGGATTATTTAATTTTTTTTTTTAATAAAATTACTTCAGTTAACTTTTTATTATAAAAATTATTGAAATTATATTTCATAAAAATGTTATATTTTTATGTGAGCTCTTAATTTTTTTGCGATTGGGAGTTCCTCTGATAAAACTTTTCCTAATGATGGCTCTCCAATTGCTAATAAATATTTATTTATAGAATCAGTCAAATATTTCATACCTGCTGGCTCAAGGGAAGCAGCTTGATCCGATCCATACATAGTCCTATCAAGCGTGACATGTCTTTCTAATGAAGAAATTCCAAATTGTAATGCTGCAACGGATACAACTACACCATTTTCATGTCCGCTATATCCAACTTCACAATTGTAGGTTTTTTTGATTTGATTAATTGTCGATAAATTTGCATCTTCAGTTTTCATTGGATAAGTTGAAACACAATGCATTAGCTCAAAGCTGCAGTTTTCTTTTTTAAATATTTCAACAGCATCATCTATATTTTTTTTTGATGACATACCAGTTGATATAAAAGTGTGTTTTCTTTTTGTGGCAATTTCTTTTAGAAAGTCTTTATCTATTATCATAGCTGATGCAACTTTATTAAATTTTAAATTATATTTATCTAAGAAAATTAGACTTTTTATATCCCAAGCAGATGCAAACCATTCTATTTTTAATTTTTTACAGTAATTATCTATTTGATCATACTCCTTTTCACCAAACTCTAATCCATTTTTCTGCTCTCTAGTTGTTGTACCCCAGGGACTCTCTCTTGGTGTATCTAAAATTTCTTTTGAATATACCAATTCAATATCTCTTTTTTGAAATTTTACTGCATCGAAACCAGAATTTTTTGATACTTCTATGAGTTTTTTCGCGATTTCTAAATCTCCATTATGGTTAATGCCTATTTCTGCAATTAAATATGGTTTTTTCATTATACGGTTTAACTTTTAGCATAATAATATAGAAATGAAAGTTGTTAATGATAAGTAAATTCCAAGATTTAAAAAATAAAAATGTAATTGTCACTGGTGGTAGTGGTTTTATAGGTAAACAAATTTGCACAGCATTTTTATCACAAGGATCTAATGTTTACGTTTTTGACTTGAAAACTTTAAAATCGAAAAAAAAAATCAAGTATTTAAAAACAGATATAACTAATTCACAGGAGCTGGAAAATAATTTGAATTTTTTTAAAAAGAAAAAAATAAAATTAGATATTCTAATAAATAATGCAGCTAACGATTATGTACCGAATAATAAGAATAGAAACGAGTTTAAACTTGAAAATTTTTCAAATAATTTGTGGGATAAAGATTTAAATACAGGTTTAAAGGGCAGTTATTTATGTACAAAAATATTTGGGTCGTACATGGCAAGAAATAAAGGTGGGGTAATTTTAAATGTTGCTTCCGACCTTGGGATAATTGCTCCAAATCAAGATCTATACAGTAAAAGCAAATTCACCAAACCCATAACATACTCGGTTGTTAAACATGGGTTAATCGGCCTTACAAAATATACAGCATCTTACTGGGCAAAAAAAAAAATTAGATGTAACGCAATTGCACCTGGAGGCATGTTCAATAATCAAAGTAGAAATTTCTTAAATAAAATTAACAAAATTATTCCTTTAGGTAGGATGGCAAAAAAAAATGAGTATGATGATTTGATTTTATTTCTTTGTAGTGAAGCTTCATCTTATATGACTGGTTCAGTTGTAGTTGCTGATGGAGGTAGAACTATTATTTAAAAAATTTACTTTCTCGCAATTGATAATAGCATAATTTCTTTAGAGAATCTTATCCATTTATTGCTCATTCTAAAATAATCAGGCACAAATTTTCTTGTTATGACAGATGTTAAATAAAGTATTTTAGATAATAGATTGTTTTTAAACAAAATTGGTAACTGTATAAAACTCGTTACTTTTACATTTTTAAAGTTATTCATTGTGTGAATATCTTTTAAAGACTCATTAGTAAATGGTACTCTATGCGTGAAATCTTCATAAAAAGATTTATAAATATATTGCCACTCTGGTGTAAGGGTGATTATCTGACCTCCTGGTTTTAGTACTCTATGTGCTTCTTGAAATATTTTTTCTGGGTAATAAAAGTGTTCAATAAAGGATTTTGAGTAAACAACATCAAAAGTATTATCATTATAAGGTAATTTATCTTTTTCCAGATCAACTTCTTCAAATTTTAAATCAGGAAAAAAATTTTTTGAAAAATTTGATATATCTACACCGTAAGCATCCAAACCATTTTTTTTAAATTCGATAATAAAGTCACCTCTGCCGCATCCCAACTCAAGAATTTTTTGATTTTGTTGCAAGTTCGCTATTTCAATTAAGTGATTGATCAGTTTTTTTGGATAATCAGAAAATGGTTTATTTTCCTCATTATAAATAGTCTCTAGATATTTTTTTTGAACCATAATTTACTAAACACTGTATGTTTGTCCTCCATCAAGTCTCAATAGACTTCCGTTCATATATCCTGAGCCCTCACTAATTAAATAACAAAGTTGAAATATATCATAAGTATTGCCAAAAGAATTTGTGGGAACGTTTTCTTTAATATATTTCTTAGTTCTTTGTTTATGCCTAAGCATTTTTTTATGCCAGGTAGAACCTTTAAACATTATGTTTCCAGGCAAGATACCGTTAATCGAAATCCCTGATTTAGATAATTCTCTAGATATTGATTTTATGTAAAAATTTAGAGCAGCCTTAGAAACTGAATAACCTATTGGGGCACCTTTTATGACTTCTGCTCCACAAATAGATGAAACACAAATTATTTTACTATTACGTCTCAATATTTTTTTTGAGTCTTCAATTAAATTAGTTGCTGGTAACAAATTATAATTTAAAGCATACAAGATATCTTTGTTATTTTTATTAAAATTACTGTTTCCAAGATTTGCGATTAATAAATCTATTAATTTATATTTTTTTTTTATTTCATTAGTAACTTTTTTTATATTTTTTGCTTTTGACATATCGGCGACTATATAATCACAGTTATTTAATTTTTTTGAAGCTTTAATAAGCCTTTTCAAGTTTCTTCCATTAATTATAACTTTATAATTATTTTTTGAATAGTATTTTGCCAATGCAAAACCAATACCTGACGAAGAACCTGTTATAAAAAGAGTTTTAATTTTCATTATGTAATTTTTTTAAATAATTTAAATTAATTTTTATTTCTTCTAAATGCTTATTATTAACTGATCTAGCAGTTTGTAGTATTAAATTACCCTGGTACTTTAATAATTTTATATTTTTAAATAATTTAGAAAAGTTTACATTTCCATTACCGAGTCTAACAGTTTTTCCAAACTTTTGTCTATCTTTTATATGAATATTTTTTATATATTTGCCATAAAGATTAAATTCTTCGTCAATATCGTAGTTAAGTGATGCACTGTTACCAGTGTCGTAATTTATTCCAAAATATTTATTATTAAATTTTTTAATAAACTTGCTTAATGCTCTAGGCTTAAAGTCTGACTCAAAAATTATATTTACTTTAGATTGTTTTAAATATTTTTCGTGTTTTTTACATATTATCATTAGATTTTTTTTTTGAGAGTCGTTTTCTATTGATCCGTTGTCAACAAGGGGAATTACAATATATTTTATTCCAAGTTCCCCAGATGAAAGTATTATTTGTTTTAAAAAGTGTAAGATTTTTTTATTATTTTTAATTTTCCAAAAAGGTTTTTGCATAAAACAATCGCAAGTTACCGAATTTATTTTTACAGAATATTTTTTTTTTAAATATTTAATTTTTTTTTTTCCGATAATAGATAATAAAGGATTTTTATTAAGTTTTTCATAATCTAAAGTCCACTCAATTAGGTTTAATCCTGTTTTTTTAATTTTTAAAAATTCTTTCTGCCAGTATTTTTCTGGAAATGCTTGGATTTTATTATCTAAAATTGGGGACAATCTACCCTGCATTATTCCATAATTATTTTTCATTTTTAAATTAATTCTTCAACTAGCTCCAAATATGCCCCCTCTGGTGTCTTGCAATAAGTCATTAAAACACTTCCATCACTTGATTTAGAAGGCTTAGAATTAAACTTTATTTTTAATTTTCTTAATTTTTTATAAGTTTTTTTTATGTCTTTAACCGTCAAAGAAATATGTGTAAAACCATTTGAATATGGTCTAATTCTAGATTTTTTTTTGATTGGTGCATTAATAAAATATAGAAGCTCTAAGAGCACACCAGATGTGTCAGCTAGTTTAACCGTTTCTACTTTTGCAGATTTATATTCCATGATCATGTCTATTAGAGCTCCACTTTCTATTGCTCTTTTTTTTATTTTAAAATTTAAGACTTTATTCCAGAAAAATAGGGACTCCTTTAGATTTTTTGTAACTAATCCTGTGTGTCTGATTCTAATCATTAAATACTAGATTAATATTTTTTTTTATTATTTTAGTCGCTAATAATATTGCATCTTTTGTGATTGTTAATGGAGGTCCTAATTTTATTGACTCTCTTCCGGTATAAACTAATAGTAAGCCATCATTTATACATCTCTCTACTAAATACTTTAATTTTATCTCAATTTTAGGAATTTTTTTTTCAAAAACTAATGCTGCGATTAATCCTTTGCCATAAACATCAAACAAATTTTTATTTGATTTTGCAATTTTTTTTAATTCATAATGCAAAATTTTACCTTTATTCTTAGCTTGAAGTGTGAGCTTTTTTTTTTGTATCTCTTCTATTACAGCAAGGCCAGCGCTACAAGATATTGGATTAGCTGAATTTGTGCTACTCATGTTACCGACTTCAGGGAGATCCATTATTTCTTTTCTGCCAATTACTCCAGCTAATGGCACTCCTCCTCCCATACCTTTGCCACAACAAATTAAATCTGGTGTGATATTGTAATGCTGAAAACCAAAATTTTTTCCGGTTCTTGAAAAGCCTGCTTGCATTTCATCAAAAGAAATTAAAATATCGTTTTCTTTACATATTTTTTTTAACATTTGAATGTATCCCTTTGGGTAAAAAAGAGCTCCCCAACCTTGAAATGTTTCAATCATTACTCCACATACATCTTTTTTTAAGTTTATTTTTTTTTTCAACTTTTTTATAGATTTTTTTAAAAAACTTTCATAGCCATCATCTGATATTTTCCAAGGATATGGAAATGGTAAATGATGAATATTTTTATCGGTGTACCCAACCCATTTTTTTTGATTAATATTACCACTCATCATTTGAGCCGCAAGGGTCCTGCCGTGCCAGTTTCCTTCAAAACAGATTATACCTAACTTTCGTTTATTTTTTTTTTGGCCATACATTCTCATTAATTTAAAAGCTGCTTCAGTTGCCTCTGTACCAGCTGACATTAAAAATGCTTTATCAAAACCTCGTCCAGCAAACTTTATAAGTTTTTCAATATATTTAACTCTAATCTTATGTATATACACATAACTGTGTAATAAATCATTGTCTAAGGTTCTTTGGATATATTTTTTTATTCTTTGATTTGAGTGTCCAGTATTAGCAACGAAAATTGTTGAAGTAAAATCAATAAACCTATTTCCAGATATATCGTAAACATAAAAATCTTTTGCACTTTTCCATGCTATAGGTAACTGCCCATGCATAGATCTTGATTCAACTTTTTTAAGTCTTTTGAATAGTCTATCTGTACCAAATGCAGGAAGTCTTGATTTTATTTTTATATGATTTGATATATCTATTTTTTTTTCCATAAATATTTTAAATACTTTAGATCCTCCAAACTATCTATTTCTTGACTATAAGAAGTTATAAAAGCTCTAACTTTTTTGCCAAATAATTTTTTCTCTTTTAAAATAACTTGTTTTCTATAAATGTCTATGACGCCATTTGGCGAAAATGTTTTGGGAAAGCTTTGCCTAGGATGATTTATTGTATCGATATCAACATTTAAATTTCTTAATGGCTTTAGTTGACCTTTCAATATTTCTACTGACTTATAAGAAGTTTCTGACATCTCATGAACTGATCTAAGAGAACTAAAATTTGAATTAATAAATTGTTTTATAGCTAATTTTAAATCATTTACTTTTCTTAATGGAGAAGTCGGACGAATATGAGCAATAAATTCGTAATCTTCTTTAACATTTTTTATTAAATGCTTAATCATCTGATAATCTGTTGAATTATCTTTACAAATATTCTTTGGTCTTAATATAATTTCAACGGGACCATATTTTTTTGATATTCTTGCGTACTCTTTTGAATCTGTTGAAATATAGATTTTTTTAAAAAGTTTGGAATTCAAACATTGTTCTATAGAGTAAGCGATAAGTGGTTTGCCATTTATCCTCTTAATATTTTTATCTATAATTGATTTTGAGCCTGATCTAGCAGGTATAACTGCTATTATCTTGTTGCTTATTTTCATAGATATATTGATTATAAATTTATGTAAAAGATTTAATAAAATTTTTTTCAGTGCATAAATTAAGCCAATTGAGCTATTAGTACTGGTCAGCTACATGCGTTACCGCACTTCCACACCCAGCCTATCAACGT
>MDSW01216807.1_pt1 | contig 12674 bp, 12 predicted proteins | sample 811171 | NCBI WGS metagenome assembly MDSW01 (sample SAMN05326641, study PRJNA326480) | marine metagenome | isolation source: seawater | place: Atlantic Ocean: North West | collected 2012 | reverse complement strand
TATTTGGTGAAACATTTTCATTGATTCAATGGCTAGGGGTATCAGTAATGTGTTCAGGAATATTTGGTCTAGCATTATATAATCTATATAAAACATCAGTTGATCGCGATGTGTTGAAAATAGCAATAATATTGGCAGTTTTTACAGGTGCAGGTGCTGCCTCATATACTGCTTTTGATGCATATGGCATTAGACAAACCTTAGATCCATTTACTTTTATCGCATGGTTATTTGTTTTTGATGGTATTGTTTTTCCAATTATTGCATTTTTTAAACTTCGAACAGCACAACAGGTTCCTAAATTACTACCTCTATACTTAAGGGGACTTATAGGTGGGATAATCGCAATTTTTAGTTTTGGCGCCATTATGCTGGCAACACGTTTAGATAAAGTTGGTGAAGCTGCAGTATTGAGGGAAACGTCAACAATATTTGCTGCAATAATTGGATACTTTATTTTGAAAGAAACAGTTGGATTAGCTCGCTTTTTAATGATAGCTTTAATAGCGGTTGGAGCCGTGATCGTAGAGTTTGGTAGTTAAGGGAAGTGTAGTAATGGAAAGTAAAAAAATAAATCCTATTTTGAAGATAATTTTAGAACTAGGGCCAATAATAATTTTTTTCGTTGGATACGGCAAGATTAAGGACCAGTTATTTACATTTGGAGGTCAAGAATACGAAGGATTTATTGTCGCGACTGCTTTGTTTATCCCTTTAATATTGATGACAACAGGTATTCTTTGGTTTTTGACTGGAAAATTGTCGAAAATGCAATTAGTTACGGCTTTGCTGGTAGTTGTTTTTGGTGGGCTTGGAATTTGGTTCAATGACGAGCGATTTTTTAAAATGAAACCTACAATTTTATATTTGGCTTTTTCTGTAATTTTGTACGTTGGACTGATGCGCAAAAAAAGTTTTTTAGCTGTAGTTATGGATGAGGTGATGCCTTTAAAATATGAGGGTTGGATGATCCTTACCAGAAGGTTAGCATTATTCTTCTTCCTTCTAGCCTTATCCAATGAATTGGTTTGGCGCTTCATGTCAACTGATACATGGGTCAGTTTTAAGACATTTGTTTTGCCATTACTTCTATTTGGTTTTTTTATTTCTCAAAGTGCTATGTTGAGCCGCTATAGTGTTGAAAAGTCTGATCTGTAGACCCCACATTTATATAATGTAAAATTTACTTTTCGGGTATGAGCCCTTTTGGAGCAAATCTTAAGGTAACTAAAAGAATTATACCCATTGTTATCAATCTCATATGTGCAGCAGAATCAAGCAGATGCTCCTTTATTGGAAGATTATCAGGGATACCACTTGTTAATATAGATAGTAGCCAATGTCCTATTGGCTCAACTTCGATCCAAAAGAACCATAAAAGAAAACCGCCCAATACCGCACCCCAGTTATTTCCCGATCCGCCTACAATAACCATAACCCATATTAAAAATGTGAACCTTAATGGTTGGTAAGATTGAGGAGTTAAAAGCCCATCTAAAGAAGTCATCATAGCTCCAGCGATACCACAGACTGCTGAGCCTAAAATAAATACTTGCAAATGTCGTTTTGTTACGTCTTTGCCCATGGCTTCTGCGGCTTCTTCATTATCTCGAATTGCGCGCATCATTCTACCCCAAGGAGAATTTAATGCTCTTTCAGATAGCCATAAGATTATTGCAAGAACAATGACAAAGAGAAATCCATAAGAAAGTTTTACATATAGAGATGAGGCTTCAACGACTTCCATACCCAACCAATTGACATTTTGAATGAATGTTTCGCTTTTCTGTAAGTCTACTTCATATGCGGTTGGCCTAGGTATTCCAATTACATTTTTTACCCCTCGTGTTAGCCAATCTTCATTTTTAATGATTGCAATAATAATTTCTGCAATCCCTAGAGTGGCAATAGCAAGGTAGTCGGCTCGTAATCCAAGGGAAATCTTGCCAATTACCCATGCAACTCCTGCTGCGAATAGGCCGCCAACTAACCAAGAAAATATTACTGGTAGGCCTAAACCACCTAAATAGCCTTCACCAGCAGGATTGATTTTTTCGATGATTGCTGTGGCTGGGTCTAATAAACCGCGGAATATAAAGAACCCACCTAATAACACTACTATCATCACAATGTTTCTTAATAGCCCTGATGGAAGCCTTTTCCAGACTTGAATGGAAGCAATTATTGTAACAGCTGCCGCTATTAACGCCGTAATGATACCAGGACCGCCAGTTCTCCAGGCCTCTTCAACTGGTGGCATTGATGTAACTACTGCTGCAACGCCTCCAAGGGCCACAAAACCGACAGTCCCGATTGAGAAAAGTCCTGCATAACCCCATTGAATATTTACTCCAAGCGCCATGATAGCTGATAATAAACAGAGATTTAACAGCCCAAACGCAACGTTCCAACTTTGATAAAACCCTACAATAATCAAGAACAAGAAAACCATGGAGAACAGAGAAATATTTCGATAATTCATGTTGATTGTCCTTTGAACAAACCGGTCGGCCGAAATATCAATACTATTACCAATATAGAGAATGAAACGGCAAATTTATAATCTGTTGAGAGAAGTTGCACTAATGATGTGGGTGCAAAATCGCTAGGCAATAAATAAGTAAAAACTTTCTTGTATGCATATGTGATTGAAATTTCTGAAAAAGCAATCACAAAGCCACCAACAATCGCTCCAACTGGATTTCCTAACCCACCAACCACTGCGGCGGCAAACATTGGTAAAAGCAATTGAAAATATGTGAAAGGTTTAAAGGTTTTATCTAAACCGTATAAGGTGCCTGCCACTGTCGCAAGAATAGCAACAATAATCCAAGTTATTGCAACAACACGCTCTGGGTTAATGCCAGATAATAGAGCCAAATCTTCATTATCAGAAAATGCCCTCATAGATTTACCGGTTCGCGTTCGATTTAAAAACCAAAAAAGAGCTGCAACAATAATAATGGCAGTAACCAAGGTAATACTTTGTGTCACTTTTATTGCTAAACCTTCCTTTAAACCAGTCAACTCTTTAAACTCTCGAGCTTTAATAATAAATCGCATTCCATCTGCAAATCTTTGATCCCCTGGGCCAATAATAAATCTAATAAGGCCGTTCATTATAAAAGTTACACCTAGAGAAGCCATAACTAATACAACGGGTGATGATTTAGTTTTTCGATAAAATTTATAGACAAATTTGTCCGTTAAAAGGACGATAATTATACAACCAATAATACCAAAGGGTAGCGCTAATAGTGCTGTGGGTAGAGGATGAATTGAAAGACCTATCGCTTTGAACCACCATGTTATGAGAATTACAATCATTGTGCCAAATGCCATTGTTTCGCCATGTGCAAAGTTAGAAAATCTCAATACTCCCACAACGAGGGTAATACCTAGAGCTCCTAATGCGAGTTGGCTTCCATAAGCTATAGCTGGCACTATTATGAAGTTAGCTAAGACTATAATTGCGTGAAGAATATCCATTAATCTTCCTTCTTAAACCTTGTGTATTGTTAAGAGGCATTTAAAATTTTTCATTAAGTTATCCTCCTAAGAAACTTTTTCTTACTTCTGGGTCAGCAAGTAGTTTAGCGCCAGTATCAGTGAAGCGGTTTTCTCCTTGAACAAGTACATACCCCTTGTCTGCTATCTCTAAGGCCTGTCTTGCATTTTGTTCGACCATTAGAATCGAGATTCCGGTTTTGGCAACATCTATGATGCGATCAAATAACTCATCCATTACAATAGGTGATACGCCTGCTGTTGGCTCGTCTAACATTAACACTTTTGGTTGCGTCATCAAAGCTCTTCCTACAGCCACTTGTTGGCGCTGACCGCCTGATAGTTCTCCAGCTGCCTGTTTTCTTTTTTCTTTTAAAATGGGAAATAGATCAAAAACTTGTGTCATCGTTTCAGAAATATCATCTGTCCTTAAAAAAGCACCCATTTCTAAATTTTCTTCTACAGAAAGTGATGTAAAAATATTTTGGTTCTGAGGAACAAAAGCCATTCCTTTTGCAACCCTGTCTTGTGGCGATAAGTTTGTAATATCTTCACCATCGATCTGTATACTTCCAGTATGCATATCAAGCATTCCAAATATTGCTTTCATTGCAGTTGATTTTCCAGCACCGTTAGGACCAACAATCACAGCTATTTCACCTTTATTAACGGCTACAGTGCAATTATGAAGAATATCAGCACCTTTACCATATCCTCCTGTCATTGAATCACCAATCAGGAATGGGTTTTTATTCATGACAAACCCCTTGTTCCAGTTGGGCAAAGAAAATTAACGTAAGTTACCATCTATACTTCACCTGCAGCTACTTTATTTTTTAAACCAGTTCCGAGGTATGCTTCAATCACGTGCTCATTGTCTTTAATTTCTTGGATGGTTCCTTCGGCTAATACTTTTCCTTCAGCCATACATATCACAGGGTCACATAATTTAGTTATGAAATCCATATCATGCTCAATGACGCAAAATGTATAACCCCGTTCTTTATTCAGCCTTATTATGGCATCAGCGATAGTTTTTAGTAACGTCCTGTTAACTCCAGCGCCCACTTCGTCCAAGAAGACAACTTTAGCTTCGACCATCATTGTTCTTCCAAGCTCCAACAGTTTTTTCTGGCCACCCGACAAATTACCAGCACGTTCATCTGCTAGGTGGTCTATAGTTAGAAACTCTAACACTTCGTTTGCTTTTTGAATAATTGCTTGTTCTTCTAATGCTACTTGTTTTCGAAGTAACCAGGTTTTCCATAAAACCTCTCCCGATTGTGAGCCGGGCACCATAAGGAGGTTCTCTCTAACAGTCATTGAAGCAAATTCATGAGGAATTTGAAAAGTTCTAAGGAGACCTTTGGTAAATAATTCATGTGGAGGTAGGCCTGTTATATCGACGCCTTCCATTGTGACCGTTCCTGCGCTTGGTGGCAAAACACCTGCGATAACATTAAATAGGGTAGTTTTCCCAGCGCCATTTGGACCAATCAGGCCGGTTATTGACCCCTTTTTAATTTCTAGTGAGGCTCCATCTACAGCACAAAATCCGCCAAAATACTTCTTGATATTATCTACTTTTATCATTGCAGGATGTCCTAATAATCAAACAGCCCAAGTGTAAGAACTTGGGCTGCCATTAATACATATTCAAATCGAATTAACGATATTGCATAGTAGTAATTTTACCGTCCTTCATTTCTATTTGACGATAAGCTCCAGCAGACTCACCTGGTCCAATCAATTCAACTGCTGATCCACCAACGTAGTCGATGTCTCCGCCATCAGCGATTATCTTGAGACCTTTTGCAAGCTCACCAGGGAAGATTTGTACGCCAGGAGCGTTCGCTACTTCCATCACTTTAGATTTGTAATCTGCTGATGAAGAAGATCCAGCCGCCTGCATAGCCAACATGATTAATGCTGCTGCGTCATAAGACTCCGGTGCAAATGGTGAAGAACCATCAAAGCCGTTTGCTTCCGCCATAGCTGCTACACTTGCAGCGCCTGGGCTGTCTGTGCCTGGATGTTGGCCTTGTGAACCGTTAACTTCACTACCAAAATTGTCTTCGAGGTTAGTACTGATCATACCGTCTGGGAAATGGAAAAGATCAAAAGCACCAGTATCTAAAGACGCTCTCATAATTCCATTACCACCTTGGTCAATATAACCAGCTACAACTAACAGATCTCCACCTGCCGCTGCCAAAGAACCAACTTCAGCGGAATAATCTGCTTTACCGTCTTCATGGGCAAGGTTGATTGTCACAGTGCCGCCAGCAGCCACAAAAGCTGATTCAAATGCGTCTGCAAGACCTTTTCCATAATCACTATTTGTATAAGTAACAGCTACAGAATTTATTCCACGCTCCATTATGATTTCAGTCATAACTTGTCCTTGACGAGCGTCTGAAGGAGATGTTCTGAAGAACAAGCCATCATCTTCCGCTGTCGATAACGCAGGAGATGTCGCTGATGGTGAAATCATTACTACGCCATTTGGTCTAGCAACGTTTTGAAGCATTGCTCCAGTTACACCTGAACAATCTCCACCAACGATACCGTTCACTTTGTCAGAAGTGACTAGACGCTCAGTAGCAGATACTGCAGCAGCACTATCTATACAAGTTGAGTCTGCTCTGACACCTGTTACAGTAGATCCGCCCAAAAGAGCGCCACTATCGGTCACTTCTTTCATCGCCATCTCTGCAGCTGATGCCATTGGTTGTGTTAAAGATTCAATTGGTCCTGTAAAACCAAATACTATTCCTAATTTTATGTCTTCTGCCGACACAGCGCCAGCAATAAGAGCTGATGCCGTTGTGGCAATAAGCAGCTTTTTCATGTTTTTCTCCCTACATGCATAATTCAGACCTTAATCCATAGTATTTTTTTTTAAAAAAGAAAAGTCTCTAATGCTTATAAAGCTCATTTTTTGTTCATAAGCGTTGATAATGGCAACTTTTAGAGCACAAGTTTTGTCATTTACTATTCAAATTAAAAAATTATCTCTTCACGATGCTTTAATCAGCATATCTTTACCCCCTTGAGCACCCCGTTCTCTGTAAGGTGTTGTATTATATTGGGTACGATAGCACTTTGAAAAATGCGATGGCGAAGCAAAGCCGCAGGCTAAAGCAACATTTATGACTGACATTTCAGTTTGCATGAGTAGATTACGAGCTTTTTGTAATCTTAGTTCCATGTAATAGCGCTTAGGTGATCGATTTAGATATCGTCTGAATAGTCGTTCAAGTTGGCGGGTCGACATTCCTACTTCTCGAGCCAGTATAGACGGTGAAATAGGCTCCTCAATATTTTTTTCCATCATTTGAATTACCAAAGATAATTTAGGGTGACGCACACCTATTCTTGTTGGTATTGATAATCTTTGCCCATCACGCTCTGTTCTAATAGCATTATAAATTAATTGATCAGCCACAGTATTTGCTAAGTCTGGTCCCAAATCATCTGATATAATTCTTAGGATTAGATCAATCGAAGCTATACCACCTGCTGCGGAGCTTCTATTGCCATCAACTACAAATACAGATTTTGATAGCTCCACCTCATCGAATTCTTCTTCAAAACTATCATAATTTTCCCAGTGAATAGTCGCAGTTTTTCCATTTAATAGGCCGGCTTTTGCTAAGACAAAACTTGCAGTGCATAAAGCACCAATATGTACACCTCGTCGCGCTTCTCGCCTTAACCAATTCAAGATTGGTTTAGTTGTATGATCTTTAACGTTGATACCACCGCATATTATTATGGTATCCCCTCGATTGATTTCCTCTAAGCCCATGTCAACTTGGAATTGTGTACCAGCTGAACACTCAGCCACTTTCCCATTCTCAGACGCACTTTTCCACTCATAATATTCACTGCTGTGGTAACGGTTAGCTAACCTTAATGGTTCAACGGCACAAGCAAATGAAATTAACGAAAAGTTATCCAAGAGCAAAAACACAAATCGTTTTTTTTGCGAAGAATTTATCTCGACCATCATCAACCACCTTTGCATGAAAAACAAATTAATGCAGAATCGTTTTAAGTTTTGTATCTCTGCAAAGCAAAAACAGGTTTATAAATTCTATTCAAGAGGGTAAGTTATGGATTGTAGCTAAATTTTTAAAGTTTTGCAGTTTATTTTTGGTAAAGTTGGAGTTGAAATGGATGTTTGGAAAAAATCTGATTGGCGCAAAAAGTCAAGAGTGCAGATGCCTGATTATCAAAATATCAATGTTTTGAATGATGTGGAGAAGCAATTATCAAAATACCCTCCTCTTGTATTTGCAGGTGAAGCAAGAAACTTGAAAAAACAACTAGGCAATGTAGCCAATGGACATGGGTTTTTACTGCAAGGTGGTGATTGCGCAGAGAGTTTTGAAGAATTTAGCGCAGATAATATTCGTGATACATTTCGCGTGATGCTTCAGATGGCAGTCGTTCTCACTTATGGCGCAAAATGCCCCGTTGTAAAAGTAGGCCGAATGGCTGGGCAGTTTGCAAAACCACGCTCTTCAGGAATGGAGGTCGTTGGTGGTGTGGAGTTGCCAAGTTATCGAGGGGATATAATAAATGATATTGCGTTTAATGAAGATGCAAGAAAACCAAATCCAAAAAGAATGTTGCAAGCCTACGCGCAATCAGCAGCCTCATTGAATTTATTAAGAGCTTTTAGTCAAGGTGGCTATGCGGATATTCACCACGTTCATAGTTGGACATTAGGGTTTTTAGATGGGCCAGGTGCGGAAAAATACGAGGATTTAGCCAATCAAATCTCGGCAGCTCTTGATTTTATGACAGCTGCTGGGGTTACCAGTAAAAATTCTCACACTTTAGGAGCAGTTGACTTTTACACTAGTCATGAGGCTCTGTTGTTGGAATATGAAGAAGCTCTTTGTCGCGTAGATAGCACGACAGGGTTTCCGGTTGCTGGCTCTGGTCACCTGATTTGGATAGGGGATAGGACAAGACAAATCGATGGGGCCCATATAGAATTTTGTAAAGGTGTCCAAAATCCGCTAGGTTTAAAGTGTGGACCATCTATTCGCAGAGATGAACTTTTAAAATTAATTGAAACACTTAATCCAGAAAATGAAGCGGGTAGGTTGACATTAATAGCAAGGTTTGGTGCAGGACTAGTTGGTGATCACTTGCCAGACCTAATTAAGTCTGTTGAGAATGAAGGGTTTAAGGTAGTTTGGTCGTGTGACCCAATGCATGGTAATACCATAAAATCTTCTAGTGGTTATAAAACTAGACCGTTTGAAAGTGTGCTTAGGGAAGTTAAAGAATTTTTTGCTATTCACAATTCTGAGGGCAGTCATCCCGGCGGGGTTCACTTTGAAATGACCGGAAAGGATGTGACCGAATGCACAGGAGGCATACGGGCTGTGTCAGATGAAGATCTATCAGATAGATATCATACGGCGTGTGATCCAAGATTAAACGCAAGCCAAGCGTTAGAGTTGGCGTTTTTAGTAGCTGAAGAAATTTCTCAAAATAGTAAAGTAACAAAAAGATAAAACACTTAATCACATATTTTTTTACTATTTATTTAGGAAGATAAGCAAAGGATATGAAATAAATAATGGTTCATTCTATGACTGGATTTTCATCTACAGATTGGATTGCTGACGATATCAATTTTTCTTTAGAGTTAAAGAGCGTAAATGGTCGTGGATTAGATTTGCGAACAAGGTTTCCAACTGGCTTTGAAGATTTAGAAAAAAATGTTAAATCGATCCTGGGCGCATCAATAAAGCGAGGAAATATTTCTTTAAATCTTCGAATGGATTTAAAGGAAAGCAGCAAAGATTTTCAAATCAACACAAATTTTTTGAATTCGGTCTTCGAGGCAGATAAAATTGTTCAAACGGAAGCTAAAAAAAAGGAAATTTCTTTAGCCCCATCAAAAGCAACTGATTATCTTCAAATTAAAGGTGTTTTTGGGCCAGAGAATTTTGAGGAACATAACTTTGAGAAATTAAAGAAAATAATCTTTCTAAAATTTCAAGATGTATTGAAAGATTTTTTAGCGTCTCGATTAGCAGAAGGCGTAGAATTAAAAAATATCCTTTTAAAAAATATAGAAGATATTTCTGTCCTCTTAAAGAAAACAGACAATATTCTAGCAAAACGGAAAAAAAAATACACAGCTAAATTAAAAGAAAATTTAATTATGATTACAGAGAGTGTAAATCAATTCGACGAAGGCCGAATAGAACAAGAACTTGCTTTATTAGCCGTAAAAGCGGATGTTTCTGAAGAAATTGATCGGTTGCACAGTCATGTAATCAATGGAACTAAAATTATTAATTCAAATGGAGCCAAAGGACGTAGATTGGAATTTCTATTACAAGAGCTAAATCGTGAAGCTAACACTTTATGTTCTAAATCAAATGATATTGCTTTGACTGAGATAGGATTAGAATTAAAACTCATCGTGGACCGTTTGCGAGAACAAGTTCAAAATGTGGAGTAATGCATGAAGAATAATCGGCGTGGCGTGTTAATCATACTTTCATCACCTTCTGGGGCTGGAAAATCCTCTTTGGCCCAAGATCTGATAAAATGGGATCATAACATTGTATTTTCCATTTCTTCTACCACTAGAGGCGCAAGGCCTGGTGAAAAAGATGGTAGGGAATATAATTTCACTTCGATAGGCAAGTTTAAAGCGATGGTAGCATCAAAAAAGATGTTAGAGCATGCAGAGGTTTTTGGAAATTTGTATGGATCACCTCTTGAACCAGTTGAACAAGCACTTAATAGTGGAAAAGATGTTTTATTTGACATTGATTGGCAGGGTGGGCAGCAAATAAGCAACTCATCTCTACAAGATGACGTAATTAGTTTTTTCATTTTACCCCCTTCAATCAAAGAATTAGAATTACGGTTACATAATCGAGCACAAGATAGTTCAAAGGTTGTCAGGGATAGGATGAAAAAATCAAAATCTGAAATAAGCCACTGGGGTGAGTATGATTATGTGCTAATAAATGATAGTTTAGATGTAACGTCGAAAGCCATAAAGAATATTTTGTGTGCAGAGCGAATGAGGCGTAGTCGACAGCCAAAATTAGTTGAACATGTTAGAAACTTACAAAATGAGTATAATGAAATTGAAAGTAAATCTTGATGACTTTGTATGCGCTGGCAGGGATTTCTCCAAAATTAACTGAAATAGATACTACATGGATTGCTGATGATGCAAATGTCATCGGGAATATTCATCTCGAGAGATTAGTTTCAATTTGGTTTGGGGCTACTTTAAGAGGTGACAATGAAATTATAAAAATCGGATCTGGATCCAATGTCCAAGAAAACTCAGTTTTACACACTGATCTAGGATATCCTCTTACAATTGGGAAAAACTGCACAATCGGCCATAAAGCAATGCTTCATGGATGCAGTATTGGAAATAATTCACTTGTTGGAATGGGTGCAACAATCTTGAACGGTGCAAATATTGGTGAGAATTGCTTAATTGGAGCTGGATCCTTGATAACAGAAGGTAAAACTATTCCGTCAGGTTCATTAGTCATGGGAGTCCCAGGAAAAATAATAAGGGAGCTTGATGATAAAGCCATCGATGGAATAAAAAATTCAGCATTATGGTATCAGAAAAACATGTTAAGATTTAAAAAGCAGTTAACCAAAATATAAATCTTCTTAAGTATTTGCATTAAATATTTACAAACCAGAGATTAGCCTTACCTACATTAGTATGATATTATCAACTCAACTGTAGTGTTTATTAAAAATTGAGGTCAGAATGTACGATGTTAATAAAATACGCGAAGAATTCCCCATATTGTCGCGTGAAGTGCACGGAAAACCGTTAATATATCTCGATAATGGAGCTTCGGCGCAAAAACCGCAATGTGTTATAGACGCTATTAATCTGACTTATTCAAATGAGTATTCTAATGTGCATAGAGGTCTGCATTTTTTATCAAACTTGGCTACAGAAAAATATGAGACTGTAAGAGAGAAAATTAGGAGTTTTTTGGGAGCAGAATTTCAAGATGAAATTTTACTTAACTCTGGAACAACCGAGGGAATAAACACGATATCGTATGGTTGGGCGGCCCCTAGATTGAAAGCTGGCGATGAAATCATTTTGTCTGTGATGGAGCATCACGCAAATATTGTGCCTTGGCATTTTTTAAGAGAGCGGCAAGGTGTTGTTCTTAAATGGGCGGAGCCAAATAAAGCGGGAGAGTTAAATCCTGATGACATTTTAAATCTGATTACTCCAAAAACAAAATTGATAGCGATAACCCATATGTCAAACGTTTTAGGGACAGTAGTAGATGTCAAAAAGATATGTGAGGCTGTAAAGAATGATGATATAGCTGTCCTAGTAGATGGTAGCCAATCTGCCGTACACTTGCCTATTGATGTTAAGGATCTTGGATGTGATTTTTTTGCGATCACAGGGCATAAATTGTACGGCCCATCAGGGTCAGGTGCAATTTACATCAAGCGAGAAAGGTTGAATGAAATGCAGCCTTTTATGGGCGGTGGCGATATGATTAAAGAGGTTCAAAAAGATTTTGTATCATACAATGTCTCGCCTCATAAATTTGAAGCTGGAACACCATCTATTGTTGAAGCAATTGGCCTAGGTGTAGCAATTGATTATCTTACCTCCATTGGAATGCAGAATATTTATGCTCATGAGGTAGACCTAAAAAATTATGCAGAAGAGAAATTAAATAAATTAGAATGGTTGGATATTCAGGGAAATGCTCAAAATAAAGGGGCTATTTTTTCATTCACAATGGATGGAAATGCCCATGCTCATGACATTTCAACGATAGTAGATAGGCGCGGGATTGCTGTGCGTGCTGGCCATCATTGTGCTCAACCTTTAATGAATTTTTTGGGGGTAACTGCGACCTGTAGGGCCAGTTTTGGAATGTATAATACGAAAAATGAAATTGATGAACTTACTTCTGCTTTGGAATTCGCCAATGAATTATTTGGATAAAGGTGATAATTTAATAGTTCCAAAATTTGTTTGAAGGGAGACTATTATGACTTTTTTAATAAGAGAATTAAATCACCAAGATTTTGAGCAATGGCGTGGTTTATGGCAGAAATATTTATCATTCTATGAGACTACCTTAGCAGATAACATTTATACT
>MDSW01142633.1_pt1 | contig 12674 bp, 9 predicted proteins | sample 811171 | NCBI WGS metagenome assembly MDSW01 (sample SAMN05326641, study PRJNA326480) | marine metagenome | isolation source: seawater | place: Atlantic Ocean: North West | collected 2012 | reverse complement strand
GGCGTCCTTGGCATGAAAGAAATGGCGGTCGATGGCATCAAGGGCCCACTCCAGGTCGTTGGAGAAGAAGGCCTCCGAGGCCTCGAAGAAATCGCCTTCGCCAAAATCGGGAACGAGTTCCATAACGAGCTGTTCGGTGACCGGTTCGGGATCCGGTCCCAGGTAGGCGGCCAGTTTGCGGGTTTCCTCGACGCCCAGCCTGGAATGACCTCCGATCTTTTCAGAGAGAAACTCTACGGCTCCAGGGGCGAATCGTATCCCGCATTCGTGGGCCGCGCTCTCGACCAAACGACGAAAGGAGGCTTCCTCTTTTTCTTGCTTGGCCACGTCCTCGTAGTTTGAGTTCTGTTGCAACCATTTAATGAATGGGTGGTTACGATGAACGGGGCAGGCGGAAAACAGGAGCTTCGAGTCGCCGAGTTCCTCCAGCCATTGCTTGGTGGATTCAAGGGCATCCTTAGAACCTTGGGCGGCTCCGGTCTTGGACTGGTTGAGGAAGTTGGCCTCGTTGATCCAGACAAGTTTGCCTCCACCGAAGAGGGACAGGGTTTGGCAGGCCGACTTGGCGTCGGCGAGGATTCTCTCCACGTCCTCAACCCGGTCTGCCCTACCGTCTATAATCTCCCTCGAGAGGTCGTCAGGAAACTCGGGGGCGAGGCCCTCGAAGATTTCCAAGGCCTTTTCGCGGACGAGATAGTCGTCATCGCCCAGGATGGCGTAGAGGGAAGCGGAGGCCATGGAGGGAGGCTAAACGTTGAAATCCACGGTTTCGGAAGCGGCGAAGACTTCCTCGAGCTTGTACTTCCTCAATTTCCTTCTCATCCAGTCAAGAGCGGAGGTGGCGGCCCGTCTGCGGTTGGATGCCCGGTCTCCCCTGAGCTGGATTTTTTTGGCCCATACTCCCACCGGAGAGGAGTAGCCCAGAAAGATGGACCCTATGGGCAGGACTTGCGTTCCTCCGGTCGGACCGGCGAATCCGGTTACGCTCAGCCCGTAGTCGGCGCCATAACGCTCGCAAGCTCCTGTTGCCATGGCGATTGCAACCTCCTCGCTGACGGCCCCGTGCTGCTCGAGCATGCTCTCCGGTACGTCCAGCATCTGGACCTTGGCGTCGTTGTGGTAACACACCGCGCCTCCATGGAAGACTTTGGAAATCCCCGCAATTTCGGTGAAGGACGAGGAGAGCAGCCCCCCGGTGCAGGATTCCGCCACAGCAAGCGTCTTGTTGAGGGACCGCAGATCCCGGAAAATCACTTCCGCGAGGGTTCGCTCGCCAAAGCATACGAAATCTTCCCCGATGGCTTCCCTGCAGGCGTCGGCCAAGTCGTGCAGGCCCTGTTCGGTAAGCACGTCTCCATCCAGTGAGCTTAGGCGCACGTCGACCATGCCTGCATGGGCGCAATAGCCGACCACGAGGGCTTCCTTGCCGTCAAGGAGATGTTCGATCTTCTCGGCCAAGGCGCTCTCCCCAATGCCAGCGGTACGAATCTGGAGGTAGCAGTCGATTTCGGGAAAAATTCCCTCTTTCTGAAGGCGGGGAACGATCACTTCCTCAAACATCGGATGCATTTCCCGGGAGGGCCCGGGGAGCATGGCGAGGATCTTCCCATCCTTCTTGAGAAGGAGCCCCGGCGCGGTCCCATAGGGGTTCTTGAGGACCTCGGCGCTGGTTGGACGGTAGCATTGCCTGAGGTTGATTTCCGGCATGGCTTTCTCGAGTTGGCCAAACCTATCCTTGAGGGCGGCCTCGATGGCCGGATCGAAGATTAGTTCCTCCCCGAGGGCCTCCGCAATGGATTCCCTGGTTATGTCGTCCGTAGTGGGACCGAGCCCGCCGGTCGTTATGACCAGGTCGGAACGCCGCCACGATTCAGCGAAGAAAAGACGAATGTCCTCGGGATCGTCGCGGATAACGAGGTTGGCGGCGGGCTCGAGGCCGTGATGAGCCAGCTGGGACCCAAGATAGGTCAAGTGGGCATTCTCGCGAATGCCGAGCAGAAGCTCGTCACCGATGGTGATGGTCTCGACGCGCGGGGTCGAACTCATGGTCAGGTTTGAAAAAGGTTTCGAATTTGGGAATTTGTGTTCTTGCCAATGAACAAGATACTCAAGATTTTAAGGATTGCCAATGCAAAATCAGATCATTGAGTTGCGCAAAGTCGCCCGGGCACTGCCTCAGTCTTCCGGGGTGTACCTTATGAAGGACCGCCTTGGCAATGTGATTTACGTGGGAAAGGCCAAGAACCTGAGACGTCGCGTGGGCAGCTACTTTCAGGGTTCCCGTCGTTTCGTCAAGTCCCAGCCAAAGATTGCCGCCATGGTCGAGATGGTCCGCGAGGTCAGCGCCCACCAGACCGACAACGAGACCGAGGCCCTTTTGTTGGAGGGCAAGCTGATCAAGGAGTACAAGCCCAAGTACAACACCCTTTTCACCGACGACAAACAGTTCATGCTGGTGCGGGTCGACCTCCAGAACGATCTCCCGCGGTTTCGGCTTTGCCGCAACCGCAGGTCGGATGGCGCCTGCTACTACGGGCCTTTCGTGCAGCCCCACTTCCTGCGGGCCACCCTGTCCGAGATGCGCAAGAATTTCGGTATTCTGCTGGCCGATGCCAAGCCCGTCCGGCTTGGCGATGGCCGGGTCAGGCTCTACGACGATGCCCGGGCTGAGATCTTCGCCAAGCACAACGAGACCACAATTGAGGAATACCGCGAGCGGGTGGAACGAGCCCGTTCCTTTCTGGAGGGAAAGGCCAAGGGATGGCTGGAGGAATTGCGGCGGGAGATGCAGGTTCGGGCCGAGAAGATGGATTTCGAACGGGCGGCCCAATTGCGCGACCTTACCGACTCCATGGCCAAGACCATCGAGAAGGCCCGCCGCTTCACCGGGCACTGGTCCGAAGGGCGAGGCCGACCCGGGGACGAAATGACGAACCTTCAGGAGTCGCTCGGCCTCGAGCATCCTCCTTGCTCGATCGAGTGTTTCGACGTCTCTCACGTGTCGGGAACCTTCGTGGTTGCCTCCATGGTCAAGTTCCTCTCGGGAAAGCCCCATAAGCGCGGTTATCTCCGGTTCAAGATTCGGGGTTTCGAGGGAAATGACGACTTTAGGGCCATGGAGGAAATCATCGGGCGCCGCTATGGCCGTCTTTTGCGCGAGAATTCCCGGTTTCCCGATCTCGTCGTGGTGGACGGCGGAGCCGCCCAAGTGACGGCGGCGGCCCTGGCCTTCGAGTCTTTGGGATGCCGGCCCCCTCCCTTGATTGGCTTGGCCAAGAGAGAGGAAACCATCTTTTTCCCCGACGACCGGGCTGAGCTCAAGCTTGGGCGGAGGGATCCCGGGCTGCGTCTGCTCCAGCGGGTCAGGAACGAGGCTCATCGCTTCGCCAACAAGTTCAACGCAGATCTCAGGAGTAAGAAAATCAAGGAATCGATCCTGGACGAGTTCCCGGGGTTGGGCAAAATCCGCAAAAAGTCTCTGCTGGAGCATTTCGGGAGCATAGGGAAGCTAAAGAAGGCGGATGAGCGCGAGCTGCGCGAGGTCGAGGGAATTGGTCCCATGCTCGCCTCCCGTCTCAAGCTTTTCCTTGCCCACGGAAAAATCAGGCATTGAAGACATGAGGATTCCTCGCTTTCCGGCCCTTGTTGTTTTTTGGGCTTTTGGTCACGCCATGGTCGCGGGCGGAGAGGACCGTATCTGGAGGGACGTGGAAGGGCGTGAGACGAAGGCTCTTCTCAAGGAAGTGAAGGGGCGGGAGGTCATCCTTCTGAAAGACGGGAGGGAGTATTCCTTTCCTCTCTTGCGACTGAGCCCAGCAGATCGGGAGTACCTTGATGAAATCCGGGGCCGGGCAGAGCCCGGAAAGGCCCTATCCCCGCCTTTGCAGGGAAAGTTTCCCATCCTCTCCGACAAGGAACTTGCGGCCGCTCCTCCCATCTCCGTAGAACTCCTCGAAAAAGCCGTTGTATCCCTGGCGAATGAAGTTCGTAAAACCCATAAAATCAGTGAGTTGCGGGAGATGAAGGAGATCGCAGGCATTGCCCGTGCCCACAGCCTGGACATGGGCTCGAGGGGGTTTTTCTCCCACTACAACCCTGATGGCGACGATCCCACTGCAAGGGCCCGCAAAGCCGGTTTTTCGGGGCTCGTGAAGAGCCCGGACGGAAAACCTCGTCCCGGATTCTCCGAGAACATCGGCAGGGTGGGGCGCTACCTTTCCATCAGGCAGGAAAAGAGGAATGAAAAGGTGGTGGGAAGAACCATCCGGTGGCAGACGGAAGCCATGATCGCCCGCCAGGTCGTACAGGGCTTCCTTGATAGCCCGGCCCACCGGGAAAACCTGCTCGATCCTTCCAAGGCGTATTTCGGCGTGGGCATTGCCATCGTGCGCGAACACGTCTACGTGACCCAGAATTTCTTCTAAAGCCATGAGGATGCTTTTCTTTCCCTTGATTTGCGTTTTTCTACAGCCTGTGGTGGCGGAGGACTGGCCTCGTTGGCGGGGCCCGCGCGGGGATGGAAGCTGGAACGGGCCCAGGGTTTCCGAGAGGCTTCCCGAAAAGGGACTGGAGCGGGTCTGGAAATATGACCTGAACCCCGGTTACTCGGGGGTCACGTGCATCAGGGAGCGCGTTTACACCATGGACCGTCCACCCACCGACAAGTTTGGGCAAACGGAAAGGGTTTTGTGTGTTAACGCACTGAACGGTAGAGAGATCTGGAATTTCTCATACCCTTCCGAGTACGGTGACCTAAGCTATGGCAAAGGTCCTCGGGCTTCCCTGACCCTTCACGGGGGCAAGGTCTTGGGATTTGGGGCCATGGGGCACGCCTTTGCCCTCGATGCGGGGAGCGGGAAGAAGCTATGGTTTCGGGACTTGGCTAAGGAAGCGAATGCATCCCGGCCGATCTGGGGTTTCTCCAGTTCTCCTGAAGTTGTTGATAAAGAGATTCTTCTGCATGTGGGAGCTCGGCCTTCCGGTAGCATTCTTGCCCTCGACCTGGAGACGGGAAAGACCCGTTGGCAGGTGGGGGCGGACAAAAAGGCCGGCTATGCCCCGCCCCTGCCTATTTTCAGAGGTGGAAGGCGGGAATTGATCTGCTGGGGACCCAACCGCATTATGGGCCTGCCTATGGGTGGCGGTGGAAACCTCTGGGAAATACCCTACGAAGTGAAATACGGAGTATCCATTGCCAAGCCCATCTACAGGGAGGGAATCGCCTTGGTGTGCGGCTACTGGAATGGGTCCCGGGCCATCCGGCTGGGGGAGAATCCGGGTGATGCGAAATTGCTTTGGAAAGATGAGGAAAAACTGTGCGGATTAATGTCGCAACCCCTTTATAGAAAAGGTCTTTGCTATCTTGTTGAGCGTCGGAACGGGCTCACCTGCTTTGAGCTTAAGACGGGTAAAATCCTTTGGACCGACGATCACCGTCTGACTGCAGCGGGACGAAACCCGCAGGCGAGCCTGGTATGGGCGGGGGATGGCGGCAATGCCCTCTCCCTGAACGCCGAGGGAGAACTGGTTTTTCTGAACTTGAGTAAAGAGGGCTCCCGGGAGCATTGGCGCGAGCAACTGGTAGGCAAGACCTGGGCTCATCCTGCCTATGCAGGGAACCGCGTCTATGCCCGCAGCGACCGTGAACTGGTTTGCTATGAGCTGCCGCTGGACGAATAAGGTTTTGCCGGACCTCGGGAAACGGTTGCATATTTCCGGCAAACTTTGCATCATCCCTCCTCTTCGAAAAAAATAACGCAAACATCTTTTCCACCCCCAAGGCACCATCCCCATGAAAAACCCTTTGCTACTCTCTGCTCTTTTATTGGCTGCTTCCTTAGTTGCCCTCGGCCAAGATGAGCTCGAGGCGGAACTCGAGGAAACCCTCTTCGAGCTCACCGAGCAGCTCGAGGAAAAGAAATTCACCCTGCAGGAACTTGAGGCCGAGTTTGAGGGAGCGGAGGCTGGAGAGGATGAGTTTCACCTCAAAATGCTCGAGGCGGAGGTCGATGGCATAGCCAATTCGATCGAGCAAAGCACCGAATCTCTCGGTCGTCTCAGAGGCATCATCGACTCGAAGAACCTCGACGCCGAGCAAAGGGAATCCGCCTTCGCGTGGGCGCTGGAGAGGCATCACCGTATGGTTGGATTGCTCGAACTGGAGTCGGAAAGCCATCGCCTGGAAGTCGAGCTGGAACTTCACCAGCAGGATGACGACGAGAACGCCGCGGACCGCTTGGAGACCAGGCTTGACCGGCTGAACGCCAGGATCGAGAAAACCAAAGCCATCCATAGCCAATGGGAGGAAGTAGCCGCCGCCAGGAAGGCCCAACAGCACGAGAAGGCCGAGCGGCTTGGGCAAACCTTATGGATTCGCGAGCGGGATCTCGAGGTAAGCGTCCAGCTTGAGCACAGAAAGCTGGAAATCGAGGAAACCAGAAGAAACGTCGATCAGCTGCGCAGGGAAGCCGACATGCTCGGGGAAATCCTTAGCGTCTCCCGGGAGATGCACCAACGGGCCCAGGATCGGGCCGCCGAGTGGACGAAGCTAAAGGTCCGCATGAAGGAAGCCCAAGGGGAACAAAAGCAGGAATTGATGGAGCAATATCATCTTTCCGAGGAAAAGTTTCATCTCCATAACGAAATTTCGAGCCTCCGCCGGGAGCTCGTTTTCGTAAGCTCCGAGGGAGACGAGGGGGAGGCCCGGGAACTCGAGGCAATCATCGGCGATCTGGAACTGGAAATCCGGGAAATCGATCAGCAACTCGAGCAATGACACTTTTCACTCCGCCCAAATTAAATTGGCGGATATTGTAGTTTTTTATTGAAAAAAGCTACCATTGGGCAATTGATCGAGTCATGCCTCCCGTGCTCATCTTGTTTTTGGTCGTCGTACTGATAATAACCTTTGGTACGTTCATCTTTTGGGTACAACGCTACAAGCGATGCCCGTCCGATAAGGTCCTGGTCATCTATGGAAAAACCGGTGGCAGACGAGCATCCCTTTGCATCCATGGAGGAGCCGCATTCGTCTGGCCGGTCATTCAGGACTTCGCCTGGCTGGACCTTTCACCCATTGAGGTTGATCTGGGAGAAAAAGGTTTTTTTTCGGAGGATAATGCCGGTGTCGACGTAACTTCCAGGCTGATTACGGGGATTTCCACGCAATCCGGCGTCATGGAAAATGCAGCCGAGCGCCTGCTTGGCTTGCATCCTAATTCGATCCGTGAATTGGCTCATGAATTGTCGCTTGGATGCATGCGCTCAACCATTCGGTCCATGAAGGCGGCGAGCATCAATTCCGCTCCGAATCATCTTATCGACGACCTTGGGGAGAAAGTGGAGGAAGCCTTGAACAAGGTCGGCTTGATGGTGATCGGTTTGGACGTCGAGAAGATCGAAGTGGACCTGGGTTCCTCGTCCCCCTCATCGCCCGAGGGCGTAGCGGAAGGAGAGCTGGTTTCCCCCTCGGGAGCCGATGAGGGAACCGGCCCGGATGAATCAATCGGTTTCCCCGAAGATAGTCCTCCCTCCTCTCATCACTTGACCTGACGGGATTTGGTTGACCTTCGGGTCGGTTGTGGAAAAATCGACGCCTCACGGGGCCGTAGCTCAGTCGGAAGAGCGCGTCGTTCGCAATGACGAGGTCGGCAGTTCGAATCTGCTCGGCTCCACCAACCTGTTCCTCCCATCCTATTACTAGATCCTAACCCTCGAAGAATTACCCTTATGCATTTGTACAAAACATCACAAGCCTTTGTCCTGGAAAGGAATGGGGAGTCCCGGAAACTCGCCTTGAGCATCGGTTGGGATGAATTGATCAACCGGGACGACCTGCGCTCTTTCCTCGAAAGCGAGTGGGAGGAGGCGCATCCGCTTGAACGGAGTGTAGCGGAAAATGGCGCCGACCTTCTGGCGCCAATCGGTTCCCAGGAGATCTGGGCGGCTGGGGTTACCTATTATTCGAGTCGCTTGGCTAGGATGGAGGAATCCCAAGATGCCGGCGGAGGTGACTTCTACAGCCGGGTGTATCAGGCCGAGAGACCCGAAATCTTCATGAAGGCAACCCCGGCCCGAGTGGTGGGCCCGAACGCTCCTTTTCGCATCCGCAAGGACTCCGAGTGGGACGTGCCGGAGCCCGAGCTTACTCTTTTCGCCACCTCCTCGGGCAAGATCGTGGGCTACACCATCGGCAACGACGTGTCCTCCCGGAGTATCGAGGGGGAAAACCCGCTTTACTTGCCCCAGGCCAAGACTTTCGACGAGTGCGCCTGCCTGGGACCGTGCCTCTACGTTCCCGAAGAGCCCTTGGGGCCGGATACCGGGGTCGGGCTAACCATTGCACGGGATGGCGAGGAAGTTTTCTCCGGCTCGACTTCACTTGAGCAAATGAAGCGTTCCCCCGAGGAACTGGTCGGCTTCCTTTTCCGGGAAACCAGCTTCCCACAGGGTGTCTTCCTGATGACGGGAACGGGCATCGTTCCGGGCAATGATTTCACCCTCAAGGGAGGGGATGAGGTTTCCATCCGCATCGATTCAATCGGAGTGTTGACCAACACGGTACGTTAGGCTAGCGCTTTACCTTTCCCACCACCCAAGATCACAAGTCATGACTGAGTCATCCCTGATAGGCTTCTCGAGGGGAATCGCGACCGATTCCACCTTCACTGCGCGCAACCCGTCCTCCGGCGATTCCCTGGAACCGGCCTTTTGCCACGCCTCCGAAGAGGATCTGGCCAAGGCTTGCGACCTGGCGGCCGGAGCCGCTCCCGTAATGGCGGGCCTAAGCGGGGTCAAGAAGGCCGAGTTTCTGCGCGACCTTGCGGAAAGGATCGACGGGGTGGTGGATGAACTGGTCGGGAGCATGACCGCCGAAACCGGGCTTCCCGAGCCCCGCGTCCGCGGCGAGACGGGTCGCACCTCGGCCCAGTTGAGAATGTTCGCCGGCTTGGTCGAGGCGGGAAACTGGGTTGACGCGAGGATCGACCGTGCCCAGCCCGAGCGACAACCCCTCCCTAAGCCGGATTTGCGCTCCATGCTCCGTCCCGTCGGTCCGGTGGCGGTCTTCTGCGCGAGCAACTTTCCCTTGGCCTTCTCGGTCGCTGGCGGCGATTCGGCCTCGGCTTGGGCGGCTGGTTGCCCGGTCATCGTTAAGGCTCATCACGCACACCCCGCGACCGCCTTGATTGTGGGCCGGGCGGTGGTGGAATCGGTCCGGGCCTGCGGGTTGCCAGAAGGGGCTTTTTCTTTGATTTTCGGGGAGGGACGGACCGTTGGTCAGGCCTTGGTCGCGCATCCCGACGTGAAGGCGGTTGGGTTTACCGGCTCGAGGGCAGGCGGTCGGGCGTTGTTCGATCTCGCTTCGCAGCGTCCGGAGCCCATCCCCGTTTTCGCGGAGATGAGCAGCGTCAACCCGATCTTCGTGATGCCGGGCCTCGGAGACGCCAAGATGGATGAGATCGCAACCGGGCTTCATGGCTCGGCAACCCTTGGCGCCGGACAGTTTTGCACCAACCCCGGGATCGTCCTGTTCCCAGCGGGGGAGCAGGGGGAGCGTTTCGTGGAATCCTTCCTGTCCAAGATGAGGGAGACTGCAGCGGCGCCTATGCTGCACGAGGGCATCCGCAAAGCCTATGGACAAGGCGTGGAAACCCTTGCGGGCAGGGACGGGGTACGTCTCCTGCTTGCTCCGGAGGAGACCGCAGGGGATGGACGTTGCCATGCCACGGCTTGCGTCCTGACCAGCGATGCCCGGAGTTTTCTCTCCGACGAGAGCCTGCTGGAAGAGGTCTTCGGGCCTTCCACCCTCCTCGTCTCGTATGAGGATTCAAGCGAGTTGAATGAAGTGGCCGAGGCCCTCGAGGGCCAACTCACGGCGAGTGTTTTCGGAAAGGAAGAGAACCTGCCGTCTTACGGCCCTTTGCTCGATATTCTCGAGACCAAGGCGGGGCGTCTCCTCTTCAACCAGTTCCCCACTGGTGTGGAGGTGTGTGGCGCGGTGGTGCATGGTGGGCCTTACCCCGCAACCACGGACGGCCGATCGACCTCCGTGGGTACGGGAGCCATCCTCCGCTTTGCCCGACCGGTTTGTTATCAGGGTTTTCCCGAGGAGCTGTTGCCCGACGAGCTGAAAGAGGACAACCCGATGCAAATCGATAGGACGGAAGCCTGATCCTTTTCGCCCCGTCAGAGCAGGAAAATTTGTTTTGCCATTCCCGCCCTTACAATCGTAGAACTTCTCGTTCAATTATGATGATTTTCCTCACGTTCCTACGACTCCGCGCGCAAGATGCTAGGTAAGAAAAGCACCATTGGGATCTTCGATTGCCTGGAAGGGCAGTTCCGCATGCTCGAAAAGTTCCCCTTCATCGTGGGCTGCATGGGAAATGCCGACTGGCAGGTTCCCGGGGGAGAGGACTGGGAGGGGGCCTGTATGGTCAAGAAGTCGGGCAACGCCTTCCGCATCGTTCCCAACAAGAAGGGCGACGAGCGGTTGCTCGTCAACGGGGGGCCCTTCGCCGAGCCTTTCAACGTAGAGGACGACGAGGTTTGCACGCTCCAGTTTCTGGGATACCCGCTCATCGTCTTCGCCGGCAAGGATCCCAAGGCATGGGCCGATCAGATTCAGAAGGGCCAGTGGATACTGACCAACGGCAGGACCGGCACGGACTACGCCCAGTGCTCCCGCTACGAGGTTCTTGACAAAATCCGCGAAATGGGGGCCGACCTTTCGGAATGCGCCATCAAGCCGGTGGGGCTGGACGTTCCCTTCTGGGTCGTGCACCTGGTCGAGTTCCTGCAGCCCCCCGAGGACGAGGAGGAAGAGGAGGAAGGCCTGATCGAAGAGCAGGTCGTGGTAGACCCCGACCGGGGAGAATTCACTTGCCCGACCTGCTGGCTCAAGTTCGACCGGGCCGACGTCCTTAGCATCGCCGTACACGAGGACTTGCGGGGAGACCGCAAGCTCGGCGAGGACGCCATGCTCCGCTTCGTTCCGACCGAATTCAATTCCAAGGGTCAGGCCATGGATGCCATGGGCCTGCCCACCACCGACGTCGCATGCGCCCATTGTCACCGCAAGCTTCCTCCCGGCTTCATGGACGTCCCCCACCATATTTTCTCCATCGTGGGGGCGCCAAGCGCGGGCAAGTCCTACTACCTTTCGGTCTTGGTCAGGCAGCTTCAGCGTACTCTTTTCAAGGAATTCGGGGTGGCTTTCAGGGATGCCGACCCGACTTGCAACGCCATCATCAACTCGATGAAGAATCGTCTTTTTGCTGGAAGCAGCGCCACCGACGCCATGCTCATCAAGACGCAGTTGGAAGGCGAGATGTACGAGAGGCTCCAGAGGCACGACCGGGTGGTGGCTCTTCCTCGTCCCTTCGTCTTTAGCCTTTCCGATCCCCGCGGGACGGGCCATGACTGCTCCCTCATCTTCTATGACAATGCAGGCGAGCATTTCGAGCCCGGTATCGCCAATGAGGAATCGCCCGGGACTCTTCACGTGGCCAGTTCATCGGCTATCTTCTTTCTTTTCGACCCCATTGCCAGCCCGGAGTTCCGCCGGGCTCTGCGTGGCCACCAAGACCCTCAGTTCAGCATGGAGGGGGCCGAAAAGCGGCTCGACCAGCAGGACGTCATTATGGCCGAGCTGGAGGTGCGCGTTAAGCAAAACAAGAACATAAGCATTGCGGATAAAATAGACACTCCGGTTGCGGTTATGATCGGCAAGTGCGATATTCTTCGCGATGAGCTCGACTGGGACAGGATTCACTGGCCCATCGTCGACAAGCAGTTGGATATGGAGATCGTGGAAAAGAATTCGGAAATCCTGCGGGAATACATGATGGACATGCACCCGTCGATCGTGGCCAATTCCGAGGCCCTTTCCACGAACGTGAGGTATTTTCCCGTCAGCCCCTTCGGCCACAGCCCGGAAAAGGTCGAGATCGAGGGACAAAAGTTCATTGCTCCCGATCCCGACAAGCTTGATCCCGTGATGGTGGAGATTCCTACCCTCTGGACGCTTTCCTTCGTGGAACCCGACTTGTTCCCGATCATGAACGGTTCCTGAAGGGGATCCTCCCTCATCGATGGCTCAGCAACTAATCTTTACGAGCACGCCACAGGGCTTGGAGCCGGGGAGGACCGGTTACTGCACGGTAGCCCGACACAAGGACCTCAGGCATAGGCTCGTCCGGGAACTCGAGCGGCTGAGCGTCTACGACTTTGGTCAGCAAACGGGTACCACCAAGTCGGATATATGTATTTTTAGGAAAATTCCCCTGGGCTCGGAGGAGTTCTACGTCTTGACGAAGATCTGCGATGCCGGGCTCGATTATACCAACCGCACCAATTACCTTGCCCATCACCTTGTCCTCGATGGCTTCGAGATCGCGACTTGTCCATCTCCTGCGGAAATCTTCCTGAACTGGAACGGCTGGCTCAGTTCGTGGACGGATGGCCCCAGGTTCCTGGGAGAGGAGGAAGCGGTTACCTTATCCTCCTTCAAGTCCTCCGGGCTGGTCCCGTGCCAAGCCTGGTTGCAGGTCACGAACGACCCGGGAAATGCGGCCAGCCTCATTTCCCCTGACATGGTCAAGCCGGTCGTAGTCGAAGGAAACCCGGGCAACCCAAACACCCTCCTTACTCTTTTTGCCGAATCCTGCGCCCTG
>MDSW01019235.1_pt1 | contig 12674 bp, 11 predicted proteins | sample 811171 | NCBI WGS metagenome assembly MDSW01 (sample SAMN05326641, study PRJNA326480) | marine metagenome | isolation source: seawater | place: Atlantic Ocean: North West | collected 2012 | reverse complement strand
TACACAGCCATTATGTTCAAATTGAAATCCAGATATATCTGATGTGCTTTCATAATTTAGATCATTCCCATCAAGTGCAAGACATATATCCGCATCTTCTGAACAATAAAAATTAGAATATGAAAGTGAAAATAATATTATTGATAACCATAAATTTTTCATCCTTATCTCCTAGTTCTAGGTTGATATACTATTTTAATATACAACATTTTATATTCAAATAGTGTGATGGTGATTAATCGGAAAGGTAGCGGGTATATATAATACTTATAACCATCCAGCTATATGGTATTGTAAATAATAGTCCAATACCAAATAAGAGCGCACCAATAAGATTTAGTAGTGCAAGTATCGAGTATATAGTAAATAGTTCGAATTCCAGGCCAGTGGTACGTGTTAGACTTTCGCGGAGCGCATCGATGGGCCCCATATCCTTATCAACAATAAAATAAGTAAAGAAATTAGTTTTAAGAGATAGATATGCGATGATAACAATGTAACCCATAAACCCAATCATCAGTGGTCCTGAAACCTCATCACCCTTCGCCATAATCTCTATAGATTCTATACTAAGGCTAGATACTCCCATGAAAAGAATGATAAAGATAACTGCCAATACTCCAAAGGCAAGCGCAACAAGCACGCTCCCTGTAATACTAGTTAAAATTTTATGATAATAATTAAGTACGTCTGAGAAGCTTTCAATTGTCATGAGCCTTGTTATTTTTATCATCTGTGCTGTTACTCCAAGGGTAACACCAGTGACAAGAAGGAGGTATGTAATTCGGTAGAGAATATATTGGATGCTCATTTGATTGAAAAACCCATCAAGTAAATTGGGGATTAGCATCTGAACTAGAAAAATCAAAACTCCGATATTAATTAGGAATTGGGCATTACCCTTAAAAAGGTCCCAGGACTGAATAAATAATTCTCTTTTATTAATAGAACGCATTAGATTATAGATATAATTAAATAACTCTATAATATAACGTGAATCTAACTATGAAAATAATCAAAACCTTATTTATACTGCACCTAATACCAACGATACTATTGAGCGCTCTTCTATATGATGTTCCTGTTGAGCTTAAGCAGCCAGATGGTACAACGCTCCACTGCTTTGCATCTGGAGATGAGTTTTATAGCAGACTTCACGATGATAATGACTATACTATCACACAGAGTAACGATGATGGCTACTACTACTACGCTGTTCTTGAAGATGGCGAGATTATTCCATCACAGTTTAGAGCAGATCAAGCGCAGGATTTAATAAGGGAGGGCATCACTAAGCGAGTTATGATACCCAAAGAGAGGTACCTTGAGATTAGAGAGAGGTGGTGGAATGGAGTGGAAACACGCGATGCTCCAACAACAGGTACTGTAAATAATCTAAATGTTTTTATTAGATTTGCTGATGAGAACGAGTTTGGGAATGCGCGTAGCTATTATGATGGGTACTTCAATAATGAGAATGGCCCATCCATGAAACACTACTTCAGTGAGGTGTCATATGAGATGCTGACTGTAAATACGATTCACTATCCAGAGTCAACAATGGATTCTAATCTATCCTATCAGGATGAGTTTCCACGGAGCTACTACCAGCCCTACAACGCGGTTACCAATCCTGAGGGATATACAGACTCTGAGAGGACAGATCGTGAACACGCTCTCCTCCAAAATGCGATAGCATTTATAGAAAATGAAGTTCCAGATTCTTTGGTTATAGACTCCAATGACGATGGAAATGTTGATAATGTGACATTCCTTGTTTATGGGCAACCTGGAGGTTGGGCAGATTTACTTTGGCCTCATAGGTGGGCACTCTATTCAGTTCAATCTGAAATACATGGTAAGCGTGTATATGACTATAATTTTAATATGGCATCAGGACCATATTTTTCTGTTGGGACACTGTGTCATGAGTTTTGCCACTCACTTGGTGCGCCTGATTTGTATCACTATTATGATGATACTTCGCCTGTAGCTGTAGGTGGATGGGATGTGATGGATGCAAGTACAGATATTCCTCAGTGGCCGAGTGCATATATAAAATACAGATACTTTGATTGGATAGAACTCCAAGATGCATCTGGGGGTGGGACATTTTCATTGAACCCACTGGGTCAACCTGATAATAACGCATATCGATTAGATTCATCTAATCCAAATGAATATTTTCTTATGGAGTATCGTACGCAGGAGGGTATTTATGATTCTAATGCACCAGGAATAGATTCTGGGATGGTTATTTATAGAGTTAATGATTTATATAATGGACAGGGAAATGCACAGGGACCTCCTGATGAGCTTTATGTTTATCGAGTTGGAGGTACTTCCACAACAAGTGGAGTTTTTGCATCTGCTGTTTTTAGTGAGGAAGTGGGACGAACACAATTTAATGACTCCACCAACCCATCTAGTTTCCTAAGCGATCAGTCAATGGGGGGTATTAATATCGTTGATATCGGATCTGCAGGTGAGACAATTGAATTTACCGTTTTAAATTTGATGTTGCTGGGTGACTACCTTGGGACATCTTCTGACAGTGATGGAGATGGTATTGTCAATCCAGGTGAGTCTGTGGTTCTGGAATTTGTTATGAATAACATGTCTGATGAGGTCACAGCCTATGGCATTACGGGTGAACTGTCAAGTGACTATCCAATTGAATTTCCAAATCCAACTATCAATTTTGGAGAACTCAATGGAGGCCAGAATAGTTTCTCTCATTTTGTAGAGGTGACACTATCTGATGCGATAGATTTAGGTCAGATTCCAATAACTCTGGAAATAAATGCAGAGTATATACAGAGTAACGATCTCCTTTTTTACAATGATACCTATACATTCATGTTAAACGTTAGTCTTGATCAGAGTGGATTTCCAAATGAAACCAGCTTTCCTATTAGCTCATCACCTGTGATGATAAATATAGATACTGATGATGAAGATGAAATCATTATAGGAGACTATGATGGAAAGATACGTGCCTATAAGGCTGATGGCACCATGATTGAAAGCAGTGTATATCCATATCAAACAGGTGATCAGATTTGGGGCTCTCTTGCTTCTGCTGATATTGACTTAGATGGTATAATGGATTTTGTTGTGGGGTCAAAAGATAAGCACCTCTACTTTTTTAACGAGCTTGGATATGTAGGAAACTATAATACCGATAGCTTTTTACTCAGCACACCTGTCATAGGAAATATAGATAATGATCCAGAACTTGAGATTATAATTGGGGGATACTCAGGCGGCGATGGACGTAAAATTTTTGCACTAAATCATGATAGAACTCCCGTGAATGGTTTTCCTATCTATATAGGTGAAAAAATAAAGAAAGGAATTTCACTCGCTGATTTTAATGATAATGGTAAAGATGATATGGTTTTCGGAACTGATGATGATAATATATATCTAATCTATGATGATGGCAGTATCGCTGACGGTTTTCCATATCAGACTAATGGTAAAATTCACAGCTCTCCATCTATATTGAAATATGAAAATGAACATATTATTATTGCAGGTAGCAATGATAATAATCTATATGCGCTTAACTCAGATGGTACACTCAGATTTACTGTTGAGGCTAGTGATAATATTGAAACTGCTCCTTCATTTTTAAATTATCTAAATAACTGCTACATTTTATTCGGAGACTCTGATGGATATATATATGCGGTAGATCAGAATGGACAAATGTATCCACACTTTCCAATTTACACAGGCAGTCAGATCACAGAATCAGTTGTAGTTGCTGACTTAGATGGAAATACGATTCCAGATTTAATTTTTGGCACCCAAGATGGTAATATGTATGCGATGAGTATAACAGGAGGTCTGTACAATCAGATGCCCATTGAATTTCCATTTGCATATAAGAGTGCACCACTTATTCTTGATCTCGATTCTGATAGTGACTTGGAAATCATCGCAGGTACATCATTATCTTTAAATGCGATTGATGTTAAACAAGCTGGTCTACTAGATGCATACTGGTCCATGTATAAAGGAAATTTTCAAAGGACGGGTTATAATGAATTTAATGCCCTATGTAATTTAGGAGATCTCAATGGAGATGGTGCTATTGATATACTCGATGTTCTACAGCAAATCAATATCATCCTCGGCATTATAGAGCCGACACTTGCCCAGGTATGTGCGTCTGATTTAAATGCAGATGGAACCATAGACCTATTGGATATAATTCTTCTAGTGCAACTAGCTCTTGATCAGTAATATTTATGAAATTTGATGTTACATTCTTACATCTCTGCAGCGTTAATATTATTTTATTATTATTTATATTCGCTGCGATAGGGTATATACTTCAGGATGGAGCGAAGGGGGCATTCTTATCCAAAAAACTATATCGCTATGTTAATATTATGCTTGCCATAGCTATTATAAGTGGGGTGTGGCTTTTATCTGAATCAAATTTTTGGCGATTTTCTCTACCTAATTATCAGTATAAGATTTTTGTAACGATTATTCTTATAGTGGTATCTGTTTTATTTCATTTATCAAAAATGCAGAGATTTGCCTATCGTTCAATTGTTACGATTATACTCTTTATGATTATATATTCTATATCAATGTATCTTGGTTCGTTTTCTAATGTGTAAGCAAACCATATATAAGGCCCAGTGCAATGGAAACGATTTTATTTTATTACTTTCTGAGGAGTTGAATATTGAGATTAATGAACTTGAAATTCAGAAGCTATGTCATAGAGAAAATGGTATAGGAGCTGATGGGCTGATTTTTATTAACACCTCAAATGATACCCACGATTTTAAAATGGATTATTATAATTGTGATGGAAGTTGGGAAACTATGTGTGCGAATGGTGCATTGTGTTGCGTACTCCTCCTACAATCACGTGGATATTTATTTCAATCATTTAGTTTTTTAGCTGGAGATGGCGAACATCAAATCAATATTATCGATGATAAGATTAGTATCACAATGAAACATCCAGCTAGCGTAACACAGGAAATGGATATCCAAGATCTTAGTGGTAGACACATTGATTCTGGTGCCAAGCATTTTGTTGCTTTCTATGATGAGAGAGACAGTGACATTCTATTTAAAAAAGCGCAGCTCATTCGATATGATGATGCATTCCAGCCCTTAGGACTAAATGTAAATTTTGTTTTAATCAAATCAGATAGTCATATAGATGTTGTCACATATGAAAAAGGAATTGAAAAAATTATGCTTTCGTGTGGATCTGGTTCCGTAGCAGCAGCATTCTATACCTCCTTGCATAAAAAAATTGTTTCACCCCTATGTATTTCTAATAGAGGTGGAGATATGATACTTGAGTTTAATGAAGAATGGACCCGTTTATGGCTAACAAGCAACCCAGTCATTGAATTTACATCTTCAGTAGATTTAGATTTGATCAATCTGAACTAATATTTTACTTAGAAGTTCAGTAAATAGCTCTCCACTCTTATTTGCCTGTTCTACAACCTCTTCATGTGTTAGTGGCTCTGATGAGATTCCAACAGCATAATTTGTTAAACATGCAAGCGATAGGAGTCTCAAATTTAGCTCATGTGCTCTCTCAATTTCCGGTACCGTTGACATACCAACCGCGCTAATGCCATATTCCTGCAAGAACCGCACCTCAGCTGGAGTTTCATATGTTGGACCAAGAGTCCATCCATAGGTTCCCTTTCGAATTGGGACACCAATATGCTCCATACAGCTTTCTGCTATTCTCATCATAGATGGATCGTAGTAGCTATCACCATTTTTTTTATTTATCTTATTTGGACCATCCCTAAATGTCATATCAATATGCGAGTCTATAATCATAATCTCACCAGGGGACCAATCTGGAACTAGGCAGCCCGATGAATTCGTTGTAATAACATTTTTGCATTCAAGTTGATTAAAAATATCGATGATGATATGGACGCTACTATAATCAAGCCCCTCATAGTAATGAAACCGCCCATTTGCACATATTACAGGTAGTGAGGTACCTTTAACAGTCCCATATACAAATTCACCTGCGTGACCCTTAACAGTTGTTTGAATAAACGATGGGATATCTTTGTATGGAATACGGATAATATTCTCTAGTGAGTCTGTCAGCTTGTTGAGACCAGATCCGAGGACAACTCCCACAGTCGGGGTATTATTAATAATATTTTTTATATAATCAATCATTGTGCCTTGATGATAACTGGCCACAGGCCGCATCAATATCTGTTCCTTTACTCCATCTAACAAGTGTCTGATAATGTCGCTGATTTTTATGGAGTATATCAATAAATCGATTGATGGTTTGATCATCTGGCCTAGAGAATTTATTTCCAATATCATTGAATGGAATAACATTCACCTTGCACCGTAATTTATTAGCATATGATGATAGAACCTCTGCATCTCTAATAGTATCATTAATTCCTTTTAGAAGGACATACTCAAGCATAATCATATTTTTTTTATCATTTGGATATTTTTCAAGTTCTTTGATAATCATATCAATATTCCATTTTTTATTTATAGGAATAATCTTAGTTCTTGTTTCATCATCCGTGGCATTAAGAGATATAGCCAGCTTATATGGCTGAGCGTCTGCGATGAATTTTTTTATTTTTGGTAGAATACCTGACGTCGATATTGTAATTCTGTTACGACCCAAATTCATACCATTATGATCGTGAAGAATTTCTGCAGATTTAATTACTTCACTATAGTTTAAAAAAGGCTCACCCATTCCCATATATACTACATTCGTAATAGGCTCATCACGCATTTTGGTAATCTCAATAAATTGATCAATTATTTCACCGCATGTCAAATTACGCATAAATCCCATCTCACCTGTTGCACAAAATTTACAGTCAACACTACACCCAACTTGAGATGATATACAAACTGTATGAAGATTTTTATCAATCATGCTCACTGATTCAATGAGCTTATTATCATAAGTTCTAAATAAAATTTTCTGGGTATCCTCTTTAGAAGAGGTCTGAATATTTTCAATTTCTAATGTCTTTAATTGATATTCATTTGAAATATAATCAGACATATCATTGGGGATATTGTTCATCAGTCCTACATCAGTTACACCATGACGATACATCCAGTGATATAGCTGCTTAGCTCTGAATGAAGGGAAATCATTCTTCTCACATAGATGAATAAGTTCCTCTAGGTTTAATCCTTTTATTTGCTTTTGTACCATTTAATATTTATTTAAATTGCAATCCTTAACTCTTAAATTTAATACGTAATCTTTAAGAAAATATGAATTTCTTTATCAATCATTTATACAGGATACGCTATGGATAATATAAAAATTGTAGACAAATTAAATCAAAGTAGAGATCAATTATTTGACATGGTCTCTAAGGTAATTATTGGTCAGAAAGATGTTATAGATCATTTATTTATTGCATTACTATGTAGGGGACATGTGCTTCTTGAAGGTGTTCCAGGACTAGCAAAAACACTACTTATTAAAACTCTATCTGATGTATTAGATCTTAAATTTAATAGGATTCAATTCACACCAGATTTAATGCCTTCTGATATTACAGGAACTGATATTATAGAAGAGGATCCTACAACATCAAAAAGATCATTCAGATTTTTTAAGGGCCCTATTTTTTCTAATGTTATCTTGGCAGATGAAATAAATCGAACTCCACCCAAAACTCAGTCAGCATTGCTAGAAGCGATGCAGGAGCATAAGGTTACAACAGGAGGAAATACATATTCCCTTGCCCAGCCATTTTTTGTATTAGCCACTCAAAACCCTATTGAACAAGAGGGAACATACCCCCTCCCTGAAGCGCAGCTAGATAGATTTATGTTTAATATTCTTATAGACTATCCATCCATGGATGAGGAAATTGAAATAGTTAAAACGCTAACAACACAGGAAAGAGCGTCACTTGATAAGGTTATTACAAAGGAGGAACTTCAATCTTTTCAGGAATTGATTAAACAGGTTCCGGTTGCAGAAAATGTTATTGAATATGCTGTAAAATTAGTTAGCATGACAAGGCCATCTAATGAATTAGCTCCACAAATTACAAAAGACTGGCTAGATTGGGGGGCTGGACCAAGGGCCAGTACATTTCTTATTATGGCAGCTCAGGCTAAGTGCTTACTAGCTGATAAGAGCACACCTGATATTGATGATATCAAAAATATTGCAAAACCAATTCTAAGACATAGAATCATCACAAATTTCACAGCAGAGGCTGATGGAATTAGTAAAGAAGATGTTCTTGATCAGTTAATTGATCAACTAAAGATATAATCTTTTATGAATCCTTCTCCTAAAATGACCCCTGAGCTTTTATCTAAGCTTCAGAACCTATCAATAAAGGCCAAATATGTTGTAGAGGGGTTTATGATTGGACTGCATAAAAGTCCATATCATGGATTCTCTGTTGAGTTCTCTGAACATAGGCCATATGGTATAGGCGATGAAGTTCGACATATTGATTGGAAACTTTGGTCAAAAACAAATAAATACTATGTTAAACAGTTTGAAGAGGAAACTAATCTAAAAGCAAATATTATACTAGATCAGAGCAACTCCATGAGATATGCATCAGAGGAAATAAGTAAATTTGAATATGCAAAAATTTTAGCTGCATCATTTGCTTATATACTTATTAAGCAGCAGGATGCTGTCGGATTGGCACTTTTTAGCGAATCCATCAATAAGCTTATCCCACCAAGGTCAGTTCCCAGCCACCTAAATATACTTTTATCTAATATGGAAAGTGCAGAACCATCAGATAAAACAAATATTGCGAATGCTCTACACTACTCAGCAGAGGGAATCTCCAAGAGAGGTCTTGTCATTGTTATTTCAGATTTAATGGACGACCCATCGAGTATTATTAATGGGCTACGTCACTTACGTCATAAGGGACATGAGGTTATTGTATTTCATGTAATTGATAAGAATGAATCCACTTTTAATTTTAATGAGAGAGTTAAATTTATTGATAATGAAACAGCTGAGGAAATCACAACTGATCCTTGGCATATTGCGAAAGATTACGTTGCCTTATTTAATAATTATTGTGAATCACTAAAAAGAGGTTGTGGACACAATCGTATTGAGTATATACCAATCCATACGAATGAATCTCTTGATGTTGCCTTAACAGAGCTACTTGTTAAAAGAAAAAATTATTAAATTTTTGTAATCTAAATCACATCGGAAACTAATTCTATATTATATATTGTTTTAACACCAATTTGGTGATCGGGAGGAGATAAGACCCAGTGAAATCACCGAGGTCTTACTTAAGAATAGCGGGTAATTATATTACCCGCTATTCATTTTATAGTAAATTAATTAGAGTTAAGAGAATCAAGTTGCTTCTGTACAAAAGGAACCTGAGTTTCTTCAATTAAATCCATGTACCCCTTAACCTGTAAAGCCATAGATGCACCATTATCAGAGCCCATATCTTCAAGCTCCATAAAATAATCTCTAGCGATATCGAAATACTCATACGCTATATTATAATTATTCATTGAGTCTTGCAGTTCAGATCTCTTAGGGTTATCTGAGTTAAATACATTTCCTGCTATATTGTAGAAGCTAGATGCTGCATTATTGTATGCTAATGAGATATTAAATAATATATCCATTTCATTATCTTCATTGATTAAATAGAAGTCTTCATAGATTTTTTCAGCCCACTGTATTGATTTCATCCAATCCTCAAGCAGGAGATTTAAGCTTAGTATTGCAACCATTGCTGACATCATGCCCTCATCATCATCTAATTCTTCATAGAAATTATAGGCTTTTTGATAGCTGCTGATAGCTTCAGAATAATTTTCCTCTTGTTTATAAAGCTCTGCCATAATTCCGCAGAGATTTGCCTTTTCCCCACCTTTAATGCCACTAATATCTAAGGCCCTATTAACGATATTTTTTGATTCATCTATTTTTTTATTACTATCATATGTTGTTGCAAGTAATATATAGGATTTTACATTACTTGGATCAATATACATTGAGAGTTCAAGTAATCTAATAATTTCTGGGTCTGAAGCATCATTTTCATATGTCTTAATTGCTTGATTAAATAGAATAAACCATAACTCGTTCTCATAGTAAATGCTAATTTGATCTTGCATTCGTGTAATTGGCTTATTATCATACATCAGGGGTTGCAGAAGCATTGCCTCTGGATCTCTTTTCATTGCCTCATCAAACATTTCAATAACTTTATCCCATTTTTTCTGAGGTTTATATATCTCAGTTGCTAGAAAATAGGGAACTTGAGCATCCTGCGCATGCGTATCTATTGATAGTGCCTTGATAGCATACATTTCCGCATCTTTTAAATTTCGTTCTGATCTGGCTTTAGTTTTTGCAGATGTAAATTCAACGCTTGAAGGACCACTTGCACAGTTAGTAAGAAATAGTGCAATTAACATATAACTAAATAGGGTAAGATATTTTGACATATTATTCCTCTGCTTTATTTTTTATTATGTTTTCTATAATTTTGAATCGTGATTTTACATCATCAAAATTTAAGTTTAATAATTTGTTTATTCCAAAATCTGATACTGTAAATGATGCGATAGCAGATGCATAGATAAGAGCATCCTTTTTATTATTAAATCCATTTTGAGATATAAATCCTATAAGGCCACCAGCAAAACTATCACCTGCGCCTGTTGGATCATATACATCAATGTCTGGCACACATGGTACATGAAAGCATTCATTTTTTTCTATTAATAGAGAGCCTTGACCTCCAAGTTTTATGATTACTGTTTCAGGCCCCATATTTTGAATTGCTTTACCTGCTTCGATCATATCTGTTATTCCAGTGAGTTGCATTGCCTCTTCATCATTGAGCAAGAAAATATTAGATTTTGAAATCACTTCCTTAACACCCTCAAGATCAATATCTATCCATAAATTCATAGTATCAGAGACAACCATTGATATTTTTGATTCCATCTGCCTTAATACATCAAGTTGTAGAGATGGATGTATATTTGCTAGAAACAAGATACCATTTTCATTTAAACTATTTTTTATAACTGGTTTATATGTTTCAAAAACACCAAGTTCTGTAAATAGAGTATCTCTTGTTGAGTAGTCATTACTGTATCTACCACCCCAGCTAAATGTTTTTCCCTCTTTAATTTCAATATTTGTATAGTCAATATTTTTTGACTTCAATGTTTCCCATCCATTCTCTGGAAAATCAGTTCCAACAATTCCAATAAGTTCCACTTTAGAAAATAAAGAAGCAGATAAAGAAAAATACATTGCTGATCCACCGAGTAGGGCTTCACGATTCCCCTTGGGAGTTTCTAAACTATCGAGAGCGATAGATCCAACTACTGTTATATTATTTGATATCATGAAAGATATAATAAAAATAATTAGCACATATTACTAATTGAAATTTTTTATGATTTTTTTTATATATTTATACATGGCACACCTAGAATTTTGTTCAAATTGCGGTATTAAAAATATATATGGTTATATTGAAGGTAATAATCGATACCACTGTAAAAGTTGTAATACTATCCACTATGAAAATCCAAAGCCGACTGCAACTATTATATGTATGAGGGATAATGAGTTATTACTTGCTAAGCGTGCATTTAATCCAGCAAAGGGTGAATGGGGATTACCAGGTGGATTTATGGAGTTAAATGAAACATTAAATGAGGCAGCAGAGCGAGAGCTAAAAGAAGAAACAAATCTTGAAGGTACTGTAAAAAGGGTGCTCTCTACATGTTCTCACTATGGAACAATATTTGGAGATATTCTCCTTATAGGTGTTGAGATGGAAGTTTCAGATTTTTCATCTATGCGAGCAGGTGATGATGCAGAAGAGGTTGCTTTCTTTAGTATAGATAAACTTCCCAATATAGCATTTTATTGTCATAATAAATTTATTGATATCTATAAATCAAATTTGTGATTCCTGTAACATTTATTAACATTTTTTTTATTTACAATAAGGAATATTAGTTTTAATGTTGAGTAGGTATAAGATTAACATAGGTTATAAGGGGAATTTATGAAAAATATTATGGTAGTTTTTATTTTGGCTTTATCGTTCATGTTTGGACAGACAAGTCTTGGTGGCGATCCCTATAGTTTTACTCATCAGATGGATGATAGTGTTGGATTAATTGAAACAGGAATTGTAGATAGAGAGTCCATGTTATTAGAAGATGAACTTCGTCCAGCTAACACACCATATAGATATGGGTACATATTTGAAGAAAATTACAATTTTTTTGATTATGCGACTAAAACGATTTTAGATAATGGAAATGAGGTTTGGCGCCTTGATATTACAAGTAGAGGAGCTCTAGCCATGTCTTTAGAATTTATCCCTTTTTATTTATCTGATACTGCAAATTTTTATATATATAATGAAGATCTTTCTGTAGTTCTTGGAGCATATTCATCACTCAACAATAATGAAGATAATGTTTTTAGCATTCCATTGTTAAGGGGTGAAATGATACATTTAGAATTAATTATTCCAGAAAATTCTCAAGAAGCAAATAATATTGTAATTGATGAAATTATTCATGATTATAGAGATATACTTAATCTATGGGAGAACAATGAAAGTGAAAGAAATTGTGGTGTAAATGTAAATTGT
>MDSW01188852.1_pt1 | contig 12675 bp, 8 predicted proteins | sample 811171 | NCBI WGS metagenome assembly MDSW01 (sample SAMN05326641, study PRJNA326480) | marine metagenome | isolation source: seawater | place: Atlantic Ocean: North West | collected 2012 | reverse complement strand
AGACATAAAAGTTATCTTGCAGTTCTAAAGAATTATGCCACAGCAGACGAACCTAAACGTAGCACCATATTTTGACGATTTTGATGCGACGAACGATTACCACAAGGTGCTTTTTAAACCTGGATACCCAGTTCAGGCAAGAGAATTAACATCTCTACAGTCGATTCTTCAGAATCAGATAGAGAAATTTGGTCAACACTTCTTTAAAGAAGGAGCGAAAGTAATTCCAGGTAATACTGGATATTCTCAGTTATATTACTGTGTACAATTAGCAAACACTTTTCAGGGGGTCCCTGTTGAAGCGTATGCTGATCAATTAGTTGGAACAACTATTACTGGACAGGTTTCTGGAGTTACTGCTGTTGTTGATAGTATTCTTCCCTCTGCAGATTCTGAGAGAGGAAACTTAACTCTTTATATTGCATATCAAGGTTCGTCTAAAACTGATAACACCACTCAGACTTTCACTGATGGAGAATCTCTGACCTGCAATCAAGTTCTATCTTCAGGTCTACTCGGTAACTCTACCATCTCTGCTGGAACTCCATTTGCAAATACTGTACAATCCAATTCAACTGCCACTGGATCAGTATTTCAAATTGAAAATGGAATTTACTTTATCCGTGGTAATTTTGTAAATGTAAACAAAGAGTCTTTAGTTCTAGATCAATACTCAAATACTCCTAGTTACAGGATTGGTCTCTTCATTTCTGAAGAGATAGTAAATTCAAATACTGATGAATCTTTGAATGATAATTCTCAAGGATTCAATAATTATGGAGCTCCAGGTGCAGACAGACTTAAAATCTCTACAAGTCTTTTTAAAAAGTCACTTGATGACTTTGATGATGATAATTTTATTTTATTAGCGACTGTAGTTAATGGTGTTCTTCAAACACCTACTAAGAGAGGTAGTGCTAAAGGTAGTGGTGCAGTTTTCTATGATGAACTCCAAGATATCTTAGCAAGAAGAACTTATGATGAGAGTGGACATTACATTGTCAAACCATTTAATATTTCTATTCTGAACTCTCTTGATAACAATCGCGGAAATCAAGGACTGTATGAAGAGGGTCAATTTACCGCAGCTGGGTCCACTCCTAGTCCAGATTTGGCAATTTGTAGAGTGTCACCAGGCAAAGCATATGTCAAAGGTTATGAAGTTGAAACGATAAGTCCTTCTTTTATTGATGTACCTAAACCAAGAGCAACAAGAACTATTGAAAATCAGTTCTTTCCATATAGTACTGGTCCAACACTTAAGTTAAACAGTGTTTATAGATCACCAACTATTGGAGTAGGAAATACTTACATCGTCAGTTTAAGAGACCAAAGAGTTGGATTAAGTTCTGAAGTAGCGCCAGGAAAAGAAATTGGATTTGCTAGAGTATTTGATTTTAGATTAGAGTCTGGTTCATATAATTCATCGCTCCCACAAGACAATGAATGGGGTATGTCCTTATATGACATACAACCCTTTACGGAAATTACTGTTAATAGTTCTGTTGATTTAGCAATTCCTGCATATGTTGAGGGAAATAGTAGCGGAGCAACTGCATTTTTAAGAAGTCCAGTTAGTGCTGGAACTGCTTTAACAGTATATGATCAAAAAGGCAAATTTGTCAAAGATGAAGTTCTCATTTTTAGAAGTGGAATTTCAACACAAGTATCTACAATAAACCGAGTTGCCACTGCAATCACTTCTCATGGAATTTCTGATGTAAAATCTGTTTATTCTGATACTGGAATAGGACAAGGAGTAGGTGGAAATAATATTGTAGGTCTTAATACATTTACTGCTAATGTTGTACAAACCCCAGCATTAAATGTAGGATCTGCTTCTATTACTGGTTTCTCTGCAGGAGTTAGTACTGTTACTAGTGCAAATGCACTGTTCCCAGGTAAGATAAAAGAGAATAATTTAGTTGAATATTCTGATACTTCTTCATCTAATGATCCAATCTTAGCAAGAGTTGTAGGTGTTACTACATCCGAAATAACTATTGCTGGAGTGACAACCGTTACTGGTGTAGCTAGTGGAAAACTTCCATCAGCAGACCTTACTGTTTCTGACTTTAAAGTTGTTACCACAGCATTAGATGCTTCATCCGACACAACTTTCTACACAGAATTACCAAATGAAAATATTGCTGCGGTCGATCTTACCGATGCCGAGTTAATACTCAGAAAACCGTTTACAGTAGATATTGCAAATAATCAATTAAGTTCTACTAGTTTACTTACTGTCGCTCTTCCAGAAGGAGAAACATATTTATCATATTCTGATGAAAGATATTCTCTTATCAGATCAGATGGAACAACTGAACCACTGACTCAAAATAATTTTGCATTCTCCGCAAGTCTCAGAGAACTGCAAATTAGAGGTTTGGGAGCAAATGATACTGGTGCTCAACTTATCACTACTGTTAGAAAGACAAATATAAAAGCAAAGAAAAAAATTAAAGATAGAGTAAAATCTATAGTAGTTGATAAATCCATCAGTCCAGCTTCTGGAATTGGATCAACCACTTTAAATGATGGATTAACTTATGGAAATTATCCATTCGGAACTAGAGTTCAGGACAATGTTATATCATTGAATGTCCCAGATGTTATTGAAATTCATGCAATATATGAAACATCCGATGCCGACTTAACTAACTCTAACTTCGGTGCTCCAGAAATGACTCTCACACAGTTGAATGGACCTAGTGCCTCAACTGGTGACATGGTTATCGGAGAATTGATTGTTGGACAAACAAGTGGTGCAGTTGCAGTATTTGCGGAAATCAAAGATTCGACTACTCTCAGATATCTTCCCAAGAACAACTTTAAGTTCGTAGAAGGAGAAACAGTTGTATTCCAAGAATCTTCTATTTCGGGTGGAGTAAGTGACTTAGATACAACTTCATTTAATATTTCATCCAATTATACTTTTGGATCTGGACAAAGAGGAACGATCTATAATCATGGATTTATAACCAGAAAGAGTGATTCTAATGCTCCAAAAAATAAAATTAAGGTATATTATAAGGCCGCTTCATTTGATGCCACTGATGATGGAGATATCGTTACAGTTGAGTCATATAATGACTTCGATTACTCCACTGAAGTTAAAGCAATCAATGGAGTATTGAATACAGACCTCATTGATTTAAGACCAAGAGTTAGTAATTATACAGTATCTGAGGGATCTAGGTCTCCTTTAGAATTCCTAGGAAGATCTTTTAATACGACAGGAAATTCTGTTCCGAATATTCTTGCATCTAATGAAACTATTTTTATAGATTATGCATACTATCAAGGAAGAATTGATAGACTTTATTTGCATAAGGATGGAAAACTTCAAATGAAGTTCGGAACTCCTTCGGATGATCCAAAGAGAGCACAACCAGAATCTCCTGCTAATGCAATTGAACTTGCTACAATAGAATATCCTCCATATCTTCATAATGTACAACAAGCATCTATTAGATTCTTGAAGTACAAGAGATATCAGATGAAGGATATCAAGAAACTTGAAGATAGAATCAGAAACTTAGAGTATTATACAACTCTTTCTATACTTGAAACAAATACTGCTAATCAATTTATACCTGATGCAAACGGTCTCAATAGATTTAAGTCTGGATTCTTTGTAGATAACTTTACATCATTCTCTACTCAAGATTTGAGACTTGGTAGAAATAATAGCATTGATCAGGTTAACAAGATTCTTAGACCAAAGCATAGTACGAATTCGTTCTCCTTACAAACAGGTCCTGTCGTAGATGTTGATCCCACAGAGGATAAGAGAACTGCTGCTATAGATGGGACTAATGTTAGAAAGCAAAATGACATCCTCAGTCTTGATTATTCTGATGTTGAGTGGATAACACAAAATTTTGCAACCAGAACTGAAAGTGTAACTCCTTTCTTGATTAGTTTCTGGCAAGGAACAATTGTCCTGACACCCGCTTCTGATAACTGGGTTGATCAAACTAGAGTAGAAGCAAGAACAATTGATACTATTGGTAACTATTCTCAGATCATGTCTGAGGCTGAAGAAAAGTATGGTGTTGATCCAGAAACTGGATTTGCTCCTGAAGTATGGAATTCTTGGGAAACAACTTGGTCTGGTACATTTACAACTCAAACTGATACTAGAGAGTCTACTACAACTAGCAGTCGCACATTTGGACGAGGTGGTTGGATTAATGGTGGATCAGGTGGACCTGCAGCATGGGTTAGACAGACTACTACTCAACCAATTGAGCAGGATGTAACTGATACAATTGAAAGTGGAATTAAGGAAAGAACTGGTACGCAATACGTAGTTACTGAGACTTTTGAGGAAGTTTCTGTTGGTGATAAAGTTCTTAGCACTGAAATTATTTCTAATGTAAGATCAAGAAATGTTGAATTCTATGCAGCAAACTTAAAACCAAGCACTCGAATTTATGCATTCTTTGATGGTAAAGATGTTACCAAGTTCTGTGTTCCAAAACTAATTGAAATTTCAATGAGTTCTGGTACATTCCAGGTTGGAGAGACTGTTGAGGGAAGAGTTATTAGTAAAGGTCTTGGTGAAGAAGGAAAAGACACAAATCCTAGAATTAACTTTAGAGTTGCTCAATCAAATCATAGAAGAGGTGATTACAACGCTCCAACAGAGGTTTATCCAGATAATCCTTATGTTGATGGAGGAACTATTCCTGAAGTTTATTCTTCTACATCAACAACATTGAATGTAGACACCTATTCTCTCGCAGATCAACCACAAGGAGATTATTTTGGTCATATCCAGACAGGAATGAAACTGACTGGACAAACAAGTGGAGCAGAAGCAGAAGTAACAAATGTCAGACTCATTACTGACACATCTTCAGCTCTGTTAGGAAGTTTCTTTATTCCCGATGCAGGTAATGGAGACAATCCTAAATTTGAAACTGGAACTAATACATTTACACTAACAAATGATCCAGAAAACGATCAAGATGCTGCTACTACTGTTGGCGAAGAAGCATATGCAACTTCTGGTATTTTAGAGACAGTTCAAGATCAAATTCTTTCAATTAGAAATGCAAAAATTGAACAGAAGAAACTTTTTGAAGATGAACTCGTCAATAGAACTGTTGATACTGAAGTTACTGCCACTAGAAACATCGGACAGGCAAGTACAAGTGAATCTATTGTTGGTTGGTATGATCCTCTGGCACAATCTTTCCTTGTTGATCAACAAGAAGACCCAGAAGGTGTATTCATAACGAAGTGTGATGTATTCTTCCGTACTAAGGATGATGGAAACACTCCTGTCAGAATGCAGATTAGAACCATGGATAATGGTTTCCCAACTCCCAAGTATTTTGATCTTTCTGAAGTAGTTCTTTATCCTGATGATGTCAATACTTCAACTGACGGATCTGTAGCAACTACATTTGAATTTGCTGCTCCAGTTTATCTGGAAGGTGGTAATGAATATGCTATCTGCTTGATTTCAAACTCAACTAAGTATAGTGTTTACATCTCTAGAGTTGGTGAAAATGACATTTTATCTGATGCTTACATTTCTAACCAACCAACACTTGGATCTCTGTTCAAATCTCAAAACGCTTCCACATGGGAAGCAAGTCAGTGGGAAGATCTTAAGTTTACTTTGTATAGAGCGGACTTCGTTGAGTCTGGATCGATAGATCTTTATAGTCCAGAACTTTCTGAAGGCAATAAGCAAATTGCTACTTTAATGGAAAATCCATTAAATATTACTTCAAAAGAAATCCGTGTTGGATTGGGAACAACTGTTTCAGATAACCTTTATGTTCTTGGTAATACTTTCTATCAAGGAACTTCTACAGATAAAACTGCACAAGGAGATCTGATTGGAGTTGGTGCTAGTGCTACTGGAACATTATCAGTTACAAATCCAGGTGTTGGATATACTCCTGCAGATGGATCATTTACTTATACTGGAGTAAACTTGGTTGCAGTCTCTGGAAATGGATCAGGAGCTACTGCAGATGTTACCATTGAGGATGGAGTTGCTATTGGAGCAACTATTAATAATAGTGGCGGTAATGGTTATCAAGTTGGTGATGTGGTTACAATTAGTGCTACCGCACCAGATCCATCTTCATCAGATCCTGCTGGACTGAGTGCTGGAAGAAATGCCAGATTCACATTATCTGGTATTGGGCATACATCTCAATTAATACTTGGAAATGTTCAAGGTGATTTTATCACTGGAGCGGCTGGAACTATTCGTTTCATTGATAGCAATAGTGTTGACAGAGAACTGAACAGTGCTGTTGGTGGAGATGTTACTATTCCATCCAATGGAATAGTAGAAGTTTCTGATGGACTTCATATCAAAGTAAATCATGTTAATCATGGAATGAATTTTGATGATAACTTTGTAAGAATCTCTGGTATTCTTCCCGATGTTAAACCCACTAAATTGACTGCTGCATATGATAAGTCATCTACAGATCCAATTCAGGTAACTGCTGGAACGGGAGATACATTCTCTACCTTTGAGGGTGTTGGTGTTGGTTTAACTAACACTGGATTACTCTTAATTGGTGAAGAAATTATCGAATATACTTCTACTACATCATCGACTATTGGTGGAAGTATTTCTAGAGGATCAGTTCCAAAATCATACCCCATAGACACGCCAGTCTATAAGTATGAACTTGCGGGAGTAAGTCTTGCCAGAATTAATGGAACTCATGATTTAAGTGAAGTAACTGTTGCAAATCCAATTACATTGGATTCTTATCATATCAAACTTGATATGTCTGAGAAACTTGGAACTATTGGTATCAATAATAATGATGATAGATCTACTGGAACTGTAGGATTCCCCAAACTGTTCCTCAATAGATCGAAGGCTGCTGGTGGAGATAATGTCAAGGCCAGTAAGAACATCGCTTTTGAGATTATTAAACCATCCATACATAATATTGCTGTTGAAGGGACCTCTATATCTGGACAAATAAGAACAGTCACTACTCAAAGTATTAGTGGTAATGAAATTCCTTATGTAAATGCGGGATTTGAAGATGTTGTCCTTAATGCAAACAATTTCCTTGATTCTCCAAGAGCAGTCTTCTCCAAGGTAAATGAAGATCGTAAGTTGGATTCAATTGAAGGCAATAAGTCCATGCAAATGAGACTTTTCCTTGGAACAACTAATACTAAGTTGACTCCACAAATTGAACTTCAGAGATGTAGTGTTTATGCAATATCAAACAGAGTCAACTCAGAAGTTACTAATTATGCTACAGATCCTAGAGTAAATTCACTCTTTAATGATCCTAGTGCATGTCAGTATGTTTCTAAAGAAGTAACTCTCGAAAATCCTGCATCATCGATTAAAATCCTTGTAGATGCTCATATTCCTACGGATGCTGATATTAGAGCATTCTATGCAATTAATTCAGATCCTGGATTTGAACCAATCTTTGAACCATTCCCTGGTTATTTGAATTTGGATGTTAATGGTCAGGTTATTAATGAAGAAAATAATGATGGAAGACCTGATGTTTTCGTAGCAAATTCGATTAAGAAGGGTTATAGCGCATATGATACCGACTTTATTGAGCGCACATTTACTATTGATGATCTTCCAAACTTTAGATCTTATAGAATCAAACTTGTAATGACATCAACCAGTCAAGAACTGGTTCCTCAAATGAAGAACCTCAGAGTGATTGCTCTCGCATAATATGGAAACTTATACACAGAAGGGTCATAAGGATCTCGCAAGAGATCCTGAGACTAATAGTATAGTCAATGTAAATAATGTATCATATGATCAATACATTGCCAGCAGAAATGCTAAAAGTGAAAAGAATCAAAAAGTACAGACGATGGAGCAAGATCTTGCTAATGTAAAGGATGAACTTAATGAAATCAAGTCACTACTAAAGGAGTTAATCAATGGACCCAAATGATATTGAAATTAAAGGTTTAGAAAAGTCTTTTGCGTATCAGAAGATTGCTTCTGAGATAGATAGTTGTGATGACCGCGACATGCTAAAGAATATCGCAAAGTCTTTTGCGAAACTATATTATAAACAGCAAGAAACAATCGCAATCATAGGATAACCAGATGCCATCTAAAAATATCACTTTCGATCCATCTTCTGGGGTTCCTTATGGCGTCAATTTGACGATTTATGGGGGATCAGACTTTGAAACCACATTTAATGTAACCAATAACGCTAATACTGCGTTTGATTTAACCAATTATTCTGGATCTGCTGCGATATCTAAAAGTGTTGCCGTTGGAGCAACTCTTGGAATTACAACTGCATTTACTGTTGGAATCACTAGTGCTGTAGAAGGTAAAATAAAAATTTCTTTAGGTTCTACTTCGACTAGAAGTCTTGAACAGGGGAGATATATGTTTGATGTGATAGTTAGTAGTGGATCGACTTTATATACCATTGCAAATGGCAATATAATGGTGGTTCCCGCAGTATCAGCGGCACCATAAATACACATAGGAAACTGGTGAATAAATGGCTCAACCAGCAAGTAGATCAGAATTAGTTGCGTACTGTAAGAGGCAGTTAGGTGCTCCTGTATTGGAGATTAATGTTGCCGATGAGCAGATTGATGATTTGGTTGATGATGCCCTCCAGGTGTTCCAGGAACGCGACTATGACGGCACAACAAATGCATTCTTGAAGTATAAGATTACTCAAGCAGACATTGATAGGGGAAGAGGTAGAGGCGGAAGCAATCCTATCGGTATTGTAACTACAACCGCAAGTTCTACGATTGATGGTCAGTCTGTGTCCTTTCAGTTTGAGGAAAACAGCAACTATTTACAAGTTCCTCCAGAAGTTTTAGGGGTAACAAAAGTATTTCACTTTGATGGTTCTAATACAACCACCAACAATATGTTCAGTATTAAGTATCAGTTGTTCCTGAATGATATTTACTACTTTGGATCAACAGAAATTTTAACTTATGCAATGACCAAGAGATATCTTGAGGATATCGACTTTGCATTGACAACACAGAAACAGATCAGATTTAATATTAGATCAGATAGACTTTACTTGGATATTGACTGGTCAAGCGTTAGTGTAGATGATTACATAGTCATTGACTGCTATAGACTACTCAATCCAAATGATCATCCAAGAGTTTATAATGATGGTTTCCTGAAGCGTTATTTGACAGCACTGATTAAAAGACAATGGGGACAGAATCTAATTAAGTTCCAGGGAGTTAAACTTCCAGGTGGCATAGAACTGAATGGTAGACAAATATACGATGACGCAGAAAAGGAACTAGATAAGATTAGAGAGGTAATGTCGAGTACCTATGAACTGCCCCCACTTGACATGATAGGCTGATGGTTTTAAATCCTTTCTTCACTCAAGGTACTTCTTCTGAACAGAATCTTGTTCAGGATCTGATCAACGAACAGTTGAGGATGTATGGTGTAGACATATACTACATCCCAAGAAAGTATATGACAGAGAAGACTGTCATTAGAGAAGTCGTCCAGTCTAAGTTTGACAGTGCTTTACCTATTGAGGCATATGTTGATAATTATGATGCATATTCTGGAGCAGGAGATGTACTCTCGAAATTTGGTATTGAATCAAAAGATGAGGTAAGACTTATTATCTCTAGAGAAAGATATGAAAACTATATCACGCCTCTGATTCAAGGACAATCAAATATCAAATTATCAACCAGACCAAAAGGTGGAGATTTAATCTGGTTTCCACTTGATGATCGTCTTTATGAAATTAAAGATATTGAGTATGCGAAACCATATTATCAGTTGCAAAACCTTTATGTTTATGAACTGTATTGCGAACTCTTCCAGTATCAGGATGAGGTCATTGCAACGGGAATTGAAGATATTGATAACGAATTGCTAGGTGATGAAACTGATGGAACGACCGATGACGGTATCAGCACAATTCAGGGAATCACCCAAACCCTCACGATGGTTGGAACTGCAGTTCAAGCAACTGCCACCACAGGACTAGTCGGTGGTGCTGTACAGTCATTTACAGTAACTAATAGAGGTGGTGGATATGGAATGGTTCCTACCGTTGAAGTATCTGCTGCTCCAGCAGGAGGACTAACCGCAGTTGGAATTGCAACAATGATTGGTGGCATTAATGTTTGCAATCTTAATGCAAATCCAAGACTCCAATCTGTTCAGAGGGTTGATGTTGCTAATCCTGGTTTTGGATACACTGTAGCACCTTCAGTGACCTTTAGAACCACTGATGGAACAGGTACTGGTGCAGCTGCAACAACTGTTCTTGCAGACGATGCAGTTGGTGTGGTTACAGTTACAAGTGCTGGTGGAGGGTATATTGATAAACCAGTCATTACATTCACGAATGAAATATTTAAAGTAGGAGTAACCACTGCTAGTGCATCTGCAGTTTCTGTGATAAATGCTGCAGGAGAGGTAACGAACATTTATTTGACAAATACTGGTGCTGGATATTCTGTCGCACCTACAGTTTCTATTGCTGCACCTATCTCAGGAACAAATACAGGCAACTTTGTATTTAATGAGATAGTAACTGGTTCTACCAGCAATACGACTGCAAGGGTTAGATCTTGGGATGCTGATACGAATGTTCTTGAAGTTGCAAATGTTTCTGGAAGCTTCTCTACAGGAGAAACTTTAACTGGGTCAATATCTGGTGCTACTAGAGTTCTGAGATTGATTGACAAAACTATTAATAATGATCCATTTGCAGATAACTTTGATATTGAAACAACTGCTGATGCGATATTAGACTTCAGCGAACAGAATCCTTTTGGAATACCCTAAATAGTTTTACTGCAGGTAATAATCTAAAGTTTAATCATGTTTGAATATTTTTACAACGAGATTCTGAGAAAAACCATTATCGGTTTTGGAACTCTGTTTAATGCTATGGAGATCCAGCAAGAAGGTTCTGTTGTAAGAATTCCTTTGGCATATGGTCCTACTCAAAAGTTCTTAGCAAGAATTGAGCAGTCACCAGACCTGAATAAACCCATGGCAATTACATTGCCAAGAATGTCTTTTGAGTTTACTGGACTTACTTACGATCCCAGCAGAAAAGTAACTACCACTCAAACGTTTATCGCAAAAGACAAAGATGATGGAACTGAGACCCGTAAATCATACATGCCAGTTCCTTACAATATGCAATTTGAGTTAAGTGTTTATACTAAACTCAATGATGATGCACTTCAAATTGTAGAACAGATCTTACCATATTTCCAACCAGCATACAATCTTTCTATTGAATTGGTTGATCAAATTAAAGAAAAGAGAGATGTTCCAATTGTGTTAGAAAGTATCACAATGCAGGATGATTATGAAGGAGATTTTACTACCAGAAGAGTTTTATATTATACTTTAAGATTTACTGCAAAGACATACCTGTTTGGACCTACCAAGTCTGCATCCAAGGATATCATCAAGAGGTCCACTGTCAGTTACCTCACGGGAACAGACACTACCAATACAAGGAGAGAAGTTACTTACTCTGCTACCGCAAGAGCACTTAAATCTTACACAGACAATGTTATCACTACATTGGCAGCAGACATTAGTGCAACAGCAAAAACCTTTGAAGTTGCAGATGCCACTGGAATCAAAGCAGATAAGTACATCTTTATTGGAGATGAAGAATTATTTGTTAGATCTAAAACTGGCAATAAAATTACGGTTGATAGAGGAAGAGATAATACAAAAGCAGAAAAGCATGTTGCTGGTGCAGAAGTCAAAGGAATTGACTACACAGAGACAACTCTGCCAAGTGTAGGTACAATCGGAGTAGATAGTGCTCTGATTGAACCAGGTGATAACTTCGGATTTGATGGTGGGTTTATTTGATGACTAAAAACTTTGACGAATTAAATGATACCTTTAATGTTTCAGATGAAATTGTAAAGGCTGAGGTTGTTAAAAAAGAGTTGGATAATGTAAAACCTAGTTCAGATGATATAAAAAAAGATTATGAGTACACCAGAGGGAATCTATATAGTATAATTGAAAAAGGTCAAGAGGCACTGAATGGAGTCCTTGAACTTGCTCAAGAAAGCGAAATGCCTAGAGCATATGAAGTTGCAGGACAATTAATTAAGAATGTTGCTGATGCAACAGATAAATTATTAGACTTGCAGAAGAAACTTAAAGAGGTAGAAGAGGAGAAACAGTCTAAAGGACCATCAACAGTTAATAATGCATTGTTCGTTGGATCCACTGCAGAACTAGCAAAAATGCTTAAACATGGATTGAAAGAGGACAATAAATAATAAAATACAGGAGATATATTAACAGTGGCATTAAAGAAGCCTTCAGATTTTTTTGGAAATACTAAAAAGACTCCTCTTGATGAAGCAAAAGAGGAGTATATTGCTGCGTCTCCAGAAAAGATTGAACAGGTTTCAGAAGCATTTGATGCTTTTAAAGCAAACTTAAATCATATTCAATCATTATCTGATTTCACTTCCACCTTTGACAGTTTCAGAGAAAACTTAGAGAAGGTAGAGAATGTATCTAGTGAAGTCGATACTATCAAAGATGAAATAAAGAGTTTACTCAAACAAGAAGATTTAGATAGTGCCATGATGGCACAACTTCTTTTTGTAGAAAAATCAATATCAAAGATTGAATCTAAGATCTCCTCTATCAATGGAGAAACAGTT
>MDSW01197443.1_pt1 | contig 12676 bp, 8 predicted proteins | sample 811171 | NCBI WGS metagenome assembly MDSW01 (sample SAMN05326641, study PRJNA326480) | marine metagenome | isolation source: seawater | place: Atlantic Ocean: North West | collected 2012 | reverse complement strand
GATGGTTTCCGGTCTGAAGGCAGCAAACGTTCCGGACGCTCGCATTCACTATGAGTTCTTCGGCCCCGCATCCGCGCAGATCGGTTGATACCTCGTCCCAGCGCTCTATCCGTCGAGCGCCGGGCCGCCGCTCTATGTGACCAGAGCTGCTTTGAAGAGATGCCGGTGACTTGAAAAGGGGAGGGGACGATACACGACGGGCCGCACCTAGAACCGCACCCTCTTGCTGTTGAACGAGCTCCTGCGAGCCCGGAGCTTCACCCGCATGTCGATATACGTTCTGAGCATGATGTGTCGTCGATCGAACGTCCTAGCTGCCTAAGCTTCATGGCAATCTCTTCCGGCTTGTGCCGCTTATTCGATGTCTCTCGTCCTCCGTTTTCTGAATAGAACGGTGGGGTCGTGCGACCGGGAGGCTCAAAGCGACGTAATCGCTCTTTGCTTTGGCATGCCACCGAAAAGATTAGACAATTTGAGCTTCAGAAGCTGACATAGAAGAAGGCCGGGGAAGGCTCAGATGAACGCGAAGCAGCCGGGCGATCGCCCGGCTGCTCCCGCCACCAACCTGACAGCTTGAGGGGCTAACTGCGTCAGGTCACTCGACGATGTGCTTGAAAGGGTGTGGGTGGTTCACGCCGTCGATAGCGGTAGGGTGGAAAAGCCTGGATGGCCTTGAGGGTCTCAAGGCGGGCTGAGAAAACGGGATCACATCTCGGGCAAAGCAGAGATATAAGGTAAGAAAAAGACCAAAAAATATGCATTTTAGGCTCCAAGATAACTATTTGGAGAAAGTGTCGTTCCTTAAATTGAAATGACGACCACTCAACCTTTGAGCGAGAAGGTGGCGAGAGGACGGTGGGAAAGTGACGGATTTGTGTCTGACGTTTTTCTTTCTTGTGCCGACCATGATTTCGGTCCGATTGCGGCGTTTATAATTGCGTTCGCCGAATTCTACGAGGATCTGCGCGTCTTTGCAGCGAGAGATGTATGCCCTCAGAGCCCCGCAATCAGATAGGGCGGACTATGAGAGATAGTGGCGCCCCCCATGGCAACTCACGCCTTCAAAGTCCGGTCGAGGTTGCCTCATACGCACCCCGGCTCCCCGCGTCACTCGCCCGTTTGGTCGCCTCTCCGAAGATCGCCGATCCGCCGCTCGATCGCGTCGAGCCGCAGGAGAACTTCATCCCGGTAGGCACCGGTGCGCGTGGTCTCCTCTTCTGAATGAGCGTCCTGCATAGAATCCACGATCAGGCCCACCAGGAGGTTCACCACTGCGAAGGTCGTGACCATTATGAAGGGCAAGAAGAAGGTCCAGGCCAGAGGGTGGGTTTCCATCACTGGGCGCACGAAGCCCATCTCGCTCCAACGCTTCCAGCGGTTGTAGAGTGTTTTGGGTGGACCGTATTCCTGCGGTGCATCGCGCCAGTGCAACCCATTGCGGTTTATGAAGATTATCCCGCTCAGAATATGACGATCATCAACCCGTGGGCGGCCATGGCTCTTCGGAAGTGAGGAAGATCAGAAAACAGTCCATTGGACTGTTTTTCTGACGAACGGCTCGAGCAGTGCCATCTTCTCGTCGCTCAGCCAGAGAAGACTGCTCACCACACGCGCCTATATCTAGTCAAGCGGACGATCGAGAGCGGTCTTCCCTGCTTTTGAGCTGAATTGGTCGTCTCGGCAAAGAAGCTTTCCTCCAGGGGTATGGCTTGCGTCCTTTTGCCGACCCACTCGGTTCGATTTTTGGTAAATCCGGCCCCCCCATCTTTCCCACAGCGCGTATCCTTCGGCGGGGATGTTTTCGATCCGGCAGATCGCTCAGGCACGAAGAGCGTATCGCGAGAAAGGTCATGCCCCGACGGTCGTGTTCCTTCCTCTGACACGTGCTTCATAGGGCCACGCAGTGCGTGGCTCGCTTAGAATGAAACTGCTCCGCAAGGGGTCAGGGCTCGCGCAGGCCCTCCGGCACGGCGTAACCCCAGTCGGGATACATTTCGCAGATGACTTCCTTCATCAGGCAGATGGGCGGCGAGGTGTCTCCTTGCCGGTAATTCATGAAGATTGGCGAAGTGGGGTGTTCCTCGATGGGACGATAGCAGATGCCTTCCATCCGGAGCCTGTCCAGAGAAGCAGGCACGACCGCGATACCCTCCTCGGCCGCGACGAGGCCGAGGGCGATGTGCAATTCGCGGGCCTCATGGGCGATCATCGGCGTCAATCCGTGGTCGTGGAAGACGGTCAGAACCTGATCGGCGTAGCTCGGGCGCGGCTTGCTCGGGTAAAGGATCTGCGGCTCTTCGGCGACCCGCGACAGGGGCAGCGGCGCGTCGGTTCCGGCCAGGTTATGCGTGATCGGAAGGGCGACGATCATTCGTTCTTCACGCAGCAGAACGCGCCGGATGTCAGTGTCCTCGAACCGCTGGGTGCCAAAACCCGCGTCGATCCTTCCTTCCTTCAAGGCGTTGATTTGTTCAAGGCTGCTCATCTCGACGAGATGCACTTCGATATCGCTGGCTTTCTTGCGAAAACCTCGGATCAGTGCTGGAAATCGACCATACATCGTCGAGGCGACGAAGCCGAAGACCACGCTGCGCTTGGCGCTCTTGATCGTTCGCGTCATCATCACCTTCGTCGCTTCGGCATGGCCGAGTATCTGTTCGGCCTGCTTCAGGAACAGACGCCCAGCCGGGCTCAGGCGCAACGGACGCACCGAGCGGTCGATCAGCTCCGCGCCCATCTCCGCCTCGAGCATCTGAATCTGCCGGCTCAGAGGAGGCTGTGCCATGTTGAGTGTGTTCGCCGCACGCGAGAAGCTCCTCTCCCGCGCCACCGCCACGAAATAGCGGAGCTGCCGCATTTCCATACTATACCCTCCCGGCATAAAGGCAGACTTACTTGGTCTTGGCCAAACGCCTCTCACTTTGTCAGTTTAGCCGAAGCTTGATTGAGCCGGGTAGAGGAGGACGCTACCCGTCGGGAGGTATCGCTCGATACCTATTAGGTCTGAAGAGCCGCGAGATGGCTCCGAAACCCGGTTTTTCGGGAACGACCTTTTGCACCCTGACGGTCGGTCTCCCAGCCGCTCGGCCCGACGATCCAGCCAAGACCCTGCCGTTGCAGGAACGCGCCAGATTGGAGGAGGACCTATGGCAAACGACCTGAAATCCCGTATCGAGAACGCGGTGATCGAGAACCCAGAGACCGGTATTCACCGCTGTCGCCGCGACATCTTCACCGATGAAGAGATGTTCGAACTCGAGATGAAGCATATCTTCGAGGGTAACTGGGTTTATCTCGCTCATGAGAGCCAGATTCCGCAGAACAACGACTACTTTACCACCTGGATCGGGCGGGTGCCGATCATCATCACCCGCGACAAGGAAGGTGAGTTGCACGCCGTGGTCAACGCCTGCGCGCATCGCGGCGCCACGCTCTGCCGTCGCAAGCATGGCAACAAGTCGAGTTTCACCTGCCAGTTACATGGCTGGACCTTCAACAACGCGGGCAAGCTGCTGAAGGTGAAAGACGGGAAGACCGGCGCCTATCCCGAAGCCTTCAACCGGAATGGCTCGCATAACCTCAAGAAGGTTGCGAAATTCGCCAGCTACAAGGGCTTCCTCTTCGGGTCGCTGAACCCCGACGTGGCGGACTTGGAAAAGCATCTTGGCGAAACCCGCGTCATCATCGATCAGATCGTCGATCAGGCACCTGAGGGGCTCGAGGTTCTGCGCGGAAATTCCAGCTACACGTTCGACGGGAACTGGAAGCTGCAGATGGAGAACGGCGCAGACGGCTATCACGTCAGCTCGGTTCACTGGAACTATTCCGCCACGATGGGGCACCGCAAGGAAGAGGGCACCAAGGCCGTCGATGCCAATGGTTGGTCGAAATCCACGGGTGGTGTCTACGGCTTCGAGCAGGGGCATATCCTTTTGTGGACCCGGACACTGAATCCGGAAGTGCGCCCGATCTGGAATCACAAGGACGCGCTGGCCGCACGCCTGGGCGAGGAGAAGACGAGCTTCATCGTCAACCAGACGCGAAATCTCGGCCTCTATCCCAATGTCTACCTTATGGATCAGTTCTCGACCCAGATCCGGGTGGTGCGTCCGATCTCCGTCGATAAGACCGAGATCACGATCTACTGCTTCGCCCCCGTCGGCGAGCCGCCGGAAGAGCGCGCGCTGCGCCTGCGGCAATACGAAGACTTCTTCAACGTTTCAGGAATGGGCACGCCCGACGATCTGGAAGAATTCCGCGCGTGCCAAGAGGCCTACGCCGCCGCGGATGGCGTTTGGAACGACCTGAGCCGCGGAGCCACCCGCTGGGAGAATGGCCCAGATGAAAACGCCAAGGCGATGGGAATGAACCCGATCCTCAGCGCAGAGCGTGCCGAAGATGAAGGGCTTTTCGTTCGTCAGCACGAATTCTGGGCCGAGACTCTTCTGAAGGCGCTTGAGGCAGAAAAGGCACAGAGCCGCGTGGAGGAACTGGCATGAACGCGCCTTTGGCAAATGATCTGACCGCACTTACGCAGTTTCTCTATCGCGAAGCGCGCTTGCTCGATGATCGGGAATGGGATCGCTGGCTCGAATGTTACGCGCCCGAGGCGAGCTTCTGGATGCCGTCCTGGGACGATGACGATCAGCTGATCGAGGACCCGCAAAGCCAAGTCTCCCTGATCTATTACTCCGATCGGGCCGGGCTCGAGGACCGGGTTTTTCGGATCAAGACCGAACGCTCCGGCGCGACGATGCCTGAGCCGCGCACCAATCATATGATCAGCAATGTCGAAATTCTCGAGCGGCGCGAAACGGAGATCGATCTGCGGTTCAACTGGCACACGCTGAGCCACCGCTACAAGACGACGACGAGCTTTTTCGGAACGTCTTTCTATACGGTGGATCTGTCGGGCGACACGCCGCTGATTGCCGCCAAGAAAGTGATCCTGAAGGACGATTACATCCATCAGGTCATCGACGTCTATCATGTGTGATCGGAGGCAATCATGAGCTATCGCGTAGCGCTCAATTTCGAAGATGGCGTGACCCGTGTCATCGAGGTCAAGCCGATGGAAACGGTGATGGACGCAGCCTATCGCCAGAAGGTGAATCTGCCGGTCGACTGTTCGGACGGGGTTTGCGGCACCTGCAAGTGCCGTTGCGAGCAGGGGGTTTTCGATCTCGGGGATGATTTCCTCGAGGAAGCCTTGTCGGAAGACGAGGCGCAGGAGGGGTATGTTCTCTCCTGCCAGATGGTGCCCTCGGGGGATTGCATCGTCTCGGTCCCGGTGCCCTCGTCGAGCTGCAAGCTGACCCCTGCGGAGTTCGCGGTCGAGGTGAGCACGCTCGACCGTGTATCGCCGACGACGATCCGGCTGGGGTTGACGCTGCCTGACCCAGGGACACTCGACTTCCTGCCGGGGCAATACGTGAATATCGCTCTCCCGGATGGGCAAACCCGCTCCTATTCCTTCAGCTCGGCACCCGGTGCGTCCGAGGCGTCGTTCCTCATTCGCAACGTGCCCGGCGGGGCGATGAGCACGCATCTGACAGAGACAGTGACACTCGGAGAGAAGATGTCGTTCACAGGCCCTTATGGGAGCTTCTTCCTGCGGCAGGTTCAGCGCCCGGTGCTGATGCTGGCCGGTGGGACCGGCCTTGCGCCACTTTTGTCGATGCTCGAAGTTATGGCCGAGACCGGGGAAGTCTCGCAACCGGTTCACCTCGTCTACGGTGTGACGACGGATGACGATCTGGTGGAGGTTGCGCGGCTCGAGGCGCTGTCTCAGCGTTTGCCGAACCTGACATTCGCCTGCTGTGTGGCCGATGAGTCCAGTGTCCATCCGCAGAAAGGTTATGTCACCCATCACCTAAGCGATGCGGATCTGCGTGACGGCGATTTGGACGTCTATCTTTGCGGGCCACCTGCGATGGTGGAGGCGGTGCGCAACTTCCTCGCGGAGAAGGACATCGTGCCGGCGAGCTTCCATTACGAGAAGTTTACGCCCGCAGATATCAGCACCTCGGAGGCCGCATGAGCGCAACGGATCATTTCCCGGGGCGCTTTGCGGGGCAGGTCATGGTCGTGACCGGAGCGGCGCAAGGCATCGGTCTTGGCGTGGCCGCCCGAGCCTGTGCGGAAGGGGCGGATGTGCTTCTTGCGGACCGGGCGGAGTTTGTCTCCGAGGTTGCGGCTGAAATCAACGCTGCGGGTCCAGGCCGGGCAAAAGCGGTGGTGGCCGATCTTGAAACCTATGCGGGCGCCGAGGCGGTCATGGAGGGAGCGATAGATGCGTTCGGCGGGATCGACATCCTCGTGACGGGTGTCGGGGGCGCAATCCGGATGCGGCCTTACGCAGAGTTCGAGCCTGCGCAGATCAAGGCCGAGATTCAGCGGTCCTTGATGCCAACGCTTTGGTCCTGCCATGCGGTCCTGCCGTATCTGCGCGCGCGGGGTGGGGGCGTCATCGTGAATGTCTCCAGCAACGCCACGCGCGGCATCCATCGCGTGCCTTATTCGGCGGCCAAGGGAGGGGTGAATGCGCTGACGGCCAGCCTCGCGATGGAAGTCGCGGGCGAAAATATCCGGGTCGTGGCCTCCGCTCCGGGGGGCACGGAAGCGCCGCCTCGCCGTATCCCGCGTAATGCCAAAGGCGATACCGAGGCTGAGCAAGGCTGGATGGCGGAGGCGGTCGAGCAGGTTAAAAGCTCGACCATGATGGGGCGCTACGGTTCACTCGATGAGCAGGTTGCGCCGATTCTCTTCCTTGCGTCACGAGAGGCGTCCTACATCACCGGCAGCACTCTGGTGGTTGCAGGTGGTGATACCGGGTGATTCATCGTTTCTCTCGAGGCTGCGGGCTCCTGCTCGCGGCCTTCCTGCGGCGATACGACGACAATGCCGTTCGGCCACATTGTTCTTTGAGTAACCAACCAGCTGATCACCTTGCCGGTGACTAGACTGCGCCAAACCCGGGCTGCTCGTTTTGCTGTATTTCATAAACCCCGCTTTCAAAACATATCAATGACTTACGGCGGAGTGGGGGTGCTCGATAAATGGTATCCACAGCGCGAACCGCGCACCTCTATGCGGTTTATCGAGCACCTGCACGCGCTGTGCTTTGCCTGCTCGATAATATGCATTTCGGATGTCATGTGTCGTTTATCGAGCACCGAAGCCGACTGACAGCAGCTATTGCGACGGCTCGCGACTTCGGGCAACTGAGGTGTCAGATGCCCGTCCATCTCTGACCTTGCCGCGCGAAACTTTACTCGCCGGCGTCGTCATCACCGACTTCGAAGTAGGCATCGTCGGAGATCGGTTGGCTCTTGAGCCATTGCACTTCTTCCTCGGTGAGGCCACCAAAATCAGCCGCGAGACGCTTGTAGTCGCGAGCGCGTTCAATCAAAACAGGAATGATCGCCGCCGCGCCAAAAGCGAGGAACCCGAGCATTCCGACGATTTCATGTGCGCCCATGGCGACCTCCATTGAAGGCGTCAATCTCATAGAGAAAGTCCGGAAAAGTCAAATTTTCCGGACTTTGGCTCTGGCGAGAGAGCGTCCGGAAATAGCCTCTCGGCAGCATGGCCTCCCTGTCTGCTGAGGGGCAGTATAGCCGTTGCGGTGAATTAATTCGCCTCAAACACCAGTTCCGGTATCACCACCTCCCAAGCATCGCGCTTCAGCATATGGTGAAAGGCCTCGTCACCGTGTTCCTTCCGCCAGCGTAGAATTGCGGCGATTTCGCCTCGGGCAAAACGGGTATTCGGCGGCGGAACAAAACTCTTCGACATTCGACCGAGGCTGCGGCCCTGAGCATCCTTTAGATACCAGCGATCATTCTCCAGCGTCAGGGAGATCGCGTTTCCAACATTCGCTTCAAGGATTGCACGCAGGGCGGGGTGACCTGCGCGTTGTCGGCCCGCGAAGGATAGATCGACCATCCGCATCTCTGCCGACTGATAGTAGCGCCGCGGGCCCGGGAAAGCTGTTAAATCCGGGTTTGCCGTCCGGCTCACGATAGAGGTCGACTGGGCGGGTAGATATTCGTGATTGTCGTTGCTCATGACGATCAGGTTGCGGCGTGCCCGCGTCATGGCGACATAGAACAGTCGACGCGGCGCATCCTGATCTTCGTTGCGCGAGGGGCGTTCCCAACCACCATCCAGAATGACAACATCGTCGAATTCGAGCCCCTTGGCCCGATGCGCTGTCAGGAGCTTGAGGCCGCGTTGTTCGCCCCAGGCCTCGCGTGACCATTCGGCGAACCACTCGATCACATCCGGTGCCGGTAGGTTTCGACCATCCACTTCTCGCGCGAGCAGGCCAAGACCCTCGCCGATGCGATCAGTCCAGCGCGAGGACGGGATCGCATTGAGAATATCGGTGAGATCGCCCAAAGAGACGACGCGCCCATGGTCCGCGCGTAGCGCCTCTATGAAGCTCTGCATCTCGCGCATGCGCCACAGTCCGGGCAGCTTTTCGTTCGCGAACTCGACCGGAATGCCGAGCGCTTCCGCGAAGTCGCGCACTGGCGCGAGTTTGCGCCAGTCACGCGAGATGATTGCGGCCCGCGACCATGTCCAGTCCGGGATCAATTGCGACAGGCGCACCAACTCCTCGAGCGCTGCCATCGCCTGTGCATCATTTCCTTCCGGGCAACTCAAGATCTGCACACGCCCGCGTGCCACGGGATCCAAGCTCTCCATAACACCGCCCGCTGGGGCTTTGATCCGGTCTTTGTCGACCGTGATGTCGTGGCCCAGCTTCATTCGCTCGGAGGCCGCTTCGATCACGGCATTCGCGGCGGTGATGATATGATGACTCGAGCGATAGTTCTCGGTCAGGAAGAATGGCTTGGCGCTGTAGTCCTGCTCGAACTGTCGGATATGGCGGATGGACGCCCCCGCGAAGGAATAGATGTTCTGGTCGTCATCGCCGACGGCAAAAAGGCTGATCCGCAGATCCGGGTCCTCTAAGCTCCGTCCGGCCACGGCTGAGATCAGGGCATATTCTTCCGGGCCGACATCCTGATACTCATCGACGAGTATCCAGCGGTAGCCTTGAATGAGCGTGTCGCGCAGCGCCTCCGCCTCGACCTTGTCCAGCCCGTCACCGCGTAGCAAGCGCACGGCATCCATCAGGAGCGTGTCGAAGTCTTGGCCCTCCGCGCTGGCACGGCCGGCAAAGCTTGCGCCGACGAGCCGCATTGCGAGCGCATGAATGGTGGAGACGGTCACAAAGCGCGCATCGTCGCCGATGAGGCGACGAAGCCGTTCTCGGATCTCCGCGGCGGCGTGCCGGTTATAGGCGAGAACAAGAATTCCACTTGGATCCTCGCGTCTGATTTTCACTAGATACGCGATGCGATGAACGAGCACGCGAGTCTTGCCCGAGCCTGGCCCGGCAAGAACCAGCACATTCGTCTGTTCACGTTCGTCCTGAACGATTTTTTCCTGCGTGCTGTTGCCCAGGTCTTCAACGATCTGCTTCCAGACCTCGCCCGTGGCTTGCCGCCGAAATTCGGTCCCGCGCCCCGGCATCCAGCGGCGCATGAACGCGTCGCGATCGAGCACAAAATAATCGGCCGCCAACCGTTCTGCATCATTGATGCTATTGAGACCTTTCTCGCCATAGGCAGCCATCACATGCGTCTGGATGGTCTGTTCGGTGTAATGATCCTCCAGAGGGGCGAAGTGCTGCGTCGTGAATTGACCGCCCTTCGGATTGAGATGCAGGGTTATGGCGGGACGGAAGACGGATAGCCCTTTGCCCAAAGCTACGACCTGCTGCTCGTGCAACCAGAGCAAGGCGCGATCCATCAGCTTGTTCGGATCGTTGACGGAGCCGCGCAGCATCGCATCTCCGGTGATGGTGCCGAGCAACGCGCCCAAGGTGGTTTCGACGGCGATGTCTTTCCCGCGCAACCCCTTCTGAACGCGACCGACGAGATGCTCGAGAAGGCGTTCCGCACCGAGCCTGCGTAATTCTGCAGTCTTCTCGATCACGGACCATGAGCGTTGAAGCCGCACGAACAGACTCGAACGCGAGGCTTTGCGCAAATGCAGGTTGCCCCGTCCGCCTTCCATGTCGCGCCCGTCCTGCGCCATCCCGCGCAACAGGCTTTCGACAACGTCCGGCCGCACCGTGCCGTGGCCCTTCTCCCGCAGCGCCTGGCTCGTCGCGGCAAGATTAAACGCCGATGGCTCGCCATTATCGGCATCGGGTGCGTCCTCGCGCATCTGCGCGATCAGGTCGCGCTCCAACCTCGCTGCAGACTCGAAGCGTGCGCGCGATGCGTTCTCTACACCAATGTGAACGTGGATCGTGATGTTGGTGTCGTTGTTGGCGATCCCGAGCGCTTCGAGATCGGTCATTGCCTTTCGCAATGCCGGCCCGGTGAGGCCGCTTGCGCCGCTCAGTTGGTCGGTCGAGATGCCCTCATCCGCTGGCGCGTTGATGATATGCTGAACGATGCCAAGAAGTTGCTTCTTGCGATTTCCGGTTATCTCCGCAGCATCGAGGATCTTGCGGACCTGATCGACGCTTCGCACGAGAAGCGAAGCAGGGAAGACCTGAACGCGGTTTTCTTCCCGCCGGAGAAGCGTCGCCTCTTCGAGCCAGGCCACGGCCGTTTTTACGCGGGTATCTTCGGTTGCGCTGTCCCGCTGGAATTCCCGGTCCTTTTCCTCGTGGACGATCTCGCCTGGGGTGGCGATGACTTCGCCCTTTTTGCCCGATCGGACATCGAGCCTTCGGACAGCTTTCAAGATCGCTCCGATTTCGTGACGGGCTAGGCGAGAGCGAGCGCTCAGGTTGAACTGTCGGTCGACATCTTCCGCATTGAATAGGAGGACACATTTCGCAGGATCCCGATCTCGTCCCGCACGCCCGGCTTCTTGCAGGTAATTCTCCAACGAGCCGGGCACGTCCCCATGCACGACGAGTCGGATGTCGGGTTTGTCGATGCCCATTCCGAAGGCGTTGGTGGCGGCGATCACACGCAACTCACCCACTCGGAACGCTTCCTGGATTTCGCGCTTCTCATCGGCGGTAAGCCCCGCATGATAGCGCTCCGCCGCAAGCCCCTGCTGTCGAAGAAATTCCGCCACACGTTCGGTGGAGTTTCGAGTGGCACAGTAAACAACAGCGCCTGAAACTCCGCTTGCCGGTAAATCCTCTTCAAGCGCAGTAAGGATATCGGCCAGCTTCGTCTGCCTCTGGGTCGGCAACACGCTGAAGCTCAGGTTCGTCCGTGATGCACCACCGTCCAGCAGAGTGAGTTCGCACCCGAGACGCGTGCTGAAATGCTCGCGAATGTCCCGAACGACATCGGGTTTCGCCGTGGCGGTCAGACAGAGAACGGGGGCGACGTCTTCGCCCGAGCTTTCTTTGATGAAGCGGCTCACATAGCGATAGTCCGGCCGGAAATCATGCCCCCATTTGGATACGCAATGTGCCTCGTCGAGAACCCAGAGGCCGACCTCGCGCTGGGCGAGCACGGAGCGGACCGAGGTGCTGCGCAACTGCTCGGGCGAAATCAGCAAGATCGCAGCCTCGCCGAGACGCACCTTGTCCAAGGCGTCTTGCCGTTCGGGAAGCGAAAGCAGGCCGTTTATAGTGACCGCAGTGGAAATTCCGGCGCGTGCAAGGCCCTGGACCTGATCCGCCATGAGCGCGACCAGAGGGGAGCGCCCGAATTCGTCGACAGGCTCCGGGCGAAAACTCTCAAAGCCGAACCAGCGGCTCAGCGCTCGCTTGGGGTCGTTGTGAGCCGCGCAATATTCGCAGGCGGTTTCGTCGCATCTCGTGTCGCGCAAGGTGCGAACGATCCGCGCGGCGTCGCGGAACTGTGCGCGAACCCAAGGGGGCATCACGGAGTCACCGCCGGCAGCCGAGATCCATGACAGTGCATAAGCCAAGGGCCAGCTGAGCGAGCTGTCATCGAGATCGCTCAGGACTCCCTTCCGCTGGGTTGCACAGGATGACGCCTCAAGCAGACGTTCAATCGCAGCGCGGGCCTTTGCCATATCGGGCATCGGCGCGCCTCGAATTGCTGTGAAGAGCCGATCGAACCCATCGCTCCGGGGCATCCGGCTACAGAGATAGTGGTAGGCGACCAAGGCGTCGGGAGATCGCCGCCCGATCTCCGCGAAGGCGCCGATTTGATTGCTCAAGACTTCAAAGACGAGCCTCGCGTCGAACTCGGGATCATTCACATGACCGCTCTGCAAGCGTCCGTCCTGATAATGCTTCACCAGATGGTGGTAGGGGTTACGTGGGAAAGCGAGCGGGTTAAGCCAAAGCGTGTCTATTGGAGCTTGGGCGAGACGCGCAAGGCGGGGCGATGCCGCCATCAAATGGGGCAGGTCGTGGCGCAGGATATTATGTCCGATCACGTGGTCGAAGTCGGCGCAGAACTCCTCGAGCCTGGGTAAACCGGCGTCAACGCGGGCCGCCAGGACGAGTGCCTCGCTGCCGATGGCGGCGCTCGCAGCTGCAAGGGAGAATATGCGGGCCGTCGACGGGTCGACCTCAAGGTCGATTGCCACACATCGTTCCAGAAATACTGAACCTGTCTTGTCGGTGCCCGAGCTATGCCCGAAAGTTGGTGACGGCGTGATCAGGCGGCGGCTTGAAGTTGCTTGATCCCGTCCTTGAAGGCAATCCCTT
>MDSW01151423.1_pt1 | contig 12676 bp, 17 predicted proteins | sample 811171 | NCBI WGS metagenome assembly MDSW01 (sample SAMN05326641, study PRJNA326480) | marine metagenome | isolation source: seawater | place: Atlantic Ocean: North West | collected 2012 | reverse complement strand
TGATTTATTAGCTCCATACCGTCGTGGTGGTAAAATTGGTTTATTCGGTGGTGCCGGTGTAGGTAAAACTGTATTAATTATGGAATTAATTAATAACATTGCAAAAGCACACGGTGGTGTATCTGTGTTCGGTGGTGTAGGTGAACGTACACGTGAAGGTAATGATTTATACGAAGAAATGAAAGAATCAGGAGTTATTAATGAAAATAACTTTGCTGAATCTAAAGTAGCGTTAGTATATGGTCAAATGAATGAACCTCCAGGAGCACGTATGCGTGTAGGTTTAACAGCATTAACAATGGCTGAATACTTCCGTGATGTTAACAAACAAGATGTATTACTATTCATCGATAACATCTTCCGATTCACACAAGCTGGTTCAGAAGTATCTGCATTATTAGGTCGTATGCCATCTGCAGTAGGTTACCAACCAACCTTAGCAACTGAAATGGGTGCATTACAAGAACGTATTACATCTACAACACAAGGTTCTATTACATCAATCCAAGCTGTTTATGTACCAGCGGATGATTTAACGGATCCGGCTCCAGCGACAACATTTGCTCACTTAGATGCAACAACAGTATTATCACGTAACTTAGCAGCTAAAGGTATTTACCCAGCGGTAGATCCATTAGATTCTACATCAACAATGTTACAACCTGGTATTGTTACTGAAGAGCACTACGGAATTGCGGAGACAGTAAAAGAAACATTACAACGATACAAAGAATTACAAGATATTATTGCAATTTTGGGTATTGATGAATTATCAGAAGAAGATCGATTAACAGTAGCTCGTGCTCGAAAAGTTGAACGATTCTTATCGCAACCATTCTTCGTAGCAGAAATCTTCACAGGTTCTCCTGGTAAATACGTAAGTTTAGAAGAAACAATTAAAGGTTTCTCTATGGTATTAGAAGGTGAATTAGATGAATTACCAGAACAAGCATTCTATCTTGTAGGTAATATCGACGAAGCAATTGCGAAAGCAGAAACTCTAAAATAAGGAGTAATAGTATATGGTTATGAACATTCGCGTTCTTACTCCGAACCGAGTTATTTGTTCTACAACAGCAGACGAAGTAATTTTACCAGGCTTAACAGGTCTTGTGGGTATCTTAGATGGCCACGCAGCTTTAATTACAGCCTTAGATACAGGTTTATTACGAATCAAATTAAACGAAAAGTGGACCCCTATCATTTTATGTGGTGGTTTAGCAGAAGTTGATCGTAATCGTGTTACTGTTTTAGTAAATGATGTAGAAGAACTTGTTTCTGTAGAGCTAAATGAAGCTACTAAAGAACTAGAAAAAGCAACTTTAGCTGTTGAAAATGCAGAGTCAAGTAAAGATCGACTAGATGCGTCAATAGAATTAAAGAAAGCTATTGCTCGTCTTGAAGGTATGAACTATTTATCGTAAAAATTTATATGAAAAGTAGTCAATTTTTTGACTTACTTTTCATATATTTCAAGAAGTTATTTAGAAATATTGACTTACTACATTACTCGACAATTGATCTTTTTGCATTTATAAACATAAAAGATACAACTTCAAAAGTATGGTAACAAATTCTGATTTTAACTTTGCAACTAATGAGACCGTAACTCTTGAATTACCGTTTTCAGAACATATGGAAGAATTACGACAACGTATTTTCCATATTTTTTGGATCGTTTTATTATTAACATCTATAGCTTTTTTTGAGGTTAAAATTCTTGTTAAAATTTTAGAATTGCCTGTTAGTAATGTAAAATTTTTCCAACTATCACCGGGTGAATATTTTGTTTCCACTGTTAAAATATCATTTTATACAGGTTTGCTATTCAGTAGCCCTTTCGCAATAGGACAAATTGTTTTATTTTTGCTACCAGGATTAACTAAAAAAGAAACAAAAGTTATTTTACCGTTATTATTAAGTTCATTATGTCTTTTCGGTTTTGGGTTAATTTTTTCGTATTATGCTTTAATTCCAGCCGCTTTAAATTTCTTCCTAACTTATAGTGATGAAGTTATTGAGCCATTCTGGTCGTTTGATCAATATTTTGAATTTATTCTTGTTCTTTTTTATAGTACGGGATTAGCCTTTCAAATTCCAGTTATCCAAATTCTTTTGGGTTTACTTAACATTGTATCAGCAAAACAAATGTTAGCGGCATGGCGTTATGTAATCTTAATTTCGACAATTATTGGAGCAGTTTTAACCCCTTCTACCGATCCTCTTACACAATCGTTATTATCGGTAGCGATATTAATGCTATATTTTTCAGGAGTCGGTATTTTGTTTTTAATAAAAAATTAATTTATATATTTATTTAAAAAGTATTGGATCCATGGGAACTAATAAGTTTTTTAAAAGTCTTTTATTTACTTTCACAATTGCTGTAAGTTTATTTGGTCTTGGCGTTGAAAATTCATCAGCATACCCTGTTTTTGCTCAACAAAATTATTCAAACCCACGAGCAGCCAATGGTAAATTAGCTTGTGCAAACTGTCACTTAAACCAAAAAGCAATTGAGATTGAAGCACCTCAAGCTGTACTTCCAAATTCTGTTTTTGAAGTAGAGTTAAAACTTCCATATGACTTAAGTAAGCAACAAATTGGTGCAAATGGTAAAAAGGCGGATTTAAATGTTGGTGGAATTTTAATTTTACCAAAAGGCTTTAAATTAGCATCTAGTAGTCAAGTACCAAAAGAAGTGAAGGCAAAAAATAAAGGCGTTTTCATTTCACCATACAGTACTGAATTTGATAACATCTTAGTTGTTGGTCCAATTGCTGGAAAAACACATCAAGAACTTATCTTCCCAGTAGTAGCTCCTGATCCTGGTACGAATTCAGAAGTTAAATATTTAACTTACCCAATGTACGCTGGTGGAAACCGTGGTCGTGGTCAAGTTTACCCAACAGGTGAAAAGAGTAATATGAATGCTTTTGGTGCTGTTCAAGCAGGCCAAATTTCAGAAATTGCAACATCAGAAAAAGGTGAATCGTCTGTTACTATTATTGATGCAAATGGAACAAAAGCATCACAAACTGTACCAGCAGGTTTAATTTTAACTGTTAAAGTAGGTGATTCAGTTAAAGTGGATCAACCATTAAACCTTGATCCAAACGTTGGTGGTTTTGGTCAAGAAGAGACTGAAATCGTATTACAAAACCCAGTACGAATTATTGGTTACTTAGCATTCTGTTTCTGTGTATTATTAACACAAGTTTTCTTAATTATTAAGAAAAAACAATTTGAAAAAGTACAAGCTGCAGAACTTAACTTCTAATTTTATTTTTAGAAACTAGCAAAGTAATACAATTATTCAGGAAAATTGAATATTTTCCTGAATAATTAATTTTAGTCTACTTATTAAAATTTTATTTATTTAATATTAATCTTTAGAGTTATTTATTCTTTAGTCAATATTCCTTTTTTTGCATTTGAATGGAATACTGACTTATCTACATAATTTTAATGAAAAGAGAAAAATTTATTATTCTTATTTAAAAATAAGGAGAAACAAATTGATTCGTCTCTCCTTATTTAAATTATGAATTAGTATAATTCATCTTCTTGATGAACTAATACTGTACAGTCCGATTTTGGATATGCAATACATGTTAAAATGAAGCCAGCTTCAACTTGATCATCATCTAAGAAAGTTTGCTCAGATTGATCAATTTCACCTTCTGTCACTTTACCCGCACATGTTGAACAAGCACCAGCACGACATGAGTACGGTAACTCAATACCTTGTTCTTCTGCAGCATCTAAGATAAATACATCATCATTACAGTCAATTGTTGTATTGATGTCATGTTCTTCACTTAACAATGTTACTTTATAAGTAGCCATATCACTCCTTGTTGTAATTAATTAAAAGTAAAAATTGAAAACTTATTTTCCATTATTACTTTACTATTTAGTATTATACTACGTAAAGTAAATACAAAGAAAATTTTTTATTAATTTTTCAATTTTATCGAAATTGTTGTTTTAATCGACCTGCTTTACCTTTTAGGTTACGTAAATAATATAACTTTGATCTACGAACTTTTGATGAACGTAACACAGTAATTGAATCTACTTTTGGTGAATGTACTAAAAAAATACGCTCTACACCAATACCTTGTAATACTTTTCGAACAGTTAAAGTCGTATTAACTGAACTATTTTTCTTCGCGATTACGGTTCCTTCATAAAATTGGACACGCTCTTTATCGCCTTCGATAATTTTAACACCAACTTTAACGTTATCTCCAATTCGAATTGTTGGAAGATCCATTTTCGTAAAATCGTTATTTAAGTTATCGATTGTTTTCTGAGTATTCAAACTAACCATAAACTTTATTACAAATTTTAATAATTTATTATTTGCAATATTACAAGTATATGCTTAAAAAAACAATATTAAAAATGCTTGTTTTGCATCCGACTGGGTTCGAACCAGTGACGTTCCAGAGGAAAACGGATTATGAGTCCGGTGCCTTCAACCACTCGGCCACGAATGCATATAAATACGAGATTTTTTATGGAGCTGATGGGAATTGAACCCACGTCCATCTAAATTTCATTAACGTACTCATTCACAGGTTTAGTTCAAAAACTTGAACAAGTTATAATAATTAAAGTTAGTCTAAACTATGAACAAGAAAAAAGTCTAGTTCTAGCGAACAAAGCGAATTATTTAAAACTAATAAACTAATATGAAAATTAACTTAAACAGCGTAGCTTAACGCAGCGCGTTGTGGTTTAATAATATTAGTTAATGTTTTGAAGATAAAAGAGATAATACTGTTAGCATTTATTTCAATTTTTGGTCTTTTTACGAAGAATACCAACTTCGACCTGCATCATACTTTAACAATCCTTAAATGTCGAAACCAAGGCAGCCCCTATTTATTGACTTAATTTTAGTCTATTTAAATTAGAGTATGTAAATTTGTTAAAACTCTTAATTTTATAAAATGGATAAGCATGAAGGGAATCGAACCCCCGACTTTCAGAATCGGAATCTGATGCTCTATCCACTGAGCTACATGCTTTGTAGATTATTCTTATTCTACAATGAAATTATTAACTTTCTTAATTTTGAGAAATCACATATTCATTATTTAAAAATTTCTTTAAATAATGAATATGAAAATCAGTAAGATATTAAATTAATAGTAGATTTTACCACCACCCCATTTCTCTGTTACAATTTTTGGTTGTAACATAATGTGACCAGCAATAGAATATAAATCTTCATCTGTTACTGAACGCATACGTGGGTAAATATCTGCACTCTTAATACTTGGGTGAATTTCCGCAATTGAATCTAAACCATCGTAGCTTGTTGGGTTTTTCACGTAATCCACTAAAGCAGCAATATTATCACGACGTGGTGTTGCTAAACTTAATCCTTCAGGATCTAAACCAACGTTTGGGTTAGTTTTTGTAATTCCACCTAGGTGACATGCACCACATGTTGCGTTAAATAAACGTTTACCACGTTTAACTTGTTCAGGTGTTAAAACTACAGTAGTACCTGATGAATCAGCTACAACAGTTCGTGTTGCTTCGTCTAAATCAATAGCAGATGCACCTGTAACTGAAATGCCAAAAATACAAAATAAAGCTAATGCAAAAAATCTCGAATATTTTTTAAACATAAATTAGAAACATTGTTTACAAAATTGAAACCAAGAAAATAAAAAGTTTAATCAGTTTTCTTTCTTTTTTTTGTGATATTCACAAGTAAGCCTCGTAACCGAATATTTTCCCATCCAGCACCTAGAACTGATGCTATAATTAAAACTTGACTAAATAGTAAAATTGGATCTAAACGCCATCCATGAACGACTAAAATTGAACTATATAATAAACCAAGAGTTACAAAAAAAAGATCTTCATCTCTTGCAACTTCAGGTTTTACAAATCTTAAAAAATATAATAGCAAAATACCAAATCCAAGAAGGAGACCTAAGAAAATATTTGGACCAAAACTGAAATTTATCATATCATCATTTTTTGTCTTAATATGTTCTTTAATTAATTGAACTATAAATTAAAACGCTAGTAAGTTATTAGAATCGTGTAACTCGGTCACTCTTGCTAATAATAATTAACGCAACAGCGATAGCGGCTACAACTAAGCCACCTGCTACTAAACTAGAGATAAAGTTTGCTAATGAAGTTGTCATTTCTAATTCCGTTTTATTTTAAAGTAATAAATAGTAAAATTGACTACAGTATTATATTGTATCAATTTTTACGAAAAAAAACATACTTTTCTTCTTATTTTATTAATAAATTTTTAAAAAATCTTAAAATCTCCATTAAAGTAGTCAAAATTTTTGCATTTCGATTGATTAACAAAAAAAAATTCGTTTGTTGAAGCTCTTAGTTTCTTGTTCAAATGAACAATCCACTAACTTATTTCATAGGTATAGCTTTAATACGAAATTTCAAGAAAAGTTTTATGCTGCTATCTTACGATCCTGACATTTTAAACTTATTGAATAATTTCTAATAAAGACTATACCATAATACTAGTTTAGTAAATTTGCTTAAAATATGCAACTATTAATTTTTTAAATTACCTCTTGTTATTTAGATAGAAATATAATATAATAATTAGTAAGCCCGGATAGCTCAGTTGGTAGAGCAGTGGATTGAAGATCCTCGTGTCACCAGTTCGAATCTGGTTCTGGGCAATTACGATTCTTTTTCTACGTTCAAAAATTTTGTATGTGCTGTATTAAAGTTTAATTCTACTGTTCCAATTGGACCATTTCTTTGTTTCGTAATAATTAATTCTGTAATATCCGTATTTTCATCTTGTTTTGCTTTCGAATTATAGTAGCTCTCACGATATAACATTAAAACTAAATCAGCATCTTGTTCAATAGACCCACTATCTCTTAAATCTGATAAAATTGGTCGTTTTGTTGTACGACTTTCAACACTTCTACTTAATTGTGAAAGTGCGATTACTGGAACTTTAAATTCACGTGCTAAATTCTTTAAAGACCTTGTAATTTGAGAAAGTTCTTGAACCCGATTTTCATTTTTAATTTTTGAACTTTGCATTAATTGCAAATAATCAATAACAATAAGACCAATTTGATTATGTTCAAAAATTATCTTTTTAATTTTTGAGCGAATTTCTTGAACTGAAAGATTTGCTGTATCATCTATAAACAACGGTAAGCTTGCTAATTCTTTCATTGTTTCATTTAATTTAATCCAATCCTCTTTATATAAATTAGCAGTTCTTAAACGCATAGGATTTATCATTGTTTCACTAGTTAAAATTCGATATGCCAATTGTTCTTTTGACATTTCTAAACTAAAAAATAGAACTGGTAGTTGTGAACTCTTAATACTATTAAGTGCCATGTTTAAGCACAACGCTGTTTTTCCCATTGAAGGACGACCAGCTACAATAATAAGATCAGATTTTTGAAAACCTTGTGTTAGAGAATCAAGATCATAAAATCCCGAAGGTAATCCACCTAACATTGATTGTGAAGACTTTTGTTGTAACTCAAAAAAAATACTTGAAAATAGATCGACGCTAGTCAAAATATCACTATTTTGAATTTCATTTGTTAAATTAAACAATTTTCCTTCGAGTGTATTTAAAATTTCTTCTAATGGTAAATTTGTAATGTACCCGGAATTAATTGCTTCATACCCAAACTTAATTAGTGAGCGACGAAGAAACTTATCTTGAACAAGTTTTATATAATTATCAAGATAGAGTAAGTTAGGAACATGATTTATGAGCTCAATTAAAACTTTTATACCTCCTGTTTTTGATAAAAGACCATTATCTTGAAGGAAGCTATTGACAGTAATTATATCGATTGGTAATTTTCGTCTATACATTGCTAAAATAGCTTTATATAATTCTTGATGATTTTTGAAATAAAATGTTTCAACTGTTAAGCTTCGTAAACAACTTTCAATAGCCTCTGAACTAACAAGGAGACTACTTAAAATTGTCTTTTCAGCTAAAAAATTATGTGGTAAATACTTTTCTACCGTAAAAGAAGCTGAATTCTCATTAAATTTTGTCATATCTTTCATTACTTAATTATTTTGCTTTTGTTAAATATACTTTAAACTCTTGCCTTTTTCGACTATTATATCTAAACTTATATTAATAAGTAAGCGTCCTTAGTTCAGTTGGTAGAACGCTAGTCTCCAAAATTAGATGTCGAGGGTTCAAGTCCTTCAGGGCGCGTTTCTCAAATCATGAGAGGTTTTATTGTTTATAGATAGAGTTTTATTTTCATAAAATTTCAGTAATTAATTCCTTTATTGAACAAATTTCAAAAAGGCAACTTTGTTCATTTCTACTTTTATATTTTAAATTGATATGGCAAAAAAAATAACTGCATTGATTAAATTAGCATTACCAGCTGGTAAAGCAACTCCAGCACCACCCGTTGGTCCTGCATTAGGTCAACATGGTGTAAACATTGCGGCATTCTGTAAAGAATACAATGCGAAAACAGGTGACAAAGGTAATTTAATTATTCCTGTAGAAATTTCGGTATATGAAGATCGAAGTTATACATTTATTTTAAAAACTCCACCTGCATCGGTTTTATTAGCAAATGCTGCAAAAATTAAAAAAGGTTCTGGAACTCCAAATCGAGTAAATGTGGGTTCAGTTACAAAAGCACAATTGGAAGAAATCGCGAATATTAAATTACCAGATTTAAATACGACAAAACTTGAGAGTGCAATGAAAATTGTTGAAGGAACCGCTCGTAATATGGGTATCTCCATTGTTGATTAAGTAAATTTTTATAAATATTTAATGGAGAAATAGTATGCGAAAATTATCTCGTCGTCAAAAAGAAAATCGTACAAAAACTGAAAATGTTGTGTGTACAACCGTTGAAGAAGCAATTAAAATTCTTAAAGAAACTGCGACTGCAAAATTCGTAGAGACTGCCGAATTACATGCAAATTTAAACATTGATCCAAAATATGCAGATCAACAACTTCGAACAACTGTAACTTTACCACATGGTGTTGGTAAAGATGTTCGAATTGCAGTTTTAACCAATGATGCTAATATTGCTGAAGCAAAGGAAGCAGGCGCAGACATTGTTGGAAGTGATAATTTAATTGAAGAAATCAGTCAAGGTAATCTAAATTTTGAGTTACTTGTTGCAACACCTGATATGATGCCAAAACTTGCAAAATTAGGTCGAGTTTTAGGTCCAAAAGGTTTAATGCCATCACCAAAATCGGGAACAGTAAGTACAACATTAACAGCAACTTTATCTGAATTCAAAAAAGGTAAATTTGAGTATAAAGCTGATAAAGCAGGTGTTGTACACGTAAGTTTTGGTAAATCAGATTTTGATGAAAACAAGCTAAGTGAAAATTTAGAAGCCTTATATCAATCGATTGAACAAAATCGTCCTTCTGGTGTAAAAGGTAAATATTTTAAAAATTTATTTATCTGTACAACTATGGGACCATCCATTCAACTAGATGTAAATGCGCTTGTATAATTTTAGCAAATCACGTAAAACTATTTATTAACTTTAATTAGGACTATCTTATGTCAGAAAAAATTGATCAAATTGTTGAAGATTTAAAAACATTAACATTATTAGAAGCTTCAGAATTAGTAAGTAAAATTGAAGAAACATTTGGCGTAGATGCTTCAGCTGCAGCTGGTGGTACTATGGTTATGGCTGGACCAGCTGGTGCAGCTGAAGATGTAGAAGAAAAAACAGAATTTAACTTAATGTTAGACGAAGTTCCTGCTGATAAGAAAATTGCTGTATTAAAAGTTGTTAGAAGCTTAACTGGTTTAGGTTTAAAAGAAGCTAAAGAAATGGTAGAATCTGCACCTAAACAAATTCAAGAAGCAATGCCAAAAGACGCAGCTGAAGATGCTAAGAAAGATTTAGAAGCAGCTGGTGCAAAAGCTTCATTAACTTAATTTTTAACTTTCAATATAAATTAATTTATATTGAAAGTTAAAGATCCAATATTTTTTCTATATTTTTACTATGACAAATTGAATTGGAAAAATAACATCCATTTGTCAATTTTTATTGGGCACAGACATAAAATATTTAAAAAAAATTTACTTATTTTTCTTATACCTAATCCCATGATTAGGTATAAAAAATTAAATTTCAAATTGATTACCACGACGATACTGTAAGTATGCTGCTACAAAAAGTCCAAGCGCTGCTACAGTAATCATACCTAAAACTATTCCAGATAATAAAGGTTCTACCATTTATCTTTAATTATTAATATAAGAATGTAAATATATAATATATAGATAATGCTCTAAATACAACTAGTATAATAATGTAGAAATTATTAATTACACGTTTAAACATTTCCTCTAAATACCAGTTTGAAAAAAAATAACTTTTTTCATCTTTGACAATCATTAGTTAAAGAATTTTCATTAAAATCGAATTAACTAATGAATAACAATTATGAATTTTAGATGTTTATCTAAAACCGATAGCTGCTTGCCATACAAATGCTAATAATAAGAAGAAAATAGGAATAATAGGTAACACATCTACAATTGGGCTAAATGCCATGTATGCTTCCGGTAATCGGGCTAATAATAAACCTTCCATATGTAAAACCTCTATATGTATAAAAATTAGTAATGTTAAATATAGTAAATTTAATAATATTAATTTTACTATAAAAATAAAGAAAATTTTGATTTATATTAATGATATTTTTTAATTTTAACTTATTTTCATATATAATTAATATTACGAATTACTGATTACTTGTCAGTACTAATTTTTTAATATAGAAAATAAAATTATGGCAGCATCATTTTTACCCGCAATTTTAGTACCGCTTGTTGGACTTATTTTCCCAGCATTTAGCATGGCTTTATTTTTCTTATACAGTCAAGCTGATGATATTGAATAACTGTATTACGAATTAATAATAGAAAATATTATTAATTCGTAATTCAGTTATTATATTCACAAATTATTTTGGTATGAAGTTTTTAAGAAAAGTTAAAGGCTATTATTTAAATTTAAATCGTCTTGATCGAATAACACTTTTAACTATTATATTTCCAAATTATAAACTAGATATTTTTCATAAATTTCCCCCGTTATTAAAGATAAACACAAAATCGGTAGAAACCATTGCGTTAAAGGATAAATAACTCTCTTTTAAAGAAAGTTTAATAATCCTTATTTATGTAATTTCTGCTGGATATTAAGAATTTAACTTTTAATAAATTATTCTCGCTAAAAGCCCGTTATCTTATTTTTGTTATTCCTATTCTTTACTATGGAAACATCTATTTTAAATTTATTAGAAATTGAAACATCAACTGTTAATCTTTCTTTTATCGAGAGATTCTGCACAGGCACATGTGGTTTATTATTGCCTTTTAAAGCGTTTAAAAGTGTCATTGATTATGTGTCAGGGAAATATTCTCGAGTAATTAATGGAATCGCAAAAGTCATATCATTCGTATTTAAAGGCCGCCTAATGAGATATTTAATAAAACTTGTCCAGGAAAAGTTCGGAGATGTCACGCTCGATGAGTCGTTTAGTTTACTAACAGAAAGCGTTTTATTCATTTGCATACCACCACAAATCCGCGTTACTTTAAAATATACGGTATTATTTTCAAAATCGTTAATTGTTATGTAAGACGGTCTAACTAATTTGAACACAAAAATTTGGCTTGATAGTTTAATTCAGTTGTTTGAAAGTTTGACTCCTAAAGATGTTTCATTTATTCAATATATGAGATATGCTACTGGTGAGTTGGTTAAAGAGAATGCAGACTTTGTAAAAGATGTCGTGCTTGGTGCACCATAACTCTTTTATTGCTATATAAAATTAAATTAAGTTTAACTTAATCTAATTTTTTACAACTTGTAGTATAATAATAATTACAAGTTGTAAAGAATAAAGCAAAAATTATAGATTAAGGTTTGCTTAGTACGTCATTTTATTTTAAGGATTATAAAATATGACCATTGCTATTGGACAAAACCAAGAACGTGGCTTATTTGATCTTATTGATGATTGGTTAAAGAAAGATAGATTTGTCTTTGTTGGCTGGTCAGGTTTATTATTATTCCCTACAGCATATTTAGCTACAGGTGGATGGTTAACTGGTACAACTTTTGTTTCATCATGGTATACACATGGTTTAGCAAGTTCTTACCTTGAAGGTTGTAACTTCTTAACAGCAGCTGTTTCAACACCTGCTAACAGTATGGGTCACTCATTATTACTTTTATGGGGTCCTGAAGCACAAGGTGATTTCACTCGCTGGTGTCAAATCGGTGGTCTTTGGACATTTGTTGCATTACATGGTTCATTCGGTTTAATCGGTTTCTGTTTACGTCAATTTGAAATTGCTCGTTTAGTAGGTATCCGTCCATATAATGCTATCGCATTCTCTGGCCCGATTGCTGTATTCGTATCAGTATTCTTATTATACCCATTAGGTCAAGCAAGTTGGTTCTTTGCTCCTAGTTTTGGTGTTGCAGCAATTTTCCGTTTCTTATTATTCTTACAAGGTTTCCATAACTGGACTTTAAACCCATTCCACATGATGGGTGTAGCAGGAATTTTAGGTGGTGCATTATTATGTGCTATTCACGGTGCAACTGTAGAAAACACATTATTCGAAGATGGTGATGCT
>MDSW01033353.1_pt1 | contig 12676 bp, 7 predicted proteins | sample 811171 | NCBI WGS metagenome assembly MDSW01 (sample SAMN05326641, study PRJNA326480) | marine metagenome | isolation source: seawater | place: Atlantic Ocean: North West | collected 2012 | reverse complement strand
GACGGCGACGGCGGCGACGGCGACGGCGGCTTCGGCTTCGGCTTCGGCTTCGGCGGCGGCTTCGGCGGCGGCGGCGACCACGTCGGCGGCGACGCCGACACCGACTTCATCGCCGATTTAACATCCATCGCTCGCGCTCCCATCGCTCCCGACTCGCGCTCCAACGCGCCATCGACGCGTCCGTACCGTCTCGGCGCTTCGCTCGCCAAATTCGCCACCCGCGCGCGCGCGTACCCCTCCCTCATCACGCTCTCCACCCCCCCCGTCGTCGCGCTCGCCACCGCGAGCACCGTTCCGATCGCCGCGCACGCGCACGCGATCGTCACCGCGGACCATCGCGTCGTCGCGTCGTCGCGCCGCGCGATCGCCGTCGCCGTCTCGCGCCCATCGTCATCCGCCGCGGCGTCCTCGCGCGTCGCGCGCGCGTCCTCCGCGTCGTCGTCGTCGTCGCTCGCGCGATGACGCGCGATCGACATGCGCGCGCGACTCGCGCGTCGCGATCGCGCCGCGCGCGCGACGACGCGCGTCGACGCGTCGCGTCGCAGTGACGACACTGATCGTCGCGACGCGCGTCGACCGCGCGCGACCGACGCGCGCGCGAGCGATGGCGACGACGACGACGACGACGATGCCGCGCGCGACGGCGCGAGGCGCGCGGTGCGCGTCGCGACGCGCGGCGTTCGCGACGGGCGGCGGCGCGCTCGAGGGTTGTCGACACCGCGCGCGCGCGAGCGCGCGCGCGGCGTCGACGGTGACGCGGGCGGGGAAGAAGAGCGCGCGAAAGGGCGGCGCGAGCGCGAAACCGGCGCCGGGAGGGGGCGGCGCGGGCGCGAAGCCGGCGGGGGGGAAGTACAAGAGCCCGGGGGAGGTGAAGGAGGGGAGCGCGTACCAGACGGAGACGCGAAAGATAATCCTGAGCATGTCCAAAGTGCGCAAGGTGACGCCGAACGGAAAGGAGCTGATAAAAAATATAAACCTTGGAATGTACCTCGGGGCGAAGATCGGGATCTTGGGGGCGAACGGGGCGGGGAAATCAACGCTCATGAAAATTTTGGCGGGGGCGGATACGGCGTTCGACGGCGACGTGTATCTCGAGCCCGGGATAAAGATTGGGTACTTGGCGCAGGAGCCGGATTTGGACGACGGCGAAACGGTGGCTGAGAACATCGCCGTCGGGGTGAAGGCGGTGCAGGCGGATTTGGATGAGTACAATCAAATCGCGGTGGATATGACGGCGCCGGACGCCGACGTGGACGCGCTCATGAAGCGCATGGACCAGTTACAGAATAAGCTCGACGCGTCCAACGCGTGGGAGCTCGAGCGCACGGTGTCGCGCGCCATGGACGCCCTTCGCTGCCCACCAGGCGATGCTTTGGTGAAAAACCTTTCCGGAGGGGAGCGCAGACGCGTGGCCATTTGCCGGTTGTTACTTTCGCAACCCGACATCTTGCTTCTGGACGAACCCACGAACCACTTGGACGCGCAATCCGTCGCGTGGCTCGAACAGTTCTTGGCGACGTTCAAGGGCACCGTCGTCGCCATCACGCACGACCGCTATTTCTTGGACAACGTCGCCGGTTGGATTTTAGAGCTCGATCGCGGGGAGGGTATCCCGTTCGAAGGCAACTATTCCACGTGGCTGGAGAGTAAGAGCAAGCGTCTAGAGGCTGAGAACAAGAAGAAGAGCTCACTCGATCGTCAAATCGAGCAAGAGCTCGAGTGGGTGCGTTCGAACGCAAAGGGTCAGGTTAAAAAAGGTAAGGCGAGACTTCGACAATACGAAGAGCTCTGCCAAGCCGCCGCGCAGTTCCAAGCGCGTCAAGATCTGGACTCCATCACCATCCCCGCCGCGCCGCGACTTGGTGACGTCGTCATTACCGCTAACGGCGTGCGCAAGGGCTACGACGGTCGCGGTCTGCTGATCGATGACTTGAACTGTATCATCCCGCCCGGGTCCGTGGTCGGCATCGTCGGCGGCAACGGCGCCGGTAAGACGACGCTTTTCAGAATGGTCACGGGCGAAGAGAAGCCCGACGGCGGTGAACTCACGGTGGGCGAGACCGTGAAGCTCATGTATGTCGATCAAAGTCGCGATAGCCTCGACCCGGAGAAGACGGTGTTCGACACCTTGAGCGGCGGCGCCGAAGAAATCAGTCTCGGCACTCGCCAAGTGAACGCGCGTGCGTATTGCAGCTGGTACAACTTCAAAAGTGCTGATCAACAAAAGAAGGTCGGCACTTTGTCCGGCGGTGAGCGCAACCGCTTACAGCTCGCTCGCACGCTCACGAGCGGCGGCAACTGCCTCCTCCTTGACGAGCCCACCAACGACTTGGACGTCGCCACCCTTCGATGCCTCGAGGACGCCATCCAAAGCTGGAACGGCACCACAATCTGCATCTCTCACGATCGCTGGTTCCTGAACAAGATCGCCACCCATATCTTGGCCTACGAGGGCGACTCCAACGTCGTCTTTTTCGAAGGCTCGTACGACGAGTACGAGGCCCACCGCCTCGAGCGCATGGGTGGCGAAGAGCCCAAGCCCCTGAAATTCCGTCCGATGCCCGTCTAAAGCAAAGCTCAACTGTCTTTTTCGCGGCTTCTATTGAATGCACACACACACCATTTTTGTTCACTCTCGTTCGCCCTGGTCTCGCGTTCGTCGTCTCGCGCTCCAAGGGCGAGGGTTTAGAACCGCCTCGAGTCCGCCGCGCGCGTCGCGGCATCCGTCTTTCCGACGCGCGCAGCGACTCACGCGAACATGTCGTCCACGAAGGTGCGCCGCGAGAAGAACGACGCGCCGACCATCGCGCGCGCCTCACCGCGCGCCGTCCCGCGCACCGCGCGTCCGCGCCCGCGCCGACCGCGGCGCGCGCGCTGGGGCTTTCGACGATCGCGACGTCGCGACGACGCCGCGCCGCGCCCGACGCGACGCGCCTCGAACCGCGACTGACGGAGAGACGATTACGAACGAATAGATTGTCAAGGCGAACGGCGCGGCGTTGACCCCGTTTGAGGAGACCGTGGCGCAGGTACGATGAGAGACGACGCGATGCGATGCGCGTTGCGCGGCTTTAGGGTTTGTCGGGACGATCGCGCGCGCGTCGGGGCGCGCGCGCGCGCGCGGCGGCGCGACGAGGGCGATGAATGCGGGAATTGTATTTCGGCGCGTCGCTCGGGAGAGTGCGCGGCGATGGACGGGCGCGGGCATAGGCGCGAGACGGCGCGATGGTGCGATGGGTGAGGACGACGCGCGCGGGGCTTGACGACTGACGCGCGCGAAACGCTTTTCTTGAGCAGGCCATGATCGAACTCGAGGCGTCGAACGCCGAGCTCAAGGCGGATCTTAAGGATCTTTACATCAACTCCGCGGCTGAGGTTGAGGTTGCGGGCGGTCGTACCGCGATCGTGATTCACGTGCCGTACCGCGCGTTGAAGTCGTACCACAAGATTCAACAACGCTTGGTGCGCGAGCTCGAGAAGAAGTTCAGCGGTAAGGATGTGGTGATCGTCGCGAACCGTCGCATTATGCCGGTTCCGTCGAACAACATGGCGCGCTCGCGCCCTAGATCTCGCACTCTCACCGCGGTCCACGCGGCGTTGTTGGAAGATTTGGTTTACCCGACGGAGATTGTCGGCAAGCGCCAGCGCTACCGATTGGACGGCTCTCGCCTCCTCAAGGTGTACTTGGACCCGAAGGACCGCAGCACGACCGAGTACAAGCTTGACACGTTCGCGGGTGTGTACAAGAAGCTCACCGGGAAGGAATGCTCGTTCCAGTTCCCGGAAGCTTAAGGCGTGAAGTCGTTTCGCGAATTGGCGAGGGATTGGAACGCGCGTCGCGAGCGATTAGATCGCTCTAGACGATTAGTGGTGCTTGGGTGTAATACAGATTTGAGAGAAAATCGAATTTAACATTACGCGTGCGCGCGCGCGCGACTCGGCGAACGAAGCGCGATCCACGGCCGAGGTGAAAGCCGCTGGGAATTAATTAAAAGGTAAGCGATGACTGCGATTTCTACTGCTTGAAGTCGTCCATCAACGACTTTTGTTTCAATTTGCGCAACTGCAAACGCACTTCACTATCGGTCTTGGCCAAGATGCGTCGCTCAGACACGCGCACACGCGCCGCGGAGACCGAACGCTGCGTCGCCCGGATCGCGTCCGGCGCCACGCCCGTCCACGCGTCGGCGCCGGGGAAATCGGGCATGCGCCCTTGAGCCAGACCCTTGTCTTTTTCGAGCGTGTTCGGGTACGCGCTCAACGCCTCGGCGCACAAGTCCGCGAGCATTTCTCGAACCGCTATCTCACCCGCGACGCCACCCAAAATCACCCCTTGCTTCCCGCGCGCCTTGCCATTAGTCAAGCCGCGCACCGAATCGAAAATCGACTGCCCGATGTTCGCGCTCCCCGTGAACGCCGACTGCGCCAAACCCTTAAGCTCGCTCGGCTTCTCCGGGTTACAAAGAATGAAGGACGCGTACTGCAACAACTGACGCGGGTACCCGTTCAAGCGAAGCGGGAACGTTTCCACCGGACTCAGGCCCATATCTCTGAGCACTTGCGCCTTGGCGTCGGCGAGCGGGTCGTTGACGTCGACGCCGAGCGTGAGGGCGTATTCGTCGTCTGGGTTTTCACCAACCTCTGGGGCGAAACCGTACGAGATCAAAAGCTCACTCGATGGTCGTTGACCGTAGGACGCCCACACTTGCTCGCCCTTGACGTACGATCGATCGGTGGTGAGGTTGACGGCGTCGCCGTTCAAGTCGATGAACGCCGCGCACCCCGGCTTGTGGTTCAACATATCCGCCCACGGCACGAGCGCGAGCTCGCCCCCCATGGCGTCCAAACGAATCAAACGACTGAAAAGAATATCGAACGCCCATCGAAGCGCTCCGACCGTGATTTCGGGAAAGTACGAGCGAATCTCATCAATCGCCGCGTTGACGCTATCCTGTCGCTCCGCCGCCGCCAAGCGCGACGGCGACCCCTTCAAAAGCTTATCCACCTCATCTTCCGGCCAATCTAACACGCTCCCCGTGCGTCGAGGCAGCGCCCTGATGTACTCCCCGAACGTCCCCGCGGTCCCGCTCTCCAACGCCAGCGCCTGTTGCGCCAAAAACGTCGCCAGCACGCTCCACTCCTGCAACTCGGCGTGCTTCGGCCCCAACTTCGCCTCCGCGATCGCTCGCTCCACCGTGATCAGCGTCGTCCTGGGCACCCCGAGCAACGCCTCTCCCCGCTTGATCTCCTCCGTCGCCACCAACCCTCGTCCCTCCGCCAGGTTCACCTCCAGCGCCATCTTTTGCCCCGGCAGGCGTCGCCCCTCCAGCCACCGCGCGAGCTCCGCCTTCGTCGCGCTCCCCACGCCTCGCGGTATCTCCGCGTCGTCGTATCGCGCGCTCTCCGCGCGCCCGCGCGTCGACGTCGTCTCCTCCGTCGACGCCGCGCCGCCGATCGTTCCCGCGCGACGCCGACGTCCGCGCCACCGACGACGCCGATAATCTTCGCGCGCGAGGTTTCCCTCCCCCTCCCTCGCGCGTCCCTCGCGCGCGCCGCGTCGCGTCGACGCGCGCGCCGTCGCGCGCGCCGTCGCGTTCATCATCGTCGCCATCGCGCGCGACGTCGTCGCGTCGCCGTCTCGCGACGCGCGCGCGCGATCGCGCGACGACGCGACGTCGATCGCCCGCGATCGATCGATACCGCAAACGTCATCCGAAATACGCACCGCGAGACGCGCCGCGACGTCGAGGTAAACGACGTCCAAACCTAGGGTCTGGCGCCGCGCGACGAGATTTTCGCGCGCGGCGCGACGCGCGGTCGACGCGCCGTGTGCGCAAACAGTCACGCGACGCGCGCGCGCGGTCGGTCGGTCGGTCGCCGCGCGCGAAAATCTCGTCGCGCGGCGCCAGACCCTAACGTTGGATGTGTTTATACCTCGACGTCGCGGCGCGTCTCGTACAGACGCGACGCGCGCGCCCATCGGCGCGCGATCGTCGTCGACGGTCGAAAAAGCGACCGACGCGACGATCGACGATTGGATCTTTCGACGCGCGATCGACGACGACGACGACGACGACGGCGCGGGAGAGCGCGACGGCGGCGATGCCGTCGATCGTCGCGCGGGCGACGGCGACGGCGGTGACGCCGCGCGCGCGCGTCGTCGCGCGCGACGCGCGCGGCGAGGCGACGGGACGACGACGCGGGCATCGGCGCGGACGCGAGTTCGTTGAGCGCGCGACGGCGAATCTCGGACGCGCGAGACGTCGGGGGCGCGACGACGACGCGCGACGCGCGACGGCCGCGAAAGCCGCGCGGGAGGGTCGAGAGGATGGCGCGGGAGGGACGGCGCGCGCGACGCGCGCGAGGGAGACGCGACGAGGAGGGGAGAGGGACGCGATCGAGGGACGGCGCGGCGAGGCGACGGCGCTGGAAAAGTTGGACGCGACGACGGAGACTTTGTCCTTCTTCGCGATGGCGCCGTTGACGCTGCTGACGTTTCCGCAGATTTGGAAGAATTACGTGAACGTGATGGCGGGGGATTTGATGGCGTTGGGCGCGGTTTCGTGGCAGGGGTACGGCGCCGGGATGCTCGGGAACTTGTTGCTGCTGAGTTACTTCGCCGATAAGCGCGAACCCGCGGCGACGGCGGCGCAGGCGATCGGGGTGACGACGTCGTTCATGCTCCTCACGCAAATCGCGTGGACGGGGAACATTCACAACGTCGCGCCGGCGGTGATGTTTGCGTCGAGCGCGTTCATCATCGCCGGGACGTCGCTCAGCGTGGCGCGATACTTCGACTACGCCCACGGCGAGCGAGGGCAGAAAATGTGGGAGCTGTACCAAGCCGCTTTGGGAATCATCGGCATCATCGCGACGCCGCAGATCATATCGAACGCGTTGACCCCGGCGCTGGGGTGGCTTCCGTCTGAGCTCGCCATTTTAGCGCTCGTCTTCGCCTCGCGAGCCGACGCGCTGCCGAGCAAATGGAGCGAATGTAGCGGTTGGACCGCCACCGCGCTCTTCATGTCCATGCCCGTGGCGCAAATCGCGAGCAATTTGAGCAATCCAGAGTTGTTACAGGGGTTGTCCGTGCTCACGAGCGTGTTCATCACGAGCGGTAACGCCTTGATGCTTTCACGCGCGCTCTTCACTCGAGACGCCGTGTGGATCGCCGGATCGTTTTGGGCCACCTTCGTAGGTGGTTGGGGCGTTTTACTGACCCTTTTCATGGCGCACAACCCGCTCACGGGCGAGCGCTACTTATCAGAGATGGAGTTTTCCACCATCACCGCGCTGTTGGCGGCGTATACCGTCGTGGTCATCGGTGGACAGCTGAAGACGCAATTCTTCGACGCCGAGGAGGACGACTCGTCGCAGTCGGTCGAGATCACGTCCAGATGAGCACCAGTTGTACGCTACGCCGCAAGAGTAGGAAGTCGTGTAGATGTTTTAAGTTTACGCTCGATGTCTCACATTTCAAAGAATTCGCTATACCATCCAAGCGCGTCGCTAATCTGATCACAAACACAGTAAAAAAACGCCCCGAAGCGTTTAAGTTTATGCCTTGTAACCGCGGCTGGCGCGTCGACCGCGAGCCTTCTCGAACTTGCGGCCCTTGGCGCGGACGTACGGCTTGGCGTGGGAGCCCGGAACACCCGGCGCGCCGAAGTGCTTGACTGCCTCGCGCGAGTTCTTCGGACCTCGCAAGAGCACGACGCCTTCACCCGTCGGCGCGGAGAGCGCGAGCTGGTCGAACGTCATGCACTGTCCGCCCGCCTTGATGATGCGCGCGCGCGCGGTTTCGGTGAAACGAAGCGCGCACACCTTCAACGCCGGCACGTCGTGGAGACGCACGTCATCGGTCACCGTCCCCACGATCGCCGCAACCTTGCCCTCCTTACCCTTCATGAACTTGGCCACCTTGGACAAGGACAACGGCGGGCGGTTCGTCTTCGACATGAACAAGCGCTTGAGCACGGTGTCGTTGAACTTGGAATCCGTACGGCGAGCCAAGAATCGGTACAGCTGTCATCGCGAGCGCATCATCATTCGTCAGTCTCTCCAATCGCATCATCATCGCCTCGCCTTCGCGTTTCGCGCGTCGTCGCGCGCGACCTCCCGGCTAGGGCTTTCCTCGCCGTCGTCCCCATCCTTCCCCCGTCCCTCCGTCGCGTCGTTCGCGCACCTTCACCAAGAGCTTCAAGTACACATTGTCAGACTTCGGCGCCGTGCGATTGGTCTTCTTGTTACGGCCACCAGCCTTAAGATCGATACCCTACGTCGTCGAAACATCGCGTCGTCCCGTCAGTCGCGCCGATCGCTCGATCGCCCATCCCTCGCCCCCCCCGTCGCCCCCCCCGCCGCCCGCGTCCCCGCGCGTCGCGCGATCGATCCCACGTATTCATCTCCACCCTCTCCCCCCTCCCCGGCGCGCGCCATCGCCCGCCGACGTCGCCATCGACGCCCCGCGTCGCCGCGCCGAAACCCCACGCGTCTCGCATCGCGCTTCTCGCATCGCGCCCGTCGCGCGCGCCCGTCGCGCGTCGCGCGCCCGCGCGTCGCGACCCCGCGCATCGAACGCATCACCGCGCCGTCGTCGATCGCGCGCGCACGCACCATGGTCGCGGCGTCGGTTCGACGCGTCGAAGAGAGACGGCGCGCGCGCGCGACGCGCGCGCGACGGCGTCGTTCGCATTCGCCGCCGTTTGGCGAAATCTCGCCCCGCGCGACCGCCGTTCGATCGATCGATCGCGACGGCGTCGATCGACGGTCCATCGATGGACGATCGGCGCGCGATCGTTCGCGCGATCGATCGACGCGCGCGCGCGGCGTCGGAAAATTCGAAATCCGTTGACGCGCGCGCGGCACTCGAGCGCCGCGGCGCGGGCGACGGCGCCGGCGACGCGCGCGGCGAGCGATGCGTCGCGCGACGATGGACGACGGCGCGGACGACGACGAGGGCGCGGACGACGACGCGCGGACGCGGGAGACGCTGGAACGCGCGGTGCGCGCGCTGACCGAGGCGCTCGGGCTGGACGCGACGCACCGGTTCACGGAATCGCTCGCGCAGGCGTCGACGGCGATGCTGGGGAAGATGATATCGAAGTACGACGTGACGAAGGTGGCGATCGCGCAGTCGCGGAGGGTGCTGAGCGAGAGGAGTGGGGCGCGCGCGGAGGCGTTCGCGGCGGAGTGCGACCGGCTGCGAGCGCTGCGAGTGGAGGAGTTGGATCGGTATTTGGCGGTGATGGCGAAGATCGCGAGCGATGAGGAGCTGGCGTTTGCGGTGTCGGAGGCGGGGGCGCGCGCGGCGGAGGCGGAGATGGAGGCGGGGAGGATGGGGACGTCGGCGAGCGGACGACGACGCGCGAGCGATACGCCGGAGAGCGATGAGCCGTCGTTCGTGTCGTCTCCGGGTGGATTAGGGACGCCAGAGCGTTACGCCGCGCTCGGAAAGAATATGACGAGCTCCGTGAGCTCGCGCGATGCGAGCGCGTCGGGGGTGAGCGCGAACTTGGCTGGCGATTTCGGACGCATGACGGTGGGAAGCTCGCAGAGACGCTCGGGCGGATTGTTCGGTAAGCCAGAGCGCACGATAGTGTCGCGACCAACCGAGCTCGCCGATGGTCCAAAGTTACCCGACTGGAACTATAAGCGGCCGTTTCTCACGGGCGCGCATCTCGGGAGTGGGGCGGAGCAAGACAGAAACGTCAAGGCGTTGAGCGATTACGGCACCGCCGAGCAAGAGTTGCTGGTTTTAGATGATTTGTTATACGCGATGATGGGCGTCGACGGGCGATACATCAGCGCGTGGAAGGGCACGGACGACGAGACGAGCTCGGGTGTCGTGGTCAAAGACGATCGACTGACGCGAGTAAAGTTTGAGGTTGAGCTGGGGCTCGAGGCGCCGCTCGCGGCGTTGGTTAAGAATATGCTTCCGTTGTGCTCGGACGCGGCGACCGTGCGTGCCTTCATCGAATCTCGGCATGAGTTCAAGCATGGCTACGTATCCCACGCGTTAGCGGCGGAAATGCGCGATTTGCTGAACGATTGGCACACGTTGATCGTGCAGCTCGAGCACCAACGCAACATCGGCTCACTTTCACTTCAGGCGGCGTGGTTTTATTGTCAACCCGCCGCGCCGGCTTTGCGCCTCATGGCGAGCGTGGCGAGCAGAGCGTACCATTTGAAAGGTGCGAGCATACTCAATCTGTTGCACCGAGAAGGCTGCGAACACGCTGGCGATGGTGCGGTGTCGGCTTTGGTGCAGCGTTTGAGCAAAGCGACTTCGGCGCCGTACAGCCGCGCCATCGAGCTGTGGGTTTACGATGGACAAGTCGACGATCCTTACGACGAGTTTTTGATCGTTGAGCAACGTGAGATGAAGAAAACGTCTCTGGCCGATGATTATAACTCGGCGTATTGGACGAAACGCTATTCCCTTCGCGAGGAGATTCCGCAATTCATAGGGAAACAACTTGCGCAAAAAATACTCACCACGGGGCGCTATTTGAACGCGGTGCGTGAGACCAAGGTGTCCGCGATTGCCGAGCTCCCAGCGAAGCCGAGAGACGGGCTCGGTAAGATGTACTTCGGGCCGAACATGATCATCGGCACGGGGAAGTACGCGGATCGCATTGACGATAGATTTGAGCACGCTTCGCGCAAATTGTTACAAATCATGTGGGAAGACGGCGAGTTGAAATCACGACTGATGAGCATGAAGATGTACTTCTTGCTCGCTCGAGGAGATTATCTCGTGCATTTCCTAGACACCGCGGCGTCTGAGTTGGAAAAGGACGCAGATGACATTCGTCTGCCCAAGCTTCAAACGCTTTTGGATATCGCCGTGAAGTCGTCCAGCACGGCGACCGACCACCACGGCGACGACTTGTTATGCTCTATCGACGGTCACGGTCTATCGAGACAACTTTCCAGCATTGATGATGACGACTCTGCCGCTGTGACTCCTTCGAAAGCCACCGGTGACGGGGACGAGCTTTCTGGATTCGATGCCTTCGTGCTCGATTACGACACGCCTTGGCCGGCGAGCGTCGTGCTCAACCGTCGTGCCGTGACAAAGTATCAAATTCTTTTCAGACATCTGTTCAATTTCAAGTGCGCCGAACGCGAACTTTGTGCGGGTTGGCAGCGTCTGCAAGTCATGCGCGGCGCGCAACTCGGTCGCATGTTCGCCCAGGCCCACACGCTCACGCAGCGAATGTTGAACTTTTTGCAAAACTATTTGTACTACATCACGAATGAGGTCATCGAGCCTCATTGGGATAGGATGATCGCGCGCGTGGACGACGCGCAGTCCGTGGATGAACTGATCGCCGGACACGATGCGTTTTTGGAGGCCTGCATGAAGGATGCGATGTTGTTCTGGCCCAAGATTTTGAAGCGTTTGGAGCGCGCGCGAGCGGCGTGCTTGCGCTTTGCCCGGGACAGCCAGCGTTTCGCAGACACCATCGAACGGTTGAAGGAGAATAGCATGGACGCTATGACGGCGGATAGATTGGTCGCATTGGAGGAAGAGATCGAAGCCGTGACGAGCGACACGCGGTCGCAGTTCCGGCACTTACTCGGCGATTTATTAAACGCTCTGAACGACGCCGGCGACGTCGACACCAACGTTGCGAGTCTGTTATCGCGACTCGACTTCAACGGCTACTATGGAATTTAGAGCTTACGGCGAATGTAAAAACATGAGAATAATATGACACGTGGGCGCATCGCTCGACTACTTGTTGATGAAGCCGTCGCTTCGACCCTCGAACCCCGGACGGTTGCGTTTGTTCGACGCCTTGTCCATCTTTCGCTCCATCTTTCCGTCCTTGCGAGCCTTGATGTTGCTCTTGCGTTTCGTTTGTGCCGCGTCCATTTGTTCTTTAACCTTAGCCGTGCGTTCTTCCCACTTCTCGCGGCTCTTCTTCTTCGCCCTGGCCTCGCGTTTGATGCTCTTTTGCAAGAGTTTTGGGTCGTCTAAAACCTTTTCACCCGACGCGCGCGAAAGCGCCGCCTCCCACGCAAATTTCTCCGCGACCGCCTTACCACCGCCTTCCTCGCCACCGGCGTCGTCGATCGCCTTCTGGCGCGCTTGCACTTTACGCAAAAGCGCTTCCTTGGATTCCTTCTTCTTTTTCCGCCCCGAGTTGAGCGCGACGTCGTCCGTCGTGATCCGACCGAACGCCATATCGCTCGCGCCTCCCCCGCCCGCGCCCATCCCACCCTTCGCCTCGCCATCGACGCCCTTGGCCCTCTTCTCCCCCCTCCTCGCCTCCGTCAACGTCGCGTTCGCGCGTTCCTTTCTCTTTTTCTCTCGCTTCGCCTCGTTCCTCCGCTCCCGCCACTCCTTCGCATCCCTCGCCGTCTCCGCCGTCTCCACCGCCCGCCTCGCCGTGCGACTGCTCTCAATCTTCTTCCTCAACCGCTCTCGCAGCGCCTCCAGCTTATCCTCCGACCGTCTCTCGAAGCTCCACCTCGCCCGCGCGTCTTCGTCGTCGTCGTCGTCGTCGTCGCCTCCCCTCCCGTCCGCTTCCGCGCGCCCGTCCGCCGCGCTCGCCTCCGAATCGCTCGCGCCGTCGTCGTCATCGCGCTCGTCGCGCGCGTCGCCCGCGCGCGCGCGCCCTCGCGGCGTCAGCGCCGCCCGTTTCGTCGTCTTTCGCTTCAGTCG
>MDSW01022364.1_pt1 | contig 12676 bp, 14 predicted proteins | sample 811171 | NCBI WGS metagenome assembly MDSW01 (sample SAMN05326641, study PRJNA326480) | marine metagenome | isolation source: seawater | place: Atlantic Ocean: North West | collected 2012 | reverse complement strand
TTCATCGCCGCCCCACTGGCTGCTACCTCTTCAAGAACGATTGAGGCCTCGGTTATTCCCTGGCCACCGCCTCCGTATTCTTCGGGTATGGCAATACCTATCCAACCGCCTTCAGCCATAGCCGCATAAAATTCCCACGGGAATTCGTGCTGATCATCTTTTTCGCGCCAGTATTCATCTGGGAACTGAGCGCACACTCGACGTACGCCCTCTCTTATAGCTTCGTGGTCTTCGTTCTTTGAAAAGTCCATACCAATGAAGTTAGCCGGGAAATCCTCTTACGCGTTATGAAACCTAGACCCAAATTTGAAAACTTATTAGTGGATATGTCCCGTTGTTTGACTCAACCGAGGGGCACTGCGGCCGGTGCGTATAGCTATTATCTCTGCCACGATAGAGACCGCCGTTTCTTCGGGCGTTCGGCCCCCAATATCTAAACCTAACGGCGACATGATACGGCAGAGCTGCTCGTCGGTAACACCTTCCTGGCGGAGCCTATCCACTCTCTTCTCATGAGTTAGCCTCGACCCCATGGCGCCTAAGTAGCCCACACGGGTAGCCAACGAACTCAGAAGAGCCGGAACATCAAACTTTGCGTCGTGAGTCAAAACACAGACAGCGTCACGCTGTCCAAGATCTTCGCCTATTCGCTTCAAAAGCCTGTCGGGCCAATCAACAACTAATTCATCTGCCATAGGGAAACGTCGCCTTGTTACAAAAACTTCACGAGCGTCGCAAACAGTCACTCGAAAACCAAGCAACTTCGACTGTGCTGCTAAAGCTCGCGTGAAATCAACAGCACCGAAAATTATCATTTGCGGACTTCTGCTGTGCGTTTCGATAAAAATACTTAAATCATGTTGTCGAGCTTCACCATCAAGGCCATAGTGGCGGACTTCACTGGTTCCTGCTTCCAACATTCCTAGGGCGTCGCGACTGACCACTCGGTCTAGTTCACTTGATCCGAGGCTGCCTTCAACATTTTCATTACCGAATACAAGCAGTTTCGACCCTACATTTTTACCTTCGATAACTGTCGCTAGTACAACTGGTTCTTCGGCTTGAAGAGCGTTGCGGTAGCTTTCATATATTGAACTCACCAGTTTAGCTCCTCGATAAATAGGTGAATAGTCCCGCCGCACGTCAAACCGACCGAAAATGCTTCATCATCGCTAAATCCAAATGACGTAATGCCGGCATCCCGCTGACCTTCCAATAATTCTAAAGCTTCCATGACGACTGCTCCTTCGACGCAGCCGCCTGATACTGACCCTGCTACCTCACCTAAGCTATTCACGGCCATTGCGGCCCCCGGATCTCTTGGGCCACTGCCTTCTATATCAACGATTCGAGCTACCGCTATTCTTTGTCCGGCAGATCTCCAACGCTCTATATCGGCAAGAATTTCATTCATGCTGTGTCTCCTCAGGTCTACGACGCAATAATTTCTGTAAGACGTTCTAGCGAATCAAACGAGTGTCCTTCAATGAACTCATCTGTGTATGGTAATGCAGCTGCCATGCCTTGGGCTAGGGGCGCGTAACCCGGAGTATATTTTAGTGGGTTTACCCAAATTAGTCGATGAGTTACTCTTTGTAACCGCTCCATTTGCGTTCTCAGAACATCAGGAGACCCGCGATCCCATCCATCTGAAAGAATAACCAAGAGCGCTCCACGGGCGTAGCCCCGTATGCCCCATTCATTATTGAACTCAGTTAGCGTTGCGCCAAGCCGAGTTCCCCCTGACCAATCACGAACAGAGTCCGCAGCAGAACGCAGAGCAGCATCCGGATCGCGTGACGCCAGCTCACGAGTAATTCGCGTTAACCGAGTGCCTACCGTAAAAGCCTCGACGTCAGCTCGACCAACTACGGCGGCATGTGCAAGTCGGATTAGGGCACGAGCATAGGGTTCCATGGACCCTGACACGTCGAGAAGTAGAACTAATCTTCGCGGTCGCGTGTCTTTGCGAGAATATTTAAGATAAACAGGTTCGCCATCTGTTTCAAAGGCTTTTCGAACGCTTTTACTCACATTTAACTTTTTGTTATTTTTCTTTGCATCACGTTTTCTAAGAGAGGCTCGTCTACTAGAACTGAATTTTAGGTTCCCGATTAATTGATGGAGTTCACGAAGTTCACCGCTAGAGCAATCACTAAAGTCCTTGGCTTTCAGCGTTTCTATCCTGCTGAAACGAACAGCTACTTTCGGGCCAGGCGAGTTTGTTTCAGCATCATTATCTATGGACTCTTGTGAAGGATCATCCGTAGCTAAGGTGACCGTGATGGGCGGCATCACAACTTCGATACCCTTAGACCGCTGACCTTCCCAAAATACTGCGAAGGCATGATTATAAATCAATATCTCTTCAGGGTCCTGCAACAGAGTTACTCGACCAGACCAATAAACCGAGCTACGCTTGTCAATACCACTCAAGCGTAACGCCTCAACAAAAAGCATGACGCGACTGACTGGTATAGAGAGCCCAGAACCTCGCAGCACCCGAGCGAATCCGATTGCAATTGTCGATACGCTATTTTGAACCTCAGCACGGTTCTCTGGTCTACCCGCAGAATCAAACATCGCTGACAGCGGACAAAATGATGCCTAGACCCTGGCTAACAACTCGCTCTTGATCCTCTCGATATTTCAAGACAGCACCTAGAGTGGCGCCGAGGCTTTCCTCAGTTAGCTTCGCTTCTCCTAATTTTCCTAAGGCCGTAGCCCAGTCGATAGTTTCAGCTACACCCGGAGGCTTGAACAGTCCGAACGAACGCATCTGCTGAACGGCACCAGCAACTTGGCGCGACAAAACTTCACCCACATCTGGGGCCTTAAGTTTTAAGATATCAATTTCCCTCTCCAGCGTTGGATGCGAAATCCAATGATATAAACACCTTCGTTTTAAAGCATCGTGCACATCTCGCGTTCGATTCGAAGTAATAACCACCAAAGGAAGTTTTTTTGCAGAAATCTTACCTAGCTCAGGAATCGTGACCGAAAATTCCGAGAGAATTTCTAGTAAAAAAGCTTCAAACTCATCATCAGCCCGGTCTATCTCATCTATTAACAGCACCGGGATACCTGCGCCTTGATAGTCAAGCGCTTGTAACAATGGTCTGCGAATTAAGAATTTCTCTGAATAAAGTTCACTTTCCTTAGCCGCACCTGCGGTTTCGTCTTTAGCTAATAACTCCGAGGCTCTCAAATGGAGTAACTGTTTCGGATAGTCCCATTCATATAGCGCTTGAGCTGAATCAATGCCCTCATAACATTGGAGTCGTATTAAATCACCGCCTGTCCAAGTTGACAGCACTTTAGCTAATTCTGTTTTACCAACCCCCGGGTCTCCTTCGAGGAAGAGAGGACGGTTCATCGTCATAGCAAGAAAAACCGCGGTCGTTAGACCTGCATCGGATAAATACCCGTGTTCGCTTAAGGATTCACTTACAGCGGTAGGAGACTCAGGGTTAGTAAACATGCTAACTATAGGTTATTGCTTCCTAACCGCTTCCCGCAAAAAGATGAAAGTGCGTTATTTCTCACATCGGTGCGCTCCATTGAGTAGTTTGCCAACTGGGCCATATCGGAGGACAACATGGATCTTGGAATTAACGGACGTACAGCGGCAGTGGCAGCTGGCTCAGCTGGCTTAGGTTTAGGAGCAGCTAAAGCATTAGCAAAAGAAGGAGTGAGGGTAGCTATTTGCGGTCGCGACAAAACTCGACTCGCTGACGCAGCAAGCCAAATTGATGGAGATGTCGTCACCATCGTTTCGGACATGTCTGATCCTCAAAACGCTTCATCATTTATCCAAGCAGCAACTGAGCAGTTAGGGGCAATCGACATTTTAGTCACTAACGCCGGTGGCCCTCCTCCAGGAACATTCACTAATACGGACATTAATAATTATCAACAAGCATTCGATATGAACTGCAAAGCGATGATTGAGCTATGCCGAGCTGCTATTCCATCAATGCGAGAACGCGGCTGGGGAAGGGTCTGTGCCATCACTAGTGTCGGCGTGAAACAACCAATAGATTTCTTAATTGCTAGCTCAGTAGCTCGGGCCGGACTAACAAGTTTTCTTAAAATCACAGCAAGAGAAGTTGCAGCAGATGGAGTCACCGTCAACTCAGCGCAGCCAGGAACTCATTGGACAGACAGGGTCGCAAAAATAGTCCCCGACAGAGAGTCAGCAGCAAAAAATATACCTGCGCAAATAACTGGATCTTCCGACGATTTCGGCGCAGCCGTAGCATTTTTGTGCTCCGAGCAAGCCAAATTCATAACAGGCACCGGACTCCTTGTCGATGGAGGACAAGCGAGCGGACTGTTGGACTGATTCTACTTAAAATAGAAAGATGGTGGGCTCCTAGCTAGAAGCCCACCATCCTCATTTAATTTTGATCTAGAGAACTGTCACAGCCCTGAAGCTTGCAGAGCCCGTTTTGTAAGCACACGTGCTAGATGAGCCCTGTATTCTGGCGACGCATTCAAATCAGTTGGGGGATCTGTGTCATCCGCCGCATGCAACGCCGCTTCTTCTGCCTTAGCACCAGATTTGAGCGCCTCTTCCACTCCCTCAGCTCTTATAGGCGTTGATCCCATATTCACCAAAGAAACATTTGTTGAGTCTCCTACTCGAACAGCGGCGACTCCAACAATAGCCCAATCTTGTGCCCGTCTATTAAATTTCTGATAGTTCCAGTTAACACCCGGACTTTTCGGCACCCGAATCTCTGTAAGCATTTCATCTTCGGCCAAAGAAGACTCAAAATAGCCGGTAAAAAAATCCCGAGAACTTATCTCACGAACTCCGCTGGGTCCTTGCGCCACTATCGTTCCACCTAATGCAAGAACTGCGGCAGGAAGGTCAGAAGCAGAGTCCGAATGCGCTAGGGAACCACCAATTGTACCTCTATGTCGCACCTGCGGGTCACCAACTTTACTTGCGACATGAGCCAGTATCGGGCATTCGGCATTAAGCAGAGCGTTTGTTTCCAAGAAACCGTGCTTAGTTAAGGCCCCTATTGACAAATGGTCACCTTGGTCGCGCACATAGCTGAGATCATCTACGCGCCCGATATCAATCAAGACAGTAGGGACCGCTAGTCGAAGCTTCATCATTGGCAGCAACGAGTGGCCGCCAGCCAATAATTTCGCTTCATCTCCGTATTCGCCTAAGAGCGAAATTGCTTCTTGAGCTGAATGAGCTCTGACATAGTCAAAGGCTGCAGGAATCATCTAACAAACCTTTCTTAGAGCAAATCTTGGCCACTGCAGGCCAGAACTGATTTCACAATGTTGTGATAACCGGTGCATCGACACAGGTTGCCTTCCAGACCTTCACGTACTTCAATTTCAGTTGGTGAAGGATTTTCCTTAAGCAATGAGCATGCCGCCATCACCATGCCTGGTGTGCAGTAACCACATTGAAGGCCATGATTTTCACGAAAGCTTTCCTGCATAGGATGAAGCTCGGTCGCCGAAGGAGCTAGCCCTTCGATTGTAACCACATCTTGTCCATCGGCTTGCACAGCCAACATGGTGCAGGACTTAACAGATTCACCATTTACATGAACTGTACAAGCGCCACATGATGACGTATCACAGCCAACGTTAGTTCCAGTCAACCCTAATTCTTCTCTCAGATAGTAGACAAGTAACGTTCTGGGTTCGACTTCATCACTCTTAGTACCGCCATTAACGGTGACGCTGATTTCCACAGTGTCCCCCTTTTCATCTCGTGCAAAGATAAAACTACTCGCATCTGCTCCCAAAACCATGCTTGATAGAACACTGAGAAGGTTAAATCTTGCTCAATCGTTAGTTACCTCACGGTAAAACCCATCGGAGAAAACTTCAGAATGATTATTCGAAGACTTTGATTACCAAGACTCTTAATTAAAAAGTTGTTCAGTTATGTGAACAGGATTGAGCCTTTTGAGCGTGGTTTCGGCTACACGAGGCCTTAACATTAAAGACAATGTAGGGCCTCAGCTCAAAGCTCTCAGCACCTCAGATATTTAAGTCTCAAACACCGTCACAACGTTCAAAAATAGTGACATTCAAGGCAGGTAACCAATGGTGGCGCAGATGGAACAGCACGTGCTCGAAGTAAATGGAACCAAAAAACAAATATTGTTGAACGCGCGAACCCTGTTCGCGACCCATGGGTATGATGGAACCTCTATTCGGCAGCTAACTTCGAGCTTAAATATTACGCCTGCGGCACTCTACTATCACTTTGCCAGCAAGAATGACGTACTCGAAGCTGTGGCACAAAACCTTTACGAACGATCTGCAGAACTTCTCGAAAGAATCGAGAGTTACGATGCAAGTCCTCAAATGCTCAAGAAAACACTCTCAGAATATTATGATGTTCTAGCTGAAGATATTGATGTTTTTGTTCTTATCTACAATGACGCAGCAATTCAACATAGCCCAGTCGGCAAGAGACTACGAAAACAGGCTAAACAGTTTTTCACTCACTTAGTTGGCGATAACCCTTCTGTTGAAGACCGTATGCGAGCTGCTGGTTCGGTTGGGATTATAAGATTATCGCTACAGCAAGTTGGGTCAGATTTTGAGATACATAGGTCTAAAATAGTAGAACGGGCCCTTACAGTAATGACTGACTAGACCTGTTACCCCAAATACCGACGAAGCCCACTCCAAGCGAAAGCTCCGAGCGAAAGAACAATCAGTAATAGAGCTATTAAACCGTCTATGGTTTCAGCACTTGTCACCCCAACATCCATGAAGCTCTGTCGAGCAAGGCCTAAGACTTCTGTGACTGGATTTCGCTGCGCAATTGTTTGCAACCACCCAGTTGAAACGTTTAGCGGCACCTGCGCAGTAGAAGTAAATAGGGCCATAAAAACGCCGATTGGGAAAAGCGGAGCGATCCGTTGATCTTTAAATCTGTATACCAACCCTAGCGCCCAGCAAGAGGACGCCAAACACATCCCGACAACTGCGGTGTACAACCAGAAAAATCCCATAATACCACTGGTCGGACGAGCACCAAAGATTAGTCCTACAGCCAGTACAACAGTTGACACGAAAAGAGCTCTTAAAAGACCCCCGAATATGCTTCCCACAAGTATTGCGATACGGCTAACAGGGGACATCATCAAACGATCAAAAAAGCCGTTGCTAATATCAAGCGAAGTTGAAAAACCAACTCCGATCCCCGCAAATGAAGCACCCTGCAGCATCATGAACGGCACATACCAATTCTCTATCGAGGATGTTCCGAAACCGCCGAGTGTGATAACTCCAGCGTAAAGACCGATGTATATAACAAAAAAGAAAGTCGGGAAAAAAACTGACTGAATTAGAACGGAGGGCATTCTGATTGTTCGAATAACGCCTCTGCCAGCAATACCAACTATTGACAGCATCATTTTTTGATTCTCGCCGACGGCGCCACCAATGACGTTCCCACGAAAACAAAAAATAGAACAGCGGAAACTACAACCGCTGAAGCAGCTTTAGCAAAATCCCAACCGACTATATGCAGATGGCGCATCCCATCGACCATCGTTGACAACGGATTAATACTAGCTACGACTTCAAACCATCCCCCACTAATTTGTGGAGGAAAAAACGCTGACGACAAGAAAACAAGAGCGAAAAAAATCGGAAAAAATCCATTAACTGCCTCAACAGATCCAGTGTGTAAGCCAACCGTTACAGCAAATGCTCCGACCGCCCCTCCTAAAAATCCAGCAACTAAAAGCGTCACTGCCAACCCTGAGATGCCTCCTCTCATCGTCGCCCCGAAACACATTAAAATTACCGTGAACAAAAGCGCCTGCATCGCTGCTAGGAGAACCGTTCCTGCGAGACGCCCGAAAACTAGCGATAAGCGAGATATCGGGGAAGCCAAGAAACGATCAAAAAATCCAGATTCGATGTCAATAGCAACATCAGTCCCGGCAGAGGTTGAACCAAACATCACCCCTTGCAAGATCGTTGCAGCTAATAAAAACGCCACGAACGATGACACTTCAGGGAATCCAGGTATCGCTCGAGTCTTTTCAAATGCAGCGCTACTCAAAGCAGTAAAAAATAGCGGGAAAGCTAGAGATGGCACCCAAGCTTGGGGCTGACGAATCACGCCTCTAACGGACCGAGCAGCAACAGCTTTAATTTGAGCGCTACTCATGACCATCTTTTTCTGAGCCTTCAAGACGGCGCCCAGTGGCTTCAGCAAAGACATCTTCAAGACTTGGTGGATCTAACTCAATATGAAAGATCTGAATACCTGCATCATCAAGCGCCCGCACTGCTGCAGCCATGTTTTCTCCTCCGCCTCTAAGACCTAATGCTATTCGTCCTTGCAACGATGGTCGACGTGGTCCTAAAGCCGTGAGCGCTAACGCAGCTGCTTCTACATTTTTTTCTCCCACTTCGATCCTGATGGTCGGATCACCTATCGCTTCTTTGAGAGTTGCTGGCCTACCTTCTCGGACAATTGAGCCGCCATCGATAATAGCTATCCGGTCTGCAAGCTGATCGGCTTCCTCTAGGTACTGCGTAGTCAACAGAACAGTAGTCCCGAACTCTTTATTTAGACGGCGTACTTCATCCCATAAAGCAGACCTGCTGGTGGGATCTAACCCAGTCGTTGGTTCATCTAAAAATAGAACCGTTGGTTCGTGGATCAAAGACATAGCAAGATCCAGCCGACGTCTCATACCACCCGAGTACTGAGCCACTCGCTTATCACTAGCTCCTTTAAGCCCCACGCGCTCTAAGAGCTCTTCGCTCTTTACTTTGCTACGTTTCCTGCTAACACCATGCAGAACGGCTTGCAACTTCAACAATTCTCTGCCTGTCATAATCGGATCAATCGCAGCGTCTTGGAGCGCCACTCCAATGGAGCGACGAACCATATCGGCTTCAGACACAACGTCATATCCGGCAACACGCGCTCTACCACTTGTGGGCGTCATTAAAGTAGTGAGCATCCGTACCGTCGTAGATTTACCAGCGCCATTTGGACCAAGGAATCCAAAAATTTGTCCTGCGGCAACCTCCAAATTAATATTGTCGACTGCTGAGAGTGAGCCAAACTTACGACATAAATTCTCAACAAATATCGGGGATTCTTTAGACATAATTAGCCGTCCTAATTACCTACGAGTAAATGACGTAAGCCAGGTAATGGCCAGTTAAGTGGCAAGTGAAGAGCAGTCGACGGATCGACGCTTAGACGATAAAGCTTGTCCCCTTCGCGAATAAGAGACATATCTTCTCGAGCTATTCTCTCAACGATTACTTTGTCGGTTGCGAGTTCAACTTGTTCCTTAAGAGCAGCTATTTCACTTTGAATCGCTTCCAAGGTTACAGCTGCTTCCCTAACATCTTCACGCCGGTCAAGATATTGTCTAACCGGAAGAATTGAGAATACAAGCAAAACTAACGCAGCCAGAGTTAGTGAACCTGCGGAGATACGGCGGATCCATCTATTATTTTTTTTGGCTCTGCGAAGAATAGCAATCGGATTTTTCCAAAGCAATCTCTTTAGGATTGGATCAGACTGAGGACCTTCAATATTATCGCTCATTTTTTGCCATGGGGAAGGCTACTCTCATATTTCGCTGATTCGCCCAATAGTTCCTCTATACGCAACAACTGGTTGTACTTTGCAACTCGGTCAGATCGGGCAGGCGCTCCAGTTTTTATTTGCCCGCAGTTAGTTGCAACTGCCAAATCAGCAATGGTGGTGTCCTCAGTTTCGCCGGAGCGGTGAGACATCACGCTGCTATAGCCATTACTCTTTGCCAATTCCACAGTTTCAAGCGTCTCAGTCAAAGTACCGATCTGGTTTACTTTAACTAAAATACTATTAGCAATACCTTTATCGATTCCCGTACTCAGTCTTTCAGTATTTGTAACGAATAAGTCATCGCCCACTAGTTGAATTTTAGTCCCGAGTGATTTAGTCAATCGGGACCAGCCATCCCAGTCATCTTCGTCCATACCATCTTCGATCGAGACAATCGGGTAACGGTCGCACAAGTCACTTAGATACTCAACGAATTCATTCGAGCTGAGAGATCGCTTCTCGCCTGCCAAGGTATATTTACCGTCATCAAAAAATTCTGAGGACGCAACGTCTAACGTCAAAGCTATATCTTTGCCTGGCTCGAACCCGGCGCGGTCTATGGCTTCCACAAGAAGCCCAAGAGCTTCTTCGTTAGATCCTAGGTCAGGAGCAAAACCACCTTCGTCACCTATCGCAGTCGCTAGACCCCGATTAGCTAAAACATTTTTCAGAACATGATAGGTCTCAACTCCCCATCGTAAGCCTTCCGAAAAAGACACTGCCCCGATTGGCATAATCATGAACTCCTGGATATCCACGTTATTATCAGCGTGCTCGCCTCCATTAATTACATTCATCATGGGGATCGGCAGAAGATGAGCATTGGGGCCTCCGATATATCGATACAGAGGCACTCGCAACTCGGCACTTGCCGCATGCGCTGCAGCCAGAGACACGCCTAAAATCGCATTAGCTCCTAAGCGACTTTTGTTTGCAGTCCCATCGAGGTCTTTCATGATTTGGTCAATATGGCGTTGCCCCAAACCATCAACTCCAACTAATGATTCAAAAATTTCAGAGTTAATGTTTCCTACTGCAGCTAGCACAGACTTGCCGCCGTATGAATCATCATTATCTCGCAGTTCCATAGCCTCGAACTTGCCGGTCGAAGCTCCAGATGGGACCTGGGCGCGTCCTACTGCGCCGGAGGTAAGGTGAACTTCTGCTTCAACGGTCGGGTTGCCACGCGAGTCAATCACTTGACGGCCTAGAACATTTTTAATAGCGCTCACTATAAATCTCCCACAACATAAAATGTTATATCGGGCCAACGATCGTAGCCGCAGTAACAAAATTTTTGAGCTTTCATTTATTTTCTTTCTTCTGCTTTAATGGCAGTCCATTGAATTCGAAGTTCATCAAGATCAGGCATCTTCTCGTCGGGATTTCGGTCGAAAACATGAGGATGGCGCCTCACCATTTTTTTGCGAAGTTCCTCGATTATTTCTACAAGGGTAAAGGTGCTTTCTTCCTCACCAATCGCCGCATGTAGAAGGACTTGGAATAGAAGATCACCAAGTTCCTCGACAAGCGATGCTGTAGACGTCTCACCTGCATCAATCAATAAAAGTACCTCAGCCACCTCGTTTGCTTCCTCGAGCACATACTCTGCAAGGCTTCCATGCGTTTGCGATCGGTCCCATGGGCACTCGGCTCGAAGCGTTTGCACTATTGAATATAGTGAACGAACCGACCCACCGACAGCAGTTGCTGGCACCGAAGGAATCCATAAACTAGTCAAATGGTCGGGTTCGAAACTTCTATCTAAATTATCCCATTCAACATCAAATACTGATTCGTCGTTAAGACCCAATCTTTGAAGAACCGTTACATTCGGCGAAACGTCACTGTCTAGCGACAATTTTATATCCGAAAGCACAAACTGGCTATCGCATTGAGCCACTAGGACCGACCCTACGACATTTTTGATTTCACTAGTAAAACGGTGACCATCTACGAGCGTGACCCCCACTTCAACAGGGTCTATACCAAGTCTCGCCCAAGCAAGATCAAGAAAAGATATCGCTGGTTCGATCCGCACCGAAATTCTTTCTTCAAGTCTAAGTAGCTCCACTGTTCGTTCAGCGATGAGCGGCGATCCGGGAACTAGGTAAAGAACAGAGCCGTTAAGGATCGCGGCCTCTACTAGCCGCTCGGCAATGTTCACATACACATGCTCTAAAGTTTCAGCTTCATCATAAATTCGGTCAAATGACTCTGCATGTGCGAATATTTTTGCTGCAGGATGACTTCGAGTTCGTATATAGGTTAAATGCTCTCGCGAAAGACGTTGAACGTTACTTGGCACATAATCCACATCAGCTGGGCCCATCCCAGCCACTATTACTGTTGCCATATGATTACAAACTCAATTCAGACTTATAGAAACTGTTGCCGAAGACCAAGTCCCTATAGCCGAGTCAACTTGAACTGAACTCGCGCGTTTCACAACTTCACTAGCAAGTAGCTCGTTGCCAAATGGTCCTAATTGGTCTTTGTCTATCTCGGCAGATTTGATTTCCGACACGTAGAGCGAGATCCAAAGTTCACCAGTATCACTGAACTGAGAATAAGTGAGACTTGGTTTAGAAAACTCCCCGACCCCTAGCTCACTCAATGGTGCAGCCATCTCACCAAGATTTTCTGCCCAATCCAGAAGATTGGCGCAACCCATTTCACCGCCAGGCGCCGAAATAGTCGGTAAATTCACTTCATCAGCAACCAGGTATGGGTCTTCTCCGCTGAGGATTCTTCCTATCGCTATCTCCGAGTCATTTTCTGAGTCAAGACCTAAAACCGTTATGCAGTGTGGCGTAGCAAATTTTACCAGTCTCGGGTCTTCTGCGAACGCCTTATCTCGGGCATACACTTCAAAGTCACCTTCCATATGACCTTGCACAGCTTCATTTATTTCGACGTCATTTTGTGCGAGATCAAGATCAAATCCCAATTCCACCATAGCAATAGCGCTTAGACGCAGACGCAGCATTGACGTCAATCTTGCCACCACAACAGACGGATCAAGAGTCTCACTTCGACTAGATGTAGAAGATG
>MDSW01147914.1_pt1 | contig 12678 bp, 12 predicted proteins | sample 811171 | NCBI WGS metagenome assembly MDSW01 (sample SAMN05326641, study PRJNA326480) | marine metagenome | isolation source: seawater | place: Atlantic Ocean: North West | collected 2012 | reverse complement strand
GGTGGCGAGGCCTATACCAAGGCCAGGTTCGCGCTCGAAATGGTACTCGCCAAGCCCGGGATCAAAAGCCTGGTGGTCAACTTCTGCGGCGCGTTCGCGCGCTGCGATGTGATGATGGAAGGGCTTCTGGGCGCTTGGGAAGAACTGAAACCCGACATTCCGGTCTTCTTTTCCATCGCGGGGACCGGTGACGAGGAAGCGATCCGCATGCTGAAAGAGAAACTGAACATGGACCCGCTTCCGGACATGAGCGCCGCCTGCAAGGCTGCGGTGGACGCCGCGAAAGGGGGGGCATGATGATTATCCCTCGCAAGGAAACGCGCATTCTCGTCCAGGGCATTACCGGCAAACAGGGCACGTTCTGGACCGAACGCATGCAGGAATACGGTGCCACCGTCGTCGGCGGTGTGAATCCCAAGAAAGCCGGGACCGAACATTGCGGCGTGCCGGTGCATGCCTCCGCCGTCGATGCGCAGAAAGACACCGGTTTCGATGCCTCGCTTCTTTTCATTCCGCCGCTTGGCGTGAAGGCGGCGGCCCTCGACGCCATCGAAGGCGGCGCCAAGATGATCCTTTGTCTCACCGAACACGTGCCCGTCCACGACGTCATGTATGTGATGGCGGCCGCGAAAGAGGCGGGCACCCGCGTCGTCGGCCCGAATACCGCAGGCGGTGTGACGGTGGACGAAACCTTCATGGGCTTCATGCCGGCGTTCAACGAACGCATCTTCAAGAAGGGGACGGTGGGTGTGCTGTCGCGCTCTGGCTCGTTGGGTACGCTGATGTGCCAGAACATCGTGACGGCCGGTTACGGCCAGACGGCGTTTGTCGGCATCGGCGGCGACCCGGTGATCGGTACGACGACGCGCGACGCCCTCGAAGCACTCGATAACTTCCCGGGCACCGAAGCCGTCGTCATGGTGGGCGAGATCGGCGGCGCCATGGAAGAGGACGCGGCCGAATATGCGAAAACCATGAACAAGCCGGTGATCGCCTTCATCGCCGGGGGCGCCGCCCCGCCGGGCAAGAAAATGGGCCACGCCGGTGCCATCGTGATGGGCGATAAGGGCACCTACGCCTCCAAGAAAACCGCACTGGAAGCGGCGGGCGTGAATGTGCTGTCGACCCCCGTGCACGTCGGCGATGCCCTGAACGAGGCCTTCAAATAACCCGCATAAATAGCGGCATCTCTGGCTAAGTCGCTCAATGCGTTTATTAAATTTAGGTCCAGCAATGTGACCTACGACACAGGCCCGGGTCTCCGTTGCGCTTACACTTTCGTCAGATAGTGCAAAGTGGCGATGGAGACCCGCATGCTTGACCAAAACGCGTCCGAAGAAGACGTCCAGCCATTCTCGTTCGTCGCCGATGACGATCTCGCCCGCCGCGCCGAACTCGACCGGCCCCCCGAACTACCGCTCGCCGAAGCGATCAGGCACGCGACCCGTGAAACCGGATCCGGCACGTCATGGCTGAAGGATTTCTGGGGGTGCCTGAACGGACCCGGAAAACTGTCGGCGAGCGAGTACTTTTATTACCGCCTTTATGCCGGGGAGCGGAGCGCCGACGCCACCCAGCGCTATGTCGGCAAGGCGGCGCAGGCAAAGATGCATCGCCAGTGCTGCGATCCGAAATGGTTCGCGGCCGCGCTCGACAAGCTGCACTTTCTGACGGTCATGCATGGTGCCGGGGTTCCGGTGCCGCACACGGTGGCGGTTTTCGATCCGAAAAGCACGCGCGACCACCCGCAACTGATTTCCCGCATCGAAGCCTTGGAAGCGCTGCTTGAGATGCCGGGCAGTTATCCCATCTTCGCCAAGCCCATCGACGGCATGTACAGCATTGGCGCGTTGGCGATGACGGACGGCGGGAACGGCTGGGCCCATGTGCGCGGTGCCGGTCAGGTGCCCGTGAGCGAAATCGCGGCCTACATGCAGCGTATGAGCGGGGAGGGCTATCTGTTACAGCGTACCCTCAACCCGCACCCGGATCTGCAGACCGCCATGGGCGGCACGGTCGGCACGGTGCGCTTCCTGGTGCTGTTGGGCGAGGACGGTCCGGTGATCGAAAGCGCGGTCATGAAGATTCCGACGGATGGCAACATCGCCGACAATTATTGGCGCACCGGCAACATGCTGGGGGCGCTGGATAAGGAGACCGGCGAGATCACCCGTGTCGTGACGGGCACCGGCCCGGCGCTCCGCGAACTTACGCACCACCCGGTGACGGAAGCCGAATTGACCGGTCTCAAGTTGCCTGAGTGGCATGTCGCGAGCGCACTGTGCCGCCGCGCGGCGATGGCGTTGCCGGGGCTTCGGACCCAGTCATGGGATATCGCACTGACGAACCGCGGCCCGGTCGCGATCGAGGTCAATTGGGGCGGGGATTTGAACCTGCATCAATTGGCGCACGGGCGCGGCATCCTGTCGCCGACGATGATCGCCCATCTCAAGCGCAACGGTTATACCGGCAAGCTGCCGGCGTGATGACTTATTCGTCGGTGTGACCGGCGGGGCCGAACTGAAGAATCGGCGCGGCGTCGATGTCGGACGCATCCAGCATCGCCGCCACCCGCTGCAGCGATGCCACCAGCATTGTCTGCTCCCAAGTGTCCAGCGGTTCGAACTTCTCGGCGAAGCGCTGGTGCAGCGCTTCCGGTGCCTGCTCCAGCATAACGTGGCCGGCATCGGTCAGTTTCACGAAAACCTTGCGTTTGTCAGAAGTGCCGCGCGTCCGGGTCACAAGGCCCAGTTCTTCGAGCCTGGCGACCAGGGTCGTCACCGATGCCTGCGCCATGTGCACGCGGTCGGTAATCTCACCGACGGTAAGCTCGGGTTCCTCTTCCAGTGCCTGTAGCACCAGAAGCTGGGATGTCTTGAGACCGGTCGCGATTCGAAGCGCCTTGCCGTGAAGTTCGGTCGCGCGGAGGATCCGGCGGATCGAGATCAATGCCTCGTTGAGTTTGTCCATATCCGCGGCTCCTGGGTCGTCATCCTCACGTCCGGATAACGATACATATCCCAGATATGACATGCCACCTTCCATGGTCTTTCGAGATAGACGCAAATACATCGATAATCAATAGATTTTTAATGTCGTATCTTGATCTGTTTTTGTCATTATGTTGCGGAAACATGATTTTTTTAAATTATTCAACGAATTTAACCGCACCCGGTTGACGCCTATGGGGTGAGGCGCTATGTCTCTCGCAACAAAATTATATCGGTTGTTGATATAAATAACGAGGAACAGCAAGAACCATGACGATTTCCGGACGACTTGACCGCGACGACCACGACCTGATCCTTCGACGCCCGACCCCCGAGGACGGGGTAGCCGTGAACGATCTCGTGGAGCAGTGCAAGCCGCTTGACGAGAACTCGGTCTACTGCAACCTGCTGCAATGCTCGCACTTTTCCGAGACCAGTTCTATCGCAGAACTCGACGGCGAGCCGGTCGGTTTTGTATCGGGCTACATCGTGCCCGAGGAAGACAACAGCCTGTTCGTGTGGCAGGTGGCGGTGTCGCCGAAGGCGCGCGGCCTCAAGCTGGCCAAGCGCATGATCATCGATATCCTGCGCCGCCCGGCGTCGCGCGACGTGCGCAACATCAAGACGACGATCACGCCCGATAACAAGGCATCGCACGGCGTGTTCAAGTCCGTTGCCCGGGAACTCGGCGCTAACATCGAACAAGATGTTCTTTTCGACAAGGAAGAGCATTTCGACGGTCAGCAGAAGTCCGAGGTGCTCTGGAACATCGGACCGTTCAAGCGGGCCGACCTGATGCCAGCACTGATGAGTGCCGCCTGATCGCCTGATCGACGCCAAATTTTCCGCAAATTCTGCTTTTAGAAGGCGTCCCAGGGCGAGGCCCGGCGACGCACAGCTAAAGGCAACTGACTTTCACAGACGATAGCAAAAAAGCGAGGTCTTTATATTATGTCTATTTTCGAACGACGCGAATCCCAGGTCCAGAGCTACGCGCGCTCGTTCCCTGTCACGTTCGACAAAGCGCAGGGCGCGATCCTGACCGGCGAGGATGGAAAAGAGTACATCGACTTTCTGGCCGGCGCGGGCAGCCTGAACTATGGCCACAACGATCCCGACATGCGCGATGCGCTGGTCGAGTACATTCATTCCGGCGGCATTACGCACGGGCTCGATATGCATACGCGCGCGAAGGAAAAGTTCCTGACCGCGTTCGAGGAGATCATCCTCAAGCCGCGCGACATGGACTATGTGCTTCAGTTTACCGGGCCGACCGGCACCAACGCCGTCGAAGCCGCGATGAAACTGGCACGTAAAGTGACCGGCCGCAGCAACATCATCTCGTTCACCAACGGCTTCCATGGCGTTTCGATGGGCGCGTTGGCCGCGACCGGCAACCAGCACCACCGGGGTGCGGCAGGCGTCGACATGGTCGGCACCACGCCGATGCCCTATGACGGCTATCTCGGCCACAATGTCGACAGCACGGTATACCTCGACAAAGCCCTCGGCGATCCGTCGAGCGGCGTCGATCACCCGGCCGCCGTCATCGTCGAGTGCGTGCAGGGCGAGGGCGGTCTCACCGCCGCCAGCATGGAATGGTTGCAGAACGTCGAGAAAGTTTGCCGTAAGTATGACGTCCTGCTGATCGTCGATGACATCCAGGCGGGCTGTGGCCGCACCGGTACGTTCTTCAGCTTCGAGCCGGCCGGTATCAAGCCCGACATCGTCACGCTATCGAAATCGCTTTCCGGTTTCGGTCTGCCGTTCGCGGTGACGTTGATCGACCGCAAGCTCGACACCTGGAAGCCGGGTGAGCACAACGGCACGTTCCGCGGCAACAACCACGCCTTCATTACGGCGACCGCCGCGCTCGAGAAATTCTGGAAGGACGATAAGTTCGCCGAATCCGTCCGCAAGAAAGGCGAGTTGCTGAGAGAGGGTTTCGAGGCGATCCAGTCGAAATACGGTTCGCACGTCGTCGAACTGCGTGGGCGTGGCATGATGCGCGGCATCGTCGTCAGCTCGGGTGAGTTGGCCGATGAAATCGTCGCCGAATCGTTCAAACGCGGTCTCGTGATCGAGACGTCCGGCGCTCACGGCGAGGTCGTAAAATGCCTCGCGTCCCTGACCATCACGGACGACGAATTGAAACGCGGCCTCGATATTCTCGGTCAGGCGTTCGACGCCGCGATCGCAGGCGCCAAAGCGCCCGCGGCCGCCGAGTGACCGAGCCTGAAACAAGATACCCTGGAGGTAATCGATATGATCGTCCGCACACTTAAAGAATGCGAAGGCACCAAACGCACCGTCAAAACCGACAACTGGCAGAGCGTCCGCCTGTCGCTGGCCGATGACGGGATGGGATTTTCGTTCCACATCACCACCATCTATGCCGGCACCGAGACGCCGATCTGGTACAAGAACCATCTGGAGACCGTCTACTGCATGTCGGGCAACGGCGAGGTCGAAACCGTCGCCGACGGGAAGGTTTACAAGATCGAACCGGGCACCGTTTACATCCTCGACAAGAACGACCAGCACATCCTGCGGGGCGGGACCGAGGACATGCACCTGGCCTGCGCCTTCAATCCGCCGCTCAACGGTCGTGAAGTCCATGACGAGGACGGCGCATACAAACTCAACGAAGAAGCGCTCGTCGACGCGTGACGACGCCGTCAGAAGGAAACAATCCCATGACCGACAGTAATCAGGCCGTGCCCCAGGTTTCCGGGGAGGATAAGCCGACAGGCACGCACACCGTGCACAAGATCGGCGGCACATCGATGTCGGACATCAAGACGGTGTTCGACAACATCCTGATCGCCGGGCGGAGTGGTGAAGATCTTTACAACCGGATCTTCGTCGTTTCCGCCTACGGTGGCGTCACCGACATGCTGCTGGAAAACAAGAAGACCGGCGAGCCGGGCGTCTATGCGCTTTATGCCGGGTCCGACAACGACTGGGCCTGGGGCGATGCGCTTTCCAAGCTGCAGAGCCATATGCTCGAAATCAATGCCGACGCGTTCGATGACGAATCCGACCGCAAGCTCGCTGACCGCTTCGTGCAGGAGCGGGTCGAGGGCGTGCGCAACTGCCTGATCGACCTGCAGCGCATTTGCGGCTACGGGCACTTCAAGCTCGAAGAACACCTGATGACCGTGCGCGAGATGATCAGCGGCATCGGCGAGGCACACAGTGCGCACAACACCATGCTGCTGCTGCGCCGCCGTGGTGTCGAAGCCGAGTTCGTCGATCTGTCGGGCTGGCGCGAAAGCGAGAGCATGAGCCTCGAGGAACGGATCAGCGAAGGTTTCGCCGATATCGATGTCTCAAAGACGCTGCCGATCGTGACGGGCTACACCCAGGCCGGCGACGGCCTCATGGGCGTGTTCGGGCGCGGCTATTCCGAAGTCACGTTCTCCGCCGTTGCCTGCGTCACCGGCGCGCGCGAAGCGGTGATCCACAAGGAATTCCACCTCTCCAGCGCCGATCCGAAGATCGTCGGTATCGAGAAGGTCCAGCCGATCGGACGCACGAATTATGACGTCGCCGATCAGCTCTCGAACATGGGGATGGAGGCGATCCATCCGCGTGCGGCCAAGGGCCTGCGCCAGAAGGGTATTCCGCTACGCATCGTGAATACGTTCGAACCGGACCACCCGGGCACCGTGATCGACGAAGACTGGGTGCCGGACGATCCGCGCATCGAGATCGTCACCGGTCTTGAGAACGCCATCGAGGTCGAGGTCTTCGACCAGGACATGGTGGGTATTCCGGGCGCCGGCGAGGATGCGGTCGCGGCTTTCCGCCGTTTCAGGCTGCCGCTGGTGAGTTGGAGTCTCAACGCCAACACCATGACGTTCTATGTCGAAGCGCCCCTGAAACAGGTGCGCCGCGTCATCGAGTTGATCCAGAAGCGCCAGCCGGAAGCGGTCATCAAGACCCGTAAGGTCGACATCGTCTCGGCCATCGGTGCCAACATGCGCGACAAGGCGATCATCGGCGATGCCATGGCCGCCATCAGCGAGAGCAATCTCGACCTGTTGGCCACGCATGCGTCGGGCCGTGGCGTCGACATCCAGTTCATTTTCGCCGACGAAAGCTACGACGACGCGGTGAAGGTGCTGCATACGGCCCTGATCGAGGAACGCGAGGCCAACGGCCAGCCGGTCCTGCCGCCTGCCGCCAACGAACAGACGGCCGCCGTGGGTAAATCCAAGGCCGCTTGACGTTCATCGCTCATTGATCGCCCCGGACGTGCGCCCTGCGTATTGACGGCTGGGGGTGGCATGCCAACATTAAGGCATCACACCTAGACGTCATTTTCCCGGGGGATCATATGAGCAGCGTTCTTTTCACGCCCATCAGCCTGCGCGGGCTGGAAATGCCCAACCGCATCGTCGTTGCGCCGATGTGCCAATATTCGGCGGTCGACGGTAACGCCAACGACTGGCACCTGATGCATCTGGGCCAGTTCGCGGTCGGCGGTAACGGGTTGCTGTTCGTCGAAGCGACCGGCACCGAACCCGAAGGCCGCATTACGCCGGGCTGCGTCGGCCTCTGGTCCGACGAAAACGAAGCTGCGCTCAAACGTATCCTCGATTTCGCGACTGCTTACGGGAACACCCCCGTCGGCATTCAGCTTGCACACGCCGGGCGGAAGGCGAGCGTCGATGTGCCGTGGAAGGGGGGCAAGCCCCTGAACACGGACAACGGCGCCTGGCAGACGGTCGGCCCCTCCGCCGAGCCCTACGCCGACGGCTGGCACGTCCCGGAAGCCATGACCGATGAAACCTTGGAGCGCGTCCGCACTAGCTTCATCGAAGCGGCCAAGCGGTCCGTGCGCCTGGGTTTCAAATGCGTCGAAATCCATAACGCGCATGGCTATCTCATGCACCAGTTTCTGTCGCCGATCTCGAATCGCCGCAACGACGCGTACGGCGGCTCGCTGGAAGGGCGCATGAAATTCCCCCTCGAAGTGTTCGACGCGGTCCGTGCCGTCGTGCCCGACGACATCCCCGTCGGCGTGCGCATCTCGGCGACCGACTGGGTCGAGGGCGGCTGGGATATGACCGGCAGCATCGCCTATGCGAAGGAACTCAAGAAACGCGGCTGCGACTTCATCGATGTGTCTTCCGGCGGCAACTCGCCCCATCAGCAGATCCCGGTCGGGCCCGGTTACCAGACGCACTTTGCCGCCGACATCCGGCGTGAAACGGGCCTCGCGACGATGGCGGTCGGCAAGATTACCGACCCGATCCAGGCCGAACACATCGTCAAGACGGGGCAGGCGGACATGGTGGCGTTGGCCAGGGGGATGCTCTACGATCCGCGCTGGGCGTGGCACGCGGCGGAAACGCTGCGCGCGCATGCGGCCTTCCCGCCGCAGTATCAGCGCTCGCATCCGGCGATGGCCGGCGAACCGGTGCCCGGCAATCCGCCGCCGCCGGAGAACGTCAAGAAAGCGGCAGGTGAGACATGAGCAGACTAGGCCCCGTCCCCACGGACACGATGAGCGAAGCCCAGAAGACCGTCTTCGACGGCATTACCGGCGGCCCCCGCGCTAAGGGGAACCCGGCGGAAATGCTGAACGAGGAGGGGGCCTTGCGCGGTCCTTTCAACGCCATGCTGTATTCGCCCGAAATGGGCAACCTGCTGCAGCAACTCGGCGGCAAGCTGCGTTACGAGACGATCATCCCGGCACCTCTTCGCGAACTGGCGATCATCACCGTCGGCCGCCAATTCGAGGCCGAATATGAATGGTGGGCGCACGTGAACGTCGGCAAGAAGGAGGGGCTTTCCGAGGAAACCATCGACGCCGTGAAGGCGGGCAAGGTGCCGGCCGATCCGGCCGAAGCGACGGTCTATCAATTCGTCTCCGATCTTCAGTCGAAGAACCGGGTTTCGGACGATCTGTATAAAAAGGCGCTCGATCTACTGGGCGAGCAGGGTGTCACGGAACTGGTGTTCCTGGCCGGGTATTACGCCACCATCTCGCACATCCTGAACGCGTTCGAGGTTGGCCTGCCGTCGGGCGTCGAGCCTGCGTTCGAGTAAACAGCTCCCCCTCACCTGTCCTCTCCCCCACTTACGTGGGGAAGAGGGACCCTGACGCGACATCGCATTCTATCATCCCTCTCCCCCTTCAGGGGGAGAGGTTAGGTGAGGGGGCAATGATATTCAGACGTCGTAACCCGGGTTTTCCCGGTCGAGCTTCCTGCGTAGCGCCGGCCATTCGTTGACGCCGATCGGGCGATAGCCGTCCTTGGAATTTGCCTTGCGGTTCCGCTCGATGGTGACCTGCTGCATCTCTTCCGAAATTTCCGTCGGTTCGACGCCGGCCTGCTGGAACTTGAGCTGGAACCGGCAGGCGCGTTCGGCCCGGTACATCCACATGAAGGCTTCGGCGACCGTGTTGCCGACCGTCAGCAGGCCGTGGTTCCGTAAAATCAGCACCTTGTTGTCGCCCAGGTCACGGGCGAGGCGGTCCCGCTCGGAAAGGTCGAAGGCGATACCTTCGTAATCGTGATAGCCGGTGTGTGCGATCACGGCGAGGGCTTGCTGGGTCAGGGGCAACAGGCCGTTTTTCTGCGTCGCGACGCCGACACCCGCCTGGGTGTGCGTATGGATCACGCAGGCCACCTCCGGGCGCGCCATGTGCACGGCCGAATGGATGACGAACCCGGCGGGGTTGATGCCGAGTTCCGAAGGGGACAGTTCGTTGCCGTCTTCGTCGACCTTGACCAGCGACGATGCGGTCATTTCCTCGAACATCAGGCCGAACGGGTTGATCAGGAACTGATCGTCGGCATCGGGGACTCGTGCCGACAGGTGCGTTGCCAGCAGGTCCGACCAGCCATAAAGGTGGACAAGGCGGAAACACGCCGCCAGATCGACCCGCGTCTGCCATTCGGCGTCGCTGATTTTCTGTTTGAATTCGGTAACGGTGCTCATGGATGGCTCCCTAAATGATCCCAAAGCTTATTTATTTTGAAGCGCATGCTATCGGCGGCTATGTTTGATGTCACTGTCTATTCAAATGGGCCGGTCCGGCCACGGAGTTACGTTTTGCCGCCAGAAGAGTTTACCCGACCGCACGATGTGCTCGTTCTCGGGGCCGGGAATGCCGCCATGTCCGCGGCGCTCACGGCGCGGGCCAGGGGCGCCTCGGTGCTGATGATCGAGAGTGCGAACAAGGACTTGCGCGGCGGCAACAGCCGCCATGTGCGCAATATCCGGTATTCCCACAACGCCGCGACGGATTACGTCACCGGGCGTTACGACGCCGACGAATACTTCAAGGATCTGATGCGGGTCACGGATGGGAATACCAACGAAGACCTGATGCGCTTCATGATCGAAGCGTCCGAAGACTGCGTCGACTGGATGCTGGCGCAGGGCATCAAGTTCCAGCCGCCATTGTCGGGCACGCTTGGGTTGGCGCGGACCAACGCGTTCTTTTTGGGCGGCGGCAAGGGCATGATGAACGCCTACTTCAAGGCCGCCGAGCAGGCCGGCATCGACATCGTCTATGAAGCCGAAGTCGAGAAGATCGAGATGGATCATTCCCGTTTTACCGCCGCCATGGTGCGCCACGGGGGCGAGCTGCACCGGGTCGAGGCCCGGACCGTCGTGCTCGCGTCCGGTGGGTTCGAAGCGAATATCGAATGGCTCAAGGAAGGCTGGGGTGAGATCGCCGATAATTTCCTCGTGCGCGGCTCGCCGATGAACACCGGCAAGGTACTGCGCTCGATGCTCGATAACGGCGCCAAGCCGATCGGCGCGCCCGATCAGTGCCACGCCGTCGCCATCGACGGCCGTGCGCCCAAGTTCGACGGCGGGATCTCGACGCGCATCGACTGCGTGATCTTCTCGGTCGTTGTGAACAAGAACGGCGAGCGGTTCTATGACGAGGGTGAGGACATCTGGCCCAAGCGGTACGCGATCTGGGGCCGTCTGGTCGCCAAGCAGCCCGATCAGGTCGCCTATGCCGTCATCGACAGCAAATCGATGGGGCTGTTCATGCCGACGGTGTATGAGCCGTTCCAGGCCGACACGCTGGCGGACCTCGCGGCACAGCTGGGCGTTGACGCCGAAACGATGGAGAAGACCATCGAGGACTTTAATAATGCCGTGCAGCCCGGCACGTTCAACGCGACCGAGCCGGACGGTTGTCACACCGAAGGACTGGAGCCCAAGAAATCCAACTGGGCGCGGAAGATCGACACACCCCCTTATTACGGCTATCCGGTCCGGATGGGGATCACGTTCACGTATCTGGGCCTTGAGGTGAACAGATCGGCGCAGGTCTTCATGAACGACGGCAAACCCGCCGAGAACATCTGGGCGGCGGGCGAGATCATGGCCGGGAATATCCTCGGTCAGGGCTATGCCGGTGGCACCGGGATGGCGATCGGCAACGTGTTCGGCCGCGTCGCCGGAGAGGAGGCCGCGCGTCATGCCCGCAACTGAGACTCTTAAAGAAGCCAAGCGCGTCATGCAGATCTGCAACGCCTGCAGATACTGCGAAGGCTATTGCGCCGTCTTTCCGGCCATGAACAAGCGGCTCACGTTCTCGGACGGAGACGTGACGTATCTGGCGAACCTGTGTCACGGCTGCCAGGGCTGCTATTACGCGTGCCAGTACGCGCCGCCGCACGAATTCGCCGTCAACGTCCCCAAAGCGTTCGCCGAGTTGCGCGGGGAAACGTATCGCGATTACGCCTGGCCCGGCATGTTCAAGGGCCTGTTCGAAGGCAACGCCAAATGGATTGCCTTGATCACGTTGATCCTCACCATAGCCGTCACGGTGGGCGTGTTCGTCGTGCAGGGCGCGGACGTGGTCACGGGGGTGCACACGGGCAAGGGTGCATTCTATCAGGTGATTCCGCACGACGTGATCGTTTATCTGGCCTCCGCGCCGTTCCTGTTCGCGGGCCTCGCGTTTATTGTCGGGCTGGTGAAGTTCTGGCGCGACATCGGCGGCAAGCCGGGCGAACTTCTCAATCCGGGCGCGCTTCTACAGGCGTTCAAGGACGCGGGCCAGATGAAATACATGGCCGGCGGCGGGCACGGCTGCAATTACCCAAGCGACAATTTCTCGATGGGGCGCCGGCACGCCCACCAGATGACCATGTGGGGCTTTTTGCTGTGCTTCGCCGCGACCAGCGTGGCGACGGTCTATCACTATGGCTTCGGCTGGGAAGCGCCTTATGATTATTTCTCCATCCCCGTGATCCTGGGCACGGTGGGCGGGATCGGCATCGTTATCGGGCCCATCGGCCTGCTGATGATGAAGAAGACCGCCGACACCCGGCCGCAGGACACGAAACGCACGGGCATGGATATCGCCTTCCTGTGGCTTCTGATCTTGACGGGCGTGACCGGGCTGGCGCTGCTGGCGCTCAGGGAAACCGCGGCGATGGGGACGCTCTTGGCCGTGCATCTGGGGATCGTGCTGGCGATGTTCGCAACGTTCCCGTATGGCAAGATGGCGCACGCCGTCTATCGTTTAGGCGCGCTGATCAAATTCGCGCACGAACGGCGGGAATAGTTTCACCGGCCGTCCTGAATCCAACTCCGGATTCAATCCGGGGCTTGATTCAGACCCCATGATCCGTGGCACCATTTACGTGCGTATGTATGGATCCTGAATTAAATTCAGGATGACGGTGGGGGGAGCGGC
>MDSW01066099.1_pt1 | contig 12678 bp, 13 predicted proteins | sample 811171 | NCBI WGS metagenome assembly MDSW01 (sample SAMN05326641, study PRJNA326480) | marine metagenome | isolation source: seawater | place: Atlantic Ocean: North West | collected 2012 | reverse complement strand
TTTTCAGTGCCGTGCTCTACCACCTGAGCTACCTCGGCCGGAAAAACTATATTAAAACCGGTACCTGACAGTGTCAAGTTACAATAACTCTATCACCAATATGAATTTTTATCTAGATTCACATATTGATACACTTCAATCAACAATTGCCTAGTTATTCTTAAAAGCAGTATAATAGTTTCAATGGTACTCAGAACTTAGGAGATTAATATGGTTGAAACTGTTACAGGCACGTTTACTGTGAAATCCGGTCATGCTCAGATGTTAAAAGGTGGCGTGATTATGGACGTCGTTAACCCTGAACAAGCCAAAATAGCTGCTGAAGCTGGAGCTGTCGCTGTAATGGCACTGGAACGAGTTCCCGCAGATATCCGCGCAGAAGGTGGAGTAGCCCGCATGACAGACCCTTCCGTTATTTTAGAAATAATGGAAACGGTAAGTATTCCAGTAATGGCAAAATGCCGTATTGGCCATTTTGTTGAAGCTCAGGTGCTAGAATCCCTAGGAATCGATTATATCGATGAATCCGAAGTATTAACCCTAGCTGATGAAAAGCACCATGTTTGGAAACATGATTTTAAAGTGCCTTTTGTATGTGGCTGCAGAGATCTTGGAGAAGCTCTTAGAAGAATCTCTGAAGGAGCTGCAATGATAAGAACAAAAGGAGAAGCTGGCACTGGAGACGTTGTTGAAGCTGTAAGGCATATGAGAACCGTACAGGATAACATTCGTAAATTGAAAAACATGCCTAATGATGAATTAGTCGTTGAGGCCAGAGATCTTGGTGTCAGTGTGGACTTACTCATTCAAACAAAAGAAGAGGGGAGGCTGCCTGTAGTTAACTTTGCTGCAGGAGGAGTTGCAACCCCCGCAGATGCCGCTCTAATGATGCAATTAGGCGCAGACGGGGTATTCGTTGGATCTGGAATATTCAAATCTGGAGACCCTGCAACAAGAGCAAATGCCATTGTTCAGGCAGTGACTCATTATAACGACCCAAAAATCATAGCTGAAGTTTCCAAAGATCTTGGTGAAGCTATGGTAGGTATCAGTGCCAGAACAATTCCAGAAAACGAACTCTTAGCATCTAGAAGCAAGTAATTAGGGATTACAAAGTGAATACAGTAGGAGTCTTAGCTCTCCAAGGGGATTTTGAAGAGCACATATCAGTATTCAAATCTCTTGGGGCTGACTGCAAGGAAATCAGATTACCCGAGCATATGGATGAAATAGACCGTCTGGTAATACCCGGAGGAGAAAGTACAACTCTAAGTAGATTATGCTCTAATTACGGCTTCAGAGAGCCCTTGCAACGCTTAGGATCTACAGGAATGCCCATCTGGGGAACTTGCGCAGGCATGATAATGCTCTCTTCAAAAATCACCGAATCCGACCCTGTACCTTTGGAAATAATAGACATAGAGGTCCAGCGCAATGCTTTTGGTCGCCAGGTCGATAGCTTTGAACAAGTCCTTCCTCTTAAAGGTATTGCAGATGACTTTAACTGCATCTTCATTAGAGCCCCTATTGTTCTAAACACGGGTGAATCTGTTGAAATTATCGCTAATCTGGAAAATGGAACACCTGTTGCAGTACAACAAGGTAACCTATTTGCAACATCTTTCCACCCAGAATTATCAAAAGATAGTCGAGTGCATAAATATTTTTTGGATTTATGAAATTCTACGGTAAAATAGATGACATAATGATTCAAAAACGGAAAATAAATTTTATATAATTATTATATAGTTGATAGCAATCAACTGACCTGGAGGATTTTTGTTAACATCGGATCGCATTGAGTCACCGGACCAAAACCTTAACGAACTTAATCTACTCCTTAATGTGTTGCCAGAGCACATCACCGACATCATAAATTCCCTACCCAACAAACCCGAACTCTTAGAAGTTGTGATGGATTTAGGGAGACTCCCTGAAGCCCGTCTTGTCAGCGAGAATCTAATACTTGACGAAAACAAAATATCAAAAGATGACTTAGCTAACCTTGTTCAAAAAATCGGATTTATTGGAGAAGATAATCGAGCAGGTATCGAAGGGACCCTACATAGGGTATCTGTAATCCGGAATCGCCGTGGTCAAATAGTAGGTGCAACTTGCAGGGTAGGAAGAGCAATCAGTGGCAGCGCAACTACTATAGAAGACTTAATTCAAACAGGAAAAAACATATTGTTGCTTGGCCGTCCGGGAGTCGGTAAGACCACTATGTTACGAGAAACTGCTAGAATGATCTCAGATGACCTATCTAAAAGAGTAGTCATAGTTGATACCTCGAATGAAATCGCTGGTGACGGAGACGTGCCTCATCCTGCAATAGGCTCATCCAGAAGAATGCAAGTAGCTAGTCCACAACTGCAACATTCAGTGATGATTGAAGCTGTTGAGAATCATATGCCAGAAGTTATTATCATAGATGAGATGAGTACCACTGAAGAATCCGATGCCGCGCGGACAATCGCGGAGCGTGGAGTCCAACTCGTCGCAACGGCCCACGGTAACACTCTAGAAAACCTGATATTTAATCCCACTCTTTCCGATCTCGTAGGAGGGATTCAATCAGTAACCCTAGGCGATCAAGAAGCGAAGTTCAGAGGGACCCAAAAAACTATCCAAGAACGAAAATCCTGGCCAACTTTTGATATAGTCGTGGAGATAAATAGCTGGAATGAAATCGACGTTCACGAAAACGTCGCTGAAGTAGTGGACCAATGGTTACGTGGTTACGCTATTCGACCAGAATCCCGTGTTAGTGATGCTCAAGGAAACATAATTAAGACCAATGATACTATCAGACAAAACCAGCAACAAAATGGTTCTTGGGATATGAATTCGCGTAAAACTCCCGTGACAGAAAAACAATCGACTCAACCGAAATTCTCCAAGTCATCGGTTCATAAACTAGAGCATAAAGTTTTCTTGTTTGGAGTCAGTAAAGACAAAATCATTGCAGCCCAAGAAGAATCAAAAATTTCTATATCTTTAAGCAATGAACTAAGAAATTCTGATATAGTGCTCACTACAAAAACTCACTACAGACGGGGATCCAACTTGGTAAAAAGTGCAGAATCAACAGGTACGCCAGTGTATGTCCTTAGGAAAAACACTTTTCACCACATACTAGACTTCCTAAGCACACTAGCTAAAGAACAAGGAATCGACACCAGCTATATTAATTCAACCAGAGATCAAACAAACTTTACAGATTCCAGTGAAATATTAGAAGCTGCACTCAAAGAGGCAGAAGATGCCGCTAATGAAGTCCTCAACGGAACATTTAGTGTTCAGCTTAGTCCTCAAAAAGCTTACATACGCAGGCTTCAGCACATGCTTATAGATCGCATGACCCTATCTTCTACAAGTAAAGGTAAAGAACCTCAAAGATCACTATTAGTATATAGGCGATGATGTTTTGTCATTGTTCATTGTATTTGAAGGAATAGATGGGTCAGGTAAAACTACCCAAGTTGAATTACTATCCCAAAAATTAACATCGATCAAAAAGCCGAACATTATAGTTAGAGAGCCTGGAGGCACTTCTATAGGGGAAGCTATCAGAAAAGAGTTAAAAAACAATCCAGATCTCGACCCGGTCACTCAATTACTTTTATTTTCGGCATGCAGAACCCAGCTAATAAAAGAGGTAATTAATCCTAACCTTAAAAACAACCAAATAGTAATCTCCGATAGATACGTTTTCTCTACCATTGCATACCAAGGATATGCTGACGGTTTAGATACAGGTGTCATCCAAAACCTCATAAATATCTCCACAGAAGGTCTCATACCCGACCTAGTAATATTCATTGACACGCCTATCGAAACAGCCAAAGCGCGTAGAGAAACTGAAGCAGGCGATCACTTTGACAACAAACCTCTAGATTATTATAAACGGATCCGAGATGGATACTTATCGATCTCAAGCACTGTGTCCAACTGGGTCACAATCTATGGCACTGACGACCCTCAAGAAATATCCAAATTAATTTGGCAAAAAATAAGGCCCCTCATATGAGGAGCCTTATTTATCTCAGCGATTTAGTTGTAACTAATCAGCTGCAGCTGGAATCGCTTCCAATTTTGCGGCGATAACTTCTTTCATTTTTCTAACTCTCGCTAGATCTGGATATTGATTATCTTCCGCTTTTTTATCAAATATTTTTTCACCATCTAGGAATACTTCCATGATACCTTGTCCCCTAGGTGAAATTGTTATTGCTGCATCAGGCCCGTAAGCTCTGAAAAATTCGTTTGCCATCCACGTGGCAGTAGCGTGATGCTGTCACGGTACGCAGTAAGTGATTTCTAATTGTACTTTTCCTTCCATATTATCTCTCCTCTATATAAGTTGAAGATTTGTTACCATCCTATCAGAAAACATCTATAAGTCAAATTATTATTGATATATTTTCCTTGGTTTAACAGTGTTTAAATAGCCGATATAGTTTCTGTATGTCTCAGATATAGAATCTCCTCCGAATTTTTCTAACATTGACTTAGCTATTACTAGTGCCATCATTGCTTCACCTATCACACCTGCAGGCGGCACCTGACATACATCAGATCGCTCAAAATGCGCTAATACTTCTTCTCCTGTATCAAGGTCTACCGAAGGCAACGGATTTCTCATGGTCGCTATAGGCTTAATCGCAAATCTTGCTACAAGAGGCATCCCGTTACTCATGCCTCCTTCTGTTCCACCTGCGTTGTTCGTGTTTCTTTTCCAGGGATCATCTGGGTCATTTACGGGTAAAATAACATCTTGAACTTGTGAACCCCACCTATCCATTATTTCTTCTCCTGGCCCGATAGACACCGATTTTACAGCATTAATTGACATAAAAGCCTGAGCTACCAGAGCATCAAGTTTGAGATCCCATTGAGTATGGGACCCCAACCCTATTGGAACGTTCTCAGCTATCACTTCTACCGTACCACCAACAGTATCACCAGCTTCTTTCGCCTCATCAATTTCTTTTCTCATTAGTTCTGCAGATTTTTCATCTGTACATCTAACATCAGATTCCTCTACTTTTTCCCAATTAATGTCAGCAGTAGAAGGTATTTTTACTTTACCTATAGATATCACATGGCTCTTTATGGAAATACCAAATTCCTCTAGGAATTTTCTCGCAAGAGCTCCCGCAGCTACCCTAGAAGCTGTCTCTCTAGCACTAGAACGTTCTAATACAGGCCTTACATCGTCAAAATTGTATTTCATTACTCCAGGGAGATCTGCATGGCCAGCACGAATCCTAGTAACTCTCTGATTTCTTCCTTCTTCTTTATAATCATCAACTTTTTCAACTGACATCGCTTCTAGCCAGTTGACCCAGTCTTTATTTTTAATTGTTAACGCTATAGGACTGCCCATGGTTTTGCCATGCCTTATTCCAGTCTCTATATGAGCCCAATCCTGCTCAATTAACATACGTCCGCCTCTTCCATAACCTTTCTGACGGCGGGCTAATTGAACACCTATAAATTCTTCATCAACTTCCAATCCTGCAGGAATTCCTTCAACAATAATCACTAATCCTTGACCATGAGATTCTCCTGCCGTAAACCATCGGAACATAAAACCCTCTCTATACCTAACTTTCCATTATAAAATAACTGATTTAGCCGATTTAAGCATAACATCTGTGGGAGCTTCCATTTCGAACCACAATTCAAAGGATTTGGCTCCTTGATGCACCAACATATCAATCCCGCCTATCAGCGTACTATTCGCTTTCTCGCCTTCTCGCAACATAAGCGTCCGCAAAGGATTATAAACCAAATCATACAATATTGTGTCGCTGTGTATATCCTTGTAAGTAAATGGCAAAATTCCATCAGTGTTTTTCATGCCAATAGTAGTGCAATTAACAATTACATCTGCATTTTGTACGTATGACACAAATAAAGAATCCTCGATAGCAATCACATGAATATCGGATCTATTATTGTTACAAGAATCTCTCAGTAATTCAGCATTCCTATAAGATCTATTAGCAATACACATACCTTTCGGTCCAATATCCATTAATGATAATAAAACAGCCTTGGCAGAACCGCCTGCTCCTAAAATTAATATCTGGCTATCTCCAATATTTGCACTTGTATTACTATATAAACCCTGAATAAATCCATAACCGTCAGTATTATAACCTTTAATAATATTTCCTTTACGGACTATTGTATTAACCGCACCCGCCCCAAGAGCCCATTCGTCTATCTCATCCAGATACTCCATAACAGCGGATTTATGAGGGACCGTTACATTCAACCCTTTCATGCCTTGTTCCCTAAAACCTTGTATGAAATCTCCTAAATCATCAGGATGAACTTCATAAGCTTTATAAGTGTCTTTGCTTCCTATGTAATCTATCGCTGCCTGCTGAAATATTGGTGAAATCGAATGAGATATAGGGTATCCGATAATACCTAGGGTGGTTGTTGGAATCATATCTAACCCTTTAACTGGGACACGATATGTTCTAGTCTATCTTTTTGAGCCTCACTAGCTCGTAGCTTCTCAATCTCGCTATTTACCACATCTGGATTTGCTTTTGAGATGAAGTTTTCATTAGACACTAATTTCGTTAATCTAGAGATATTATTCAAGCATTCTGCTAGATCCTGATCTAATCTTTGTATTTCTTCTTCAACATTTACAATTCCTTCTAAAGGCAATGCTACAACAACAGGATCAATATTTAGTCCTTCCGCGCCATTAATTACCAAATTAACATTAGTTCCAGAGGTCGGAGCCGATGAAAATTCTATATCCTTAATAGATGCAGTGTTCTTTATCAAATCTGATTCAGAAGATATTACTTGCTCAAAGTCGGTAGTTTCAATAAATGCACTTATTTTCTGCCTTGCTTCTATATTGAATTCAGATCTTGCATTACGAATTGATTTTATAATCTGAATTACAGTAGATATTTCCTCTTCCACTCTATCATTATGTTTTGAACGATCTTCCATCGGATAATTACATGTCATAATTGTTCCTAATTCAGTATCAAAACGTTGATTCATATTTTGCCATATCTCTTCAGTGATATAAGGCATAAATGGATGAATAAGCTTCAAGATTTGACCTAATACATATATCAAGCATGGCATAGGGGAATAATCATTTTCTGCAATTCTAATTTTGGACATTTCAATGTACCAATCACAGTAATCATTCCAGATAAACTCATATAACCCTTGCTGAGCTTCACCTAATTCATACCTCTCTAAAGAATTATTGGTGCTTGCTATCACTGATTGAAGCTTACTCAGTATCCATTGATCTTCTCTATGATCAACAGTAATGCTTTGTTCAAAATCCAAATTAACAATATTGTAATCAAAATCATTACTGTCTAATATATTCATTACATAACGTGATGCATTCCAAATCTTAGTAGTGAAATTCCTAGCAGATTCTAATTTTCCATCTGATATTCGCAAGTCATTTCCTGGAGCAGTTCCTGTAGTTAGAGCAAATCTAAGAGCATCAGTGCCATATTTATCAATCAGCTCCAATGGATCCATGGTATTGCCTCTAGTCTTACTCATTTTCGCACCATGTTCATCTCTAATAAGACCATGCAACAGAACTGTGCGAAAGGGTACAGACCCAGTATTTTCTATACCCATCATTATCATTCGGGCAACCCAGAAAAACAAAATATCATATCCTGTCTCAAGAACAGAAGTAGGATAAAATTGCTCGTACTCTTTAGTCTGTTTAGGCCACCCAAGAGTTGAATGAGGCCATAACCCTGAACTGAACCAAGTATCTAACACATCTTCATCTTGTTTTATATCATTTGATCCACAATTATCACATACACTTGGGTCTTCTATAGCTACTGTTAAACTTGGACAATTTCCACAATACCAAACAGGAATTCTATGCCCCCACCAAAGTTGCCGACTGATACACCAATCTCTAATGTTGGATATCCAATTCAAGTATATTTTTGTAAATCGTTCAGGGACAATTTCAATGTTCTTACTAGTTACCGCCTCATAAGCCTTGCCTGCAATACTATTTGCGTCGGTATGCTTTCCAACATCTACAAACCACTGCAAACTAGGTAACGGTTCGACAACGCAATCACATCTCTGGCAGCTACCTACTGAATGTAAGTAATCATCAATTTTGTCCAAATATCCTAATGCTTGCAATTCTTCAGCAACCAATTCTCTTGCTTTAAATCTGTCTACGCCTTCATATTTGTCGCACAGACTATTTAATGAGCCATCATTAGATATAACACATAAGCTATCAAGAGAATGCCTTTGTCCAATTTCAAAATCCAGCAAATCATGAGACGGAGTAACTTTCAATGCACCAGTACCAAAATCAAGCTCTATCCCTTCGTCACATATCAGAGGCACTTCTCTATCGCATAAAGGTACGACCACTGTTGTACCTTCAGTATATCGGTCATCTGAAGGATTCATGGCCACAGCCGTATCTCCAAATAGAGTTTCTGGACGAGTAGTGGCTACTGTGACATATTCCTTTGAATTAGGCCTAAAATAGCGGATATAGTACAGTTTACCTTCAGACTCCTTGTAATTAACCTCAAGGTCAGATAATGCGGTCGAACATCTAGGACACCAATTTATAATTCGTTCGTTTCTATAAATCAATCCCTTTTTATACAAATTAACGAAAGTTGTACGCACAGCCAAACTTGGACCCTCATCCAAGGTAAATAAATGTCTATCCCAATCCGCTGATATGCCCAATCGTCTGGATTGCTCATGAATAATTCCTCCAAATTTATCCACATGCTCCCAAACTTTTGATAAAAACTTCTCCCTGCCTAAGTCATGTCTGCTAATACCTTCTTTAGTAAGTTGTAGCTCAACAGCCCATTGAGTTGCAATTCCAGCATGATCACTACCAGGCTGCCATAATACTTTGTGTCCTGTCATACGCTTCCATCTAACTAACGCATCTTCAATTGCTTTTTCCAGCGCATGGCCCAGATGTAATTCACCAGTAACATTAGGAGGAGGCATTGTGATCGTAAACGGTTCTTTGATACTATCCAAATCAGGAGAAAAATATTTTTCTTCAATCCAATAACTATATATTTTTTGCTCCACCTCGCTAGGCGTATACTTGCTATCCATTGGAGGTATTTTATTCACTGATGACATTACATTCCCTATATTACTTACGTTAAAACGACGAGATACCGTAGTATTCGAGTTCCAATAATCCACGTTTGGTATCGCTAGCTACCCTGGCAGGATCCCATTTATTAATTCGCATTTTATGAAGCCAATAATTAAACTCTTTTAATCGAGTAGTTGTCATATCTTTCTCATTGCTGACACCCATCTCTAATAAGAATTTTGTCATAAGTGATTGTTGTGATTCTCCATACAAACTTTCATAAACCAACTCAGACAAGTCTTCTGTGTCTTGGTAGCATAAAGCCAAATGCCGTTTTCTGATATCACGTTCAATCGCGTTCTGTATAGCTTCTTCAACTACTATTCCGTACCAATAATTGAGATAGAATCCATATTTTATAGGACCAATCAATTCCTTAAATTTATTCACCTCAAACCTATGTGGGAAGCGTCCATGCATGACCAAACTGTTTAGTTCGTTTTCTGGGATATCATTCTCTAAATGCCCACATAATCTTTCTGCTAATGCTAACCAATCAAGCCCTTCCCCTAAAATCAAATATTGGTATTCTGCTCCATCAACACTTTCTGATGAAATCGTCCATTCACAAATAGTCTTAAGTAATGCATTTATCCAATCTCCATCAAGTTCTACAGCTTTTTTAAAACTTGATAAGATTGAATCGCAATCTGCTAAGCCTATAGTCTGTTCTCTAAGTAAATTTTCCATTTCGCATATGTCATTTATATTTTCCCATCTATTATAACTGAGTAGTAAAAATTCCGCATAATTCAGCAAACATATTATGTGAACTACATATTTTTTCAGTTATAATATAGCTACGAACCAACCTTGATAACCTGACTTTTATGAACTTGAATACTCAACATATGACATTAAGTGATTACCTAATACCTGTAGAATCCCCGAAACTTCGATTGCTAAAGAATCTCATTTTAATCGTAAGTTTCTCATTGATGATGGGGATATCTGCCCATATTCGAATTGATTTAATATTTACACCCGTACCAATAACTTCTCAAACTTTAGTAGTTTTATTGACGGGGGCAGTGCTAGGTAGTAAAAAGGGAGCTGCTGTAATGATACTGTATCTCTTTGAAGGTGCTTTCCTGCCCGTCTTTTCCAATGGCGATCCCAGTTTGTTCTGGCAAATTAGCACTGGAGGCTACCTGATTGGGTTCATACCTGCAGCTTATATCGTGGGGTATCTTGTGGAGAGCGGCTGGTCAACTAAGCCTTGGATCCTACCAGCCATGCTTCTTGGAAATATAGTCATTTACATACCTGGATTACTCGTCCTTTCATTATGGGTCCCGCAAGGAACAACATTAGAATATGGGCTCCTGCCTTTTATACCTGGTGATCTCATTAAGATCATAATAGCATCTATTTTAGTGCCAATAATTTACACCAAAATCTATAACAATAAAGGATAAACATGGATATAACATGGCTCGGAAACGGATGTTTCCAACTACGAGATAACGAAATTATAGCTATTACCAACCCCTTCCCTGATACCATAGGATTAGATATGGGTACTTTAGAAGCGTCCGTTGTAACTATAAGTAACAACAGAGAACAACATAACGATACGGACCGTATCAATGGGGATCCCAGTGTATTCAACTCAGCAGGAGAATATGAATACAATGGCATAGGCGTCCAAGGGGTAATGACAACACTCGCAGAAAACCAAACCTTTGTTGACCGGAACATTGCGTACAGCATTCTCATCTCAGGGATTCATATACTACATTTAGGAGACTTGATAACCCCGTTAACCCCAGCGCAAATAGACGAACTCCTTCCTTGTGATGTTTTACTAACTCCAATAGGAGGCTCAGATACCTTGCCACTGGACGACATAATGCAAATCATCCAAGACCTCGATCCGAATATCATAATTCCCATGCAATATAACATTCCAGGAAATGAACTAAACAATGTCGAACTAGAACCATTCTTAAACAAGCTGGGTAAAAATGACGTCACACCCCAAAATCGACTGACTTTGTCAAAATCAAATGTAGAAAATTCCTCTATGGAATTAAATTTGCTCAATCCTCAAGGGAAGCCTGCTAGCACCCAAAACCCAAAACTAATTTGAACTATACTTAAAACGTTTGCCCCAAAGAGCTATACCAATGCCCCCTACTAATAAGGCCAACCCCAGTACCCCAAGTAGGCTGATTAGGTATACATCATACACACCCCCAACCTTAGGAAGACTGGGAGGCACAACCACTTTCGATGCATCATCCACTTTAGTTTCTATCTTCTCAGGATCAGAAACCTTCTCAGGTACAGGTACCAACACAGGAGCAGCACCGTCGAATGTTAAATCAACTACTTTCCGTATGAAAGCGCCTTCCATTAAGCTCGTTTCATTGGCCTTAACAACTCCAAAACCATTATCCAGATAAAAAGTAACCTCTTGATACAGCAACCTCTTGTCAGTAGGATTTATCTTCAATCCCTCATACAGCCCTGCGTCCATTTCTATATCAATCTTGTCCGTTTTAAATCGATCACAATCAAGAACACAGGCAAACATTTTGATGCCCGATATCGGCCAATTCGCTTGAACCGTTATTGTCCCACTATAAAAATCTGCATAAAAAGGTTGAGGAGGCACAGACTCTTGTTTGGGCATTGCACCCATTCCAAATGCAAACACATACAATACTAGACATATTGTTACGACAACCTTAGGTTTACTCATTCGCCTCACGACCATCCCCATCCTGTCTTAGATGATACCAGATTCACATTTTCCCAAGCAATAAAAAAAGGGCACCCGCTTTCGCGAATGCCCTTTCCTTAATTGGTCTAGTTGGCTTTTCTAGCTTTGGTTCCTCATAAAGAAACCAGCGCCAGCAACAACGATTGCAACGATGGAGAGAATCAAAGCTATGATTCCCATCCCACCACCGGAACCGGCTGCACCAGCAGCACCAGCAGCACCAGCGGGACCAGCAGGACCTTGCGGACCAGCTGCGCCAGCAGCACCGGCAGGACCAGCAGCACCAGCAGCTCCGGTATCACCTTTCGCTCCAGCAGCACCTTGTGCTCCTGCAGGACCGGCTTTACCAGAAGCGCCAGTAGCGCCTTTACTACCGTCAGACCCTGCAGATGCAGAACTTCCGACAGTTAAGTCCATTTTTAGAATTTCACCGTTATCTGCTAATTCCGCGGTTTGACTAGCAGTACCGTCACCAATTTTGAATGTTAATGTGTCACCCTTGACCCCTTTTGCTGTGACTGTGAATTTGCCATCAGCTGAGGTTTTTGCAGATCCAACATCAGCTCCATTTACTAGAGCCGTTACTGTTGTACCAGAAGCTACTGGCACTCCATTGTTAGATGCTTTTCCAATCACGATAGCAGGCGGTACCTCTTGAGCGAATGCCATTACCGGAATCGTCCAAAGTATCGCCATTACAGCTAATAGGGCCAGGATTTTAAATTTTTTCATCTATTACCTCCTAAATTTAGAGGCA
>MDSW01181134.1_pt1 | contig 12682 bp, 14 predicted proteins | sample 811171 | NCBI WGS metagenome assembly MDSW01 (sample SAMN05326641, study PRJNA326480) | marine metagenome | isolation source: seawater | place: Atlantic Ocean: North West | collected 2012 | reverse complement strand
GCTTAAATTTTTATCTGAAATAATTTGAATATTTTTCATATCAGTGGTGCCCTCGGCCAGACTCGAACTGGCACTCCGCAAGCGGCAAGGATTTTAAGTCCTTTGTGTCTACCAATTTCACCACGAGGGCATTAAGGCTTTTTTTAAGTATTTTTTATTTAGATTGCAATCTTTATATCCACGTTTAACAATATTTAAGTATCTTTCGGTTGGAAATTTAAATGGTGTTTTTTTTACCATAGTGTATGTCATTACTTTTTTTCCATAATATAGGAAATAATATTTTTTATATAAATTTGGGTAATCTTCATAATTATCAAGTTTTTTTTCATCACTTTTAGATATTTCAAATAACCCACCTGGAACTATTGAATTTCTTTTTGGTTCAATATCTGCAGCTCTATATTTGCTTCTAAAAGTTAGCCTAAAATCCTTAAGATTAATCTTTTTAAGAAAAATACTATCTTTACATCTACGCTTCATTTGAAAATGATGAAGATTACTACCGTAAGCAAAATAAAGCATTTAACGATCTACGATTTCAATTTTTTTTTCTTTAACAAATTCTAAAATTTGTGAATTACAAAGATCTATCTTTGATTGATCTTCTGAACGAAGTACAATTGAAACTCCTAGTTTTCCTGCATGAAAAAAAGGATAACTTCCAATTTCTACATCTTTGTTTTGTTCTTGTACTTTAGTTAATGAATTAGCAATCTCACTTTCTACTGTTCTCAAACTAATTGTATGACTTAAGATTGGTTCACCACCGACTATTCTATTTTTTAAACCACCTAGCATTGATTTTAAAATTGAAGGAACTCCTGGTAAACAAAATACATTGTCAACATTGAAACCTGGTGCACCACTAGTGGGATTGAGTATTAAATTTGCATTCTCTGGCATCCATACCATTCTTTGACGACCTTCGTTAAATTCACCTGGTTTGTAATAAGCTTCCAATATCTTAAATGCTTCTTTATGTATCTCATATTTAAGATCAAAAGCCTTTGAAATTGACTTCGCTGTAATATCATCATGTGTAGGACCAATTCCACCTGTAGTGAAAACATAATTATATTTATGTCTAAGTAAATTGACTGTATCAATAATTATTTTTTCAACATCAGCAATAATTCTTACTTCAGATACTTTTACTCCAATTGAATTTAACCAAATTGCTAATGTAGATGTATTAGTATCTGCTGTCCTGCCAGATAGAATTTCATTTCCAATTATTATAATTGCGGCGTTTATTTCTTTATTATTTTGCTTCATTTAAACAGTCTATAAAATATTTGATTGTATTTAAATTATTAGGGTTATTAGGTATGGTTTTTTTGCAAATTGTATTATTTTTAATTAGGCTGAAAATATTATTTCTATTTCCGAATTCACTCTCAGATTTAGTGGACATTCTCCAATTATGATCTGATTGAAAAATCACGATTGAGTCTTGATCATGCTCATTTATAGTATCAATAACCTTAGAAATTTTTTTGATCACACATAAATATGAATTTCTATATCCCTCTAAATTAAAATTTCCAGGAAAGCGCTTGTTCCTACATTCAGAGTCTACAAAATAAGGCTCATGAGTTTCTACTTCATGTATAAAATAAAAAGTTGGACTTATATCACTAATAAATTTTTTGTTTGAAATTATGAAATTATCTATTTCCTTAATTGCATTTGAATGTAAAATTTTTAAGTCAAAATTATTTTGAATAAATTTTATCTGAATTAAATTATCAAATACTTGAATTATTGGGCTTTTATTTAAAAACGCTTGTAAAGTATAAATGTCAATATAATCTTTTTTTTTATTATTTAAACAATATCTATAATTTGTATAAGAACAATTCTGTGAATAATTTCCAATCCATTTAAATTGGTAACCTAATTCTCTCAAAACTTCTAATAACTTCGGACTATAATCTTTTTTTAAAATTGTTGGAAATGTTTTGATTATATGGCTTTTAAGTTTTTTATCTTTTTTTTTTAAATCTTTAGTTTCTTCTGTATAAATATGTTCTTCTAATAAAAAAAAACCTGTCATTACAGGTTCCGTCCAGTTATATAAATTTGTAGTATTATTATAATTTACATAATTATATTTTTTGTAAATATTTCTAAAATCATTTAATTTAATTTTATAAAAATCTTCAAATTCGTTTAGTGGTTTCATTGCATCAATTAAAAAAAAATAAATATTTGGTCTATTTTTATTCTTTGAATATTGCTTTAATGATTTTTTTTCCTCAATATTCATTTTGTTTTCAAGATAGAAAGATTTTAATTTAGGAAATAAAGTGATGTTTAAATAAATAAAATTAAAAATTAGAAAAAATAAAATAAATAATCTCCAATTTTTATTTTTATTTAAAAAATAGAATAATAAAATTAAACTTAATACTAAAAACAAAGATATTTCTGAAGAAAAATGCCAAATGTAGTTTCCTGAAAGTAAATTATTGAGAATTGATTTTATAAGGTTAAATTGAAAGAATATCCATATTGAAATAGCTACAAAACATATATGATATAAATTATTTTCTTTTTTAAAAATTAATTTAGTGATCAAATAAATTAAGGATATAAAAACAAAATATAAAACTATTAAAAATAAAAAATTATCATTAATTATATTATCTAGTTCTTTATAGTTGCTGTTGATAAATTCCATCCATGGAATTAGGCTTAGTATTAAAATTAATAAATAAAAAGCTAACTCTAACAAAAAAATATTGTAATATTTTTTATTTAATATAGTCATGAATATTAATGATTAATAAAATACTGATTGTTAATTTTATATACTTATTCTTTACCATTTCAAGCGCACATGCTTACCTCGATCCAGGAACAGGTAGTATAATCGTTCAGGCTTTAATAGGATTTTTGGCAGCGGTAGCAGTAGCTCTGAAACTATATTGGCACAAGTTTTTAAGATTTTTAGGTATAAGAAAAAAAATCAATTTTGATGATGAAAACAATAATTCTCAAGATAATAAAGAGTAACTTTTGTAATAATTTCTAATTTCAAACTTTATAAGAATACTTTTTATTTGACGACCTCTCATTATTTGGTGGAAAGTTTTTTCTTTTATCACTTATATATTTCGATCTAAATCTTCCATCTTTCACTTTATTATAAGTTAAATAAATTTGAGATCTTCCCTTATTTGAATTATTTGAATTTGAAAAATGTGGAGTATAACTATTAAAAAAAACTACATCTCCTTCTCCAAGTAATAATTTCTTAAATTTTGGACTCTTCAATTCTTTAATTCTAAGTGGTTTCATTTTTTTTGTTATCAATTTTTTACAATTATTTCCGGAAATATCTATATATAAACACCCATTTTTATTTGTGCTTTTTTCTACAGACAAAAGAACATTTATAAAATTATTTGTATATTTATTCCAACCTGCCTGAGAGTCTTGATGTAGCTTGTCTGGTCCACATCCTGGTGGTTTGAAATTTATTTTTTCTTTAAATAATATTGGCTTACTATTAAAAAGTTTGAATAATATTTTGTTAATAAATGAGTCTTTAATTAATTTAGTCAAAAATTTACTTTTATTAAAAAAATTTTCAATTCTTACTAATATTAATTGATTCTTATTCTCTATACTTTTTCCATAATATCTATCAACATTTAATTTATTATTCGATTTCAATACATTTATTTCATTTGCAATATTTTTGATAAATGTTTTCTTGAAAAAATTTTTTTTAATTAAAAAGCCTTTTTGGTAAAATTGGAAAATTTCTTTTTGTGTTATAATTTTCATAAAGAGTTTAATCCAAAACTTTTATTGAATTTATTATTTTACCTTTGGCTTTTCTCTTTAAATGAACCTCACCTAAATGGCAAACTACTGAACCATAGATATCTGCTCTACTTTGATATAAAATAGTTTTTTTATCTTTTTTTTTTATTTTCTTGTTAATTAAAGTACAAAGATAAGGTTGCTGATATTTTTCATAAGCTAGATACTGATCCATTTTTTTTAGAAAAAATTTCTTATTAGCAACAACAGAATACTTAAAATCACTATAATTTTTTAAAACGTTATAAAGTGAATAAATTGAGTGATAAGGCCCTGTCATTTTTTTTTCTAAATGATTATGAATATTTAAATTAAATTGGTTTATTTTATTATTTGGTAACGAATTAAATGCTACAAATGCAGCACCTGTTAAACCAAATAAACCTTTACAAGAACTATAAGCCAAAACATCAGCGTATCCATGATCTAATTCTAATCCTATAGATGCTGTTGCATCTAAAGCTAATTTAGCTTTACATCTCTTTTTTAATTTTTGAAGTTTTACAATCGGTGTTTTTAAACCAACACTAGTTTCAACAGGACATCCCATAACCCAATCATATTTGTTAGATATCTCATCAATATTTTTATGATCCACATAATCAATTTTTTTTATTTTTTTAAAATTAATTTTGCTTGCTTTAGACATTGATAAAAGTCTATCTGAATAAATGCCTGTTTTTATTATTAAAAGTTTTCCATAAACAAAATTATTAATCATTACCTCTAATGCAAAACTCGCTGCTCCTTGCATTCTCGCAATATGTTTATGACTAGAAATTTTTTTTAGTTTATTTAGAACAATATTTTCTATTTTTTCATATTGAGCATCACCTCTTCCAAAACATGGTTCTATTGGTAAAATGTTTTCATATAATAAACTAGCCGGTCCCGGTGTAAAAAGTTTCTTATTATTATTTTTATTTTCTACAAATTTTTTAATATTACTTTTCATACGGCTATTTAGTTCCAGGTATTAATTCTAATATATCCTTGATACTCATGATATTTTTCTCAGACTCATAGGCCCTACCATTTTTGAGTATTTCTAAAGCAACTTGTCTCATAGCAGGGTAAGAGGCTCTTAGCATTTGATTTGCATATATTACTATATTAAAACCAGCCTCCTCCAATTGTTTTTCTTTAACAGAATTATAACTTGAGGGAACAGCAACAAGTGGAATGTCTTCAAAAACTTTTTTAAATTTTTCAGCAAATTTAAAAATCTCTTTTGGATCTTTATCTTTGCTATGAATCATTATCCCGTCTGTTCCAGCATCAACATATTTTTCTGCTCTCATGATTGCATCATTTACTGATTTACCTAGTATCAAACTTTCTATTCTAGCAATAATCATTAATTTACCTCTTGTAGCCTTTTTGCCTAAATTAATCTTTTTAGAAAACTCTTTTACATTTTCTTGTTCTTGTTTAACTTTATTGCCAAATAAAGAATTCTTTTTTAGTCCTTTTTTATCTTCCATAATTACTGCTGAAGTACCTGATCTCTCTATAGTTTTAAGGTTTATTTCTAAATGTTCAATTTTTCCACCAGTATCAATGTCTATTATTAAAGGCTTAGTCGTAACATCAAAAATGTCATTAATGTTTGTCAATCTTTGATTTATATCTAGTACCTCAATATCCGGTTTACCTTTTAAAGTTGAGTCAGTTAAAGAACTGGACCAAAATCCGTCAAATTCAATTTTCCTTCCATTTTTATTTTTATAAAATGTTTGTTCAGCTATAATCGCAGAAAGTGGACTGTGAGCTTCAATAAACCTACTTAATTTTTTTGCCTCAAGTAGTCTTCTTAATGTTTCTTGTCTATTAGATGGTAAAGTAGCATCAGCATACATCCTGTCTTTAATAGAATGACTTGATATATTTTTAGTATGAGGAATTTCAATTAATTTGCCACCCACTTTCTTTAAAGCTTTTAAAGTTCCTTCTTTTAAAAGTTTATCAGCTCCAAAGTTCCAATCATCACCATGAACCATATAATCAGGCTTTAATTTTAAAATATTTTTTGAATATTCCCATTCATTTTGAGCTATAACTTTTGAAATTCCACTAATATTTTCTAAAATTTTTTTTCTCTGATTAAAATTTAATAATGGAAGTCTTTTTTGGGATGTAATTGCATGATCAGTTAGTAATCCAGCAACAACTTTTCCATATTTTTTTGCTTGGTTGATTAAGTTAATGTGTCCATGATGTAATACATCAACCGACAAAGCTACATAGACAATTTTATTTTTCATCTTTTTATTTTTAATATTCTAGCAGCTCTTTTTCTTAATAAAGTACTGCTTATATTTTTTGTTCTATTAAAATTAATTGTTTTAGTTTTAAATTTTCTTTTTTTATAATCACCACCACTTATCAAGATATCTATATTATGTTTATCTAAGTATTTTTGTGTAATTAGCCAATCAGATGGCACCACTTTTTTTACTCCTTTTATTTCAAGTAAAATTTCTCTTCTAAACTTGTAATTTAGTTCTGGAAAATAACCTTTAAATTTTCTAATTTGTTTATCCGTAGTAAGACCAATAATTATATCTCCATATTTTCTTGCTTTTTTTATTAATCTTATATGACCGTGATGTATTAGCGTTGAAGACATATCTACCATTATTTTTTTTTTCATTTTTATAATCGTTTTAAAGTGTTTTTATATCTTTTATTTTAAAGCATATAAACAATATTTATTGAATGATAATATTAATTCGTATTTGAATTCAGAATTTGATCTCTCCAAATTTTTTCAAATTTTTCAATGGTTTTACCAAAATTAAAATAATATTTGTCTTTCATTTGATTCAATTCTGAAATTCTTGAATTGAAATTTTTTGTAGAATCCTCGATTAATAAATCAATTTTTTTTATATCTTCTTCATTAAAAGTTAAACCAAATTCATCTTTAAACTTTAACTCTATGTTGTCAAAATTTTTAAAATCTGAATAATTTTTATTATGAATTTTATTGGAATTTAAGTACAAGACAGGTCTATTTAGTACAATCATATATTCTAGAGCAATGTCAGAAATATCTGTCACAAGACACTTAGCTTTTTGCATAGACTCTATATTGCTGGGTTGATCATCAAGTCTATAATTTATATGTGATTTAAATTTATTTTGAATAATTTCAAGAATATTTTTAGACCTCTTGAAGTGTTCTGGGTGAGGTCTAAAAGTTACTTTATAGTTTTTTTTTAACAATACTTCAATTATTGAAATAAAATTTTCACTTATAAAATTTTTGTAATCATAACTCCAAGTAGGAGCTATCAATATTTCATTTGGGTTAAGATTATGATTTATCTTTTTAGAAATATGATCAAAATAAAAATGTCCTGTTAGTATTAAATCTTTTTTAGAAATATTTTTTCGCTTTTCCCTAAATCGAATTTCATCAATTTGGTATTGACCATTACATAAGATTATATCGTAATTATCAAATGAACCTTCTGTGTAACCACGAAATGTACTTGATCCAGAATGGTTAAAATAAACATATTTATCAATATTTTTATTTTTCTTTATAGAGTGATTACCTAAATCTGTTAAAGTTAAGAATAAATATTCAGCTTTAATCAAAGAGAAAAAAAAACTTCTTAACAAACCATTTCCGATAAATAAATTCTTAACATCTAAATCATCAATTTTATCGTTTAAATCTGAACTTACGTAGTATACTTGACCAGGATATATTTTAATAAAAAATTTAATTAAATCGTAACTAAATTTTTGATAAAATTTACTTTCAGAATAAAAAACAATTTTAATCTTTTTATCAGTTATATTAAATATTTTCTTAAGCTGTATATAATTAGACTTAATTTTATTAATTATTTTAAACATTTTATTTAAATTTAAGAATTAAATTATAACGATATTTTGAATTCTTATTATAGTCTGAATTGTGATTAAAAATCTTTAATTTTAAATTATTTTTGTTCGCTAAATCTCGAAAAAAACTTTTTCGATAAAAAATATGTTTATTCTTTTTATATTTTTTTTTAAATTCTTCAAAGCTAAATTCCTTCTTTAAATTTTCCTTATATAACTTTTCTTTATCTTTATCTGGAATATCTAAGATACAAATATAACCATTGGGTTTTAGTTTGGTTAGCATTTTTAAAATCAACTTATTTGCATATTTGTAATTTCTAAAATATTGAAAAACACTATGAGAAATTATTAAATCGAATTTATGATGAAAAGATTCTAAAGCAGAAATTTCTCCAACACGAAAGTTGATTTTTGGAAAATATTTTTTTCCTTTTGTGATTAGTGATTTACTATAATCTATACCATTCAAATTATATTTCTTTTTGTACCAGAAACTCAAAAATGCACCAGCACCACATCCATACTCAAGTATATTAGAATTTTTTTTAATCCTAACTCCTTTAAAAATAGATTTAATATATTTGTTCCAATTTTCTTTGCTAAATCTACCAAATTTTGTGTCGTGCCCATTTGCGTCAATGAGATTATCAATTTTAGATGATTTTAAATTTTGACCTTTTTTTTCCCAAATCTGTTGCCAATTATTTTGGTTTTTTTTTGCGGAATTGAACATTTATAAATTTTTAAATTTAGTTTTAAACAAACTGTAAGTTAAGTGCAAAATATTTGCCATAGTCCAATACAAAACCATTCCAGATGGAAAAGAGTAAAATAGCAAGAAAAAACCAATTGTCATAAGACCGAGAACAATATTTTGTTTGAAGCTTGATTTATTAGTTTCTGAATTCACAGAGCTCAACTTAATACTCAAAAGGTTCGTTAACGACATCAGCACTGGTAATAAATTAAAATAATTACCAAAAAAAGGAATGCTTTTTCCTAACATTAAAAATTTATCTGGCTCAGCTAAAGATTCAATCCACAAAAAACTAGCCTCTTTCAATTCAAATGTCTGTCCCAGTAAATGAAATAGTGCTATAAAAATTGGAATTTGAATTGCTAATCCAATTAAAGGTTTTAAACTACCCAAAGGACTTATGTTATGCTTTTCATAAATATTTAAAATACGTTCACTCTGTTCACCACCTTTGTATTTTTCTTTGATTTCTTTTATTTTAGGCTGAATAATATCTTGTATTTTTGCAAATTCATGTTGTGACTGTAATGATTTTTTTGCAATTGGATGAATGGCAATTCTAACTAATATTGAGAGTATTATTATTGAAATACCCCAATTAAAAATAAAATCATTTATCCAATATAATAAGACCATAATACCAAGAACAATGTATCGCATCCAACCCCATAATGACTGAAATAAGATGTCATCTAATTCTGCTGTCATCAAATCATTTTTGGTTTTTGTGCCAGTAAATAACTGAAATGAACTTTCATATATTTCATTTTTCTTTAGATCTGTGTATGGAAGATTAATTTTTAAAGAACTATCTAGAGATATATTTTTGTCATTATTTATTTGATTTATATTAAGTTCAATATTCGAAAAATTATCATTTGTTTTTAACAAAAATAAAAAATATCTAGAATGCAAACCTACCCACTTCAAACTATTATTTTGGTTTAATAAGAATACTTCTTTTTTATCTTCAAGTTTTTTTGTCTTAATTTCTTTAGTTTTATAAATTAATTCAGTAAATGAATATGAACTTTCAGCTATACCTAAATCCCCTATAGGTTTTTCACCTATTCCTGGACCAAGAGTTAAATAAAGTTCTGTATTTGATAAATTTTTTTTTGGAATAAGTTCATATGATAGATCAACAATATAACTATCTTCATAAAACTTCCAAAATTTGTTTAATTCAAATGGTATATTTTCTGACTTAAGATAAAATGATAATTCATCTGAAGTTTTATCAATATTCCATCCACCCGCTTGATTAACCCAATAATCAAGTTGAAATCCATCAATAGTGCCGTCTAAACCAAAACTTGATATATTTTCTTGAATTAAGTCATGCGGTGTCTTCATAGACTTGTTCAAAATTTTCCAATTTAGAACTTTTGCTTTTTGATTATCAAATTTGATGTGTAATTTATTACTTTTAAATTCATTAGCATTAACTGTTGAATTAGATAAAGTTAAAGAAAATAATACAAATATTGATAAGAATAATTTTATTTTTAGCATTTAAATATCACTTAAAAAATAATCATCTATTTCATGAATTTATCTTTAATAGCAATTAAATCTTTTGGTCTAGGTAAATTCTTAATTTTATTATTTCCAACTTTAACCTCTAAAAAACTTAAAAAATTTGAAGATAAAAATTTTTTTATATTTTTTTTTAATCCTTTGTCATCTTTAATTGAATAAAACTTTCTAAAACCCAAACTTTTTGAGAGTTTTTTAAAGTCGATATTATTAGCATAAGTATTTTGTCCACCAACAGAATCATGCGAATTATTGTTTAATAAAACATATTTAAAGTTTTTTTTGGCAAAAGTTCCAACGGTTTTAATTGATCCTAAATGCATCAATAATGAACCATCTCCATCAATACAAATAATCTTTTTATTATTAAATAATGAATAGCCTAAAGCAACAGATGAGGTATGCCCCATTCCTCCAACCATATAAAAGTCTTTACTATTATTTAGACCATATTTTTTTCGAATGTACATAAGCTCTCTAGAATTATAACCGGTGCTTGACACAACCTTAGTATTTTTTGGAAGGTTATTTAGTAATGTTTTTAGAAATAATTCTTTATCTAAATGATAATAATTTATCTTATTTGAATTACTGTTTTTTTTTTCAAGTGTTCCTTGTTCAATTAAACATGCAACTATTGACTTATTTTTTTTTGCAAATTTTATCTGTTTATCAAATTTGATTAAGTCTATTTTTGATCTAATAATTGTATATTTTATACCTAAAAGTTTAAGTATTTTTTCAGTAATTTGACCTTTGACTTCATGTTGGGGCTCGTCTTTTATTTTTGGTGAGCCTCTCCAGCCAATAATTAAAATTAATGGAATTGAATATACTTTTTTATGAGCAATTGAGATTAAAGGATTTAAAGCATTAGATAGACCAGAGTTTTGCATATAAATTGCAGGTATTTTTTTTGTTGATAAATAATTGCCTATACCAATAGACACTGCTGCACCTTCATTTGTTGCAATTATATGTTTAGTTTTGTTGTGTAATAAGGAAGATAATTCTTTAAGAACACTATCAGGCACTCCAGAAAAAAATTCACATTTATTTTTTTTTAATAAATCAATTAAAGATTTAATTTTGATCATAAGTAATTAAGATAATGTTATAATTCAACAAGAATAACAAGTAAATTGGTTTATTAAATTTCAATATTAACTTTTATACTTCAATTAATTTAAATATATAATCTAATAATGGAATTTTCAAAGTCTCTCGTAAAAGGTAAATTACTAAAAAGATATAAACGGTTTTTTGTAGATGTAAAAATCAATAAAAAAATCATTGTTGCACATTGTCCTAATACTGGTTCAATGAAAGGCTTATTAGACGAAGGGAATGATGTTTATTTGCTTCCTAATAATGATCCTAAAAGAAAACTAAAATTTGGACTTGAAATAATCAAAGCTAAACAAAATTTAGTTGGTGTAAACACTCACATAGCTAATAAAATTGTTAAACATGCGCTTGAAAATAATCTTATTAAAGAACTTAGAAAATGTGACAAAATTAAGCCCGAGGTATTCTTTAATAAAGAAACCAGATTCGATTTTTTAATTGAAAAAAATCATCAAAAAATTTTTCTAGAGGTAAAGAATGTCACCCTTTTTAGGGGAAAAAAAATTGCCGAATTTCCAGATGCAGTTACTAGTCGCGGTTCAAAACACTTGCTTGCCCTTATTGACGCCATAAAAAAAGGTTATAAAAGTTATTTAATATTCCTAGTTCAAATACAAAATATGGAAAAATTTAAAATAGCTAAAGATATTGATGTCAAATATTATAATAATTATTTAATTGCTAAAAAAGCAGGAGTTAATTTTTTAGCTTATAGATGTGATATAAGTTCTAAAAAAATTTATATAGATAGAAAATTAGAAATTATCGATGAATGAATATAAAGAAAAATTTGAAAAAATGAGAATTGCAGGAAAGTTAGCTGCAAAAACTTTAGATATGTTGTCAGAAAATATTAAAGAAGGTATTTCAACAGATTATATAGATAAACTAGGATATGAGTTTATTAGAGATAATGGTGGACACTCTGCTCCGCTTTACTATAGAGGTTTCACTAAATCTTTATGTACATCTTTAAATCATGTTGTATGTCATGGAATTCCATCTGATAGAATTTTAAGAGATGGTGATGCAATTAATGTTGATGTAACAGCAATTGTCGATGGACATTATGGAGATACCAGCAGAATGTTTTCAATAGGCAATACCTCCGTCAAATTAAATAATCTTATTAATACAACTTATGAGTCAATGATGAGAGCAATAAACATTTTAAAACCAGGAATTAGACTTGGTGATATTGGACATGAAATTCAATCATTTGTTGAAGCAAAAGGTTTTTCAGTTGTTAGAGATTTTTGTGGGCATGGCATAAGCACAACATTTCACGAAGCTCCAAATATTCTACATTATGGCAATAAGAATACTGGTATGGAATTAAAACCAGGAATGACTTTTACAATTGAGCCTATGATAAATGCAGGAAAATTTCCTGTTAAAATGTTAAATGACGGTTGGACTGCTGTTACAAAAGATAAATCTTTATCGGCACAATTTGAACACACATTAGGAATTACTGAAAATGGTTATGAAATCTTCACAGAATCTGCTAAAGGTTATTCAAAGCCCCCATACTTATAATTAATGATTAAAAGATACTCG
>MDSW01204329.1_pt1 | contig 12683 bp, 12 predicted proteins | sample 811171 | NCBI WGS metagenome assembly MDSW01 (sample SAMN05326641, study PRJNA326480) | marine metagenome | isolation source: seawater | place: Atlantic Ocean: North West | collected 2012 | reverse complement strand
GGAAGAAGAGGCACCTGCTGAAGAAGCTCCGGTGGAAGAAGTAGTTCCTACTGAAGAAGAAGCTCCAGTAGAAGAAGAAGCTCCGGTGGAAGAAGAGGCACCTGCTGAAGAAGCTCCGGTGGAAGAAGTAGTTCCTACTGAAGAAGAAGCTCCAGTAGAAGAAGAAGCACCTGCTGAAGAAGCTCCGGTAGAAGAAGTAGTTCCTACTGAAGAAGAAGCTCCAGTAGAAGAAGAAGTAGCTGACGAAATAAAAATTTCATTAGAGGAAAAAACACCTTCGCAAATAATCGATAATTTTGAATCAAAACAATTAAAATCTGACTTACCTGATTTTAGACCAGGAGACACAGTGGTTGTTTCTGTAAGAGTTAGAGAAGGTGAAAGAACTAGATTACAAGCATTCGAAGGCGTAGTCATGGGTGTAAAAAAAGGGGGACTAAACTCCTCATTTATTGTTAGAAAAATTTCAAATGGAATCGGTGTGGAAAGAACTTTTCAAACCCATAGTCCAATGATTGATTCTGTTAAAGTAAAAAGAAAAGGAGACGTTCGTCAGGCTAAACTATTCTATCTAAGAGAAAGATCTGGAAAATCTGCAAGAATCAAAGAACGTCTAGAATAAAAATGCATAATTTAATTAAAGAAGATTCTAATCTTGAGTCTTTTTTTAATTATTTATTTGTTGAAAAAGGACTATCTCACAATACAGTTATAGCATATGAAACAGACATAATTGCTTTTCTTTTTTGGTCAAAAAAATATAAGAATTTAAAATATATTGATTTAAAAGAAGATCAAGTAAATGAATATATTGCATATTTATTTAAATCAGGACTAAAAAGCTCATCAGTTAATAGAAAAATTTCATCACTAAAAGCCTTATATTTATACTTAACGAAAAAAAATAAGATTGATATTTCACCAATAACTCAAATTGTGACACCAAAGCAAGAAAAATATTTACCAACATCAATGTCAGAGGACGAAGTTGAAAAACTCTTAAACAGCCCTGATACATCAAAGAGAATAGAAAAAAGAGATAAAGCTATGATTGAAATGTTATATGCAACTGGAATGAGAATATCCGAACTTACAAACCTAAAAGTAATTGATATAGATACCCAAAGAAGCGTTGTAAAAGTTCTTGGTAAAGGCTCAAAGGAAAGATTAATTCCTTTTGGTGAGTCTGCTCTTGAATCACTGAGCGATTATTTATCAGATCGTGGAGAATCTAATTCAAAAGAAGTTTTTTTATCAAACAGAGGTACAAAGTTAAATAGAGTTTCTTTTTGGAAGAGGATTAAAATCTATCTTTCTCGTGAAAATTTAAAGGAATCAATTTCACCTCATACTCTTAGACATGCATTTGCAACACATTTATTAAATAGAGGAGCAGATTTAAGATCTGTTCAACTTTTATTAGGCCATAGTGACTTATCTACAACTCAAATATATACTCACATTGCGAAGCAAAGATTAGGAGAGGTTTTAAAGAAACATCATCCAAGAGGTTAAAAATGAATTTTAGATTCTTAATAAATATAATTTTACTTTTTTCTTTATCAGTGTTTTCTGATGAAATAGTTATTATAAAAGAAAAGATTTCAGTAATTTTACCTCCTGATACTAAAATTGAATCTATAGAAAGATCAAATTTTCCATCTGTTTATAAAGTCTATTACGGAGATATACAGCCGTTATATGTATCTGCGGATGGAAACTATTTTTTATATGGAGATATGTTTCAAATCAAATCTTCTAAAATTATCAATCTAACAGATATTGATATTTCTAAAAGACGTATCTCTTTAATGAATGAAATTAATAAAGAAGAATTAATTTCTTTTTCATCAGAAAGAGAAGCATACAGTGTTACTGTTTTTACAGATGTCGATTGTGGTTACTGTAGAAAACTCCATAGTGAGATTGATGGCTATAATAGATTAGGAATTTCAATTAATTATGCAGCCTTTCCAAGATCTGGAATTGGCACTGAAGCCTTTACGAAAATGGTCGGGGCATGGTGTTCAAAAGATCCTAAAAAGTCCATAACAAATTTAAAAAATGGTAAAAATCAAAGATTGAATTTTTGTGATTCACAGCCAATTGCAAAGCACTACGCAATTGGTAAAAAATTAGGAATTACAGGAACACCAGCAATAATTTCTGAAGATGGTCAACTTTTTCCTGGGTATTATTCACCAGATGATTTGCTAGCAAAACTTAAGGGATAGTATGAAAAATCTAAAAATAGGCATATGTGGATGGGGTAATGTTGCTACAGGATTATATAAGACGATAAATTCTAATTATGAATTAATTAGATCTAACGGGAATGTAGATATTGAAATTGTTGTCATTGGTGCTAGAAGAGATAATCCAAAATGTAATCCTGTAAATGTAAAAATTGAAAGAGATATTTTTAATGTTATGGATCACGAAATTGATGTCGTTGTTGAATTAATTGGAGGAGTTGATGTAGCTAGAGAATTAATTTTATCAGCAATAAAAAATAAAAAGCATGTTGTGACTGCAAACAAGGCAGTAATTTTTCATCATGGAGATGAAATTTTTAAAGAAGCTGCCTTAAATGGAGTTAAGGTCTTATTTGAATCATCTGTATGTGCTGGAACACCAATTATAAAACTCCTTTTTGAGGAGTTAGCAGCCAATAAGATTACAAAAATTGCAGGAATGCTAAATGGAACATCAAATTTTATACTATCAAATATGGAAGAGGGCGCTGATTTCAAGCCAACTCTAGAGCTTGCTCAAAAAGAAGGATATGCAGAACCAGACCCAACTTTTGATATTGAAGGTATGGATGCAGCTCATAAGATAGGAATCTTATCATCTCTTGCATTCGGAACGCCTTTACCTCCAGAAGACTTTTATATAGAAGGTATATCAGAAATAGAAAAGATTGATTTTAAATATGCAATGGAGATGGGGTATACCGTGAAACATCTTGCTGTTACAAAATATAACCAAGGTAATATTGAATTGAGAGCCCATCCAGTTTTAATTGATAGTAATTCATACTTAGCCAATCTAAAAAGTGTTAGAAATGGTATTGAAGTTGAAACAGATCTTCTAGGTACACTTCATATTGCAGGATCAGGTGCTGGACAAGAATCAACAGCATCAGGTGTAATCTCAGATATTGTTCATTTAGCTAATTCAAATATAAATATTGCAAAAAAAGTGGCACTCAATAAAACCAATCTAGTTGATTTTTTAACCCTTAGTTTTCAGTATTATTTTTATATTGAAGCTGAAGATATTCCAGGAGTGATGGCTTCAATCACATCAATGTTTGCAGAAAAAAAAGTAGGAATTGAATCAATAGTTCAAAAAGAAGACCTTGCAGAAAATATGGTGCCTATTGTGCTAATTACAGACCCCTTTATTGAAAAAGACCATAAAGAATTAATTTCAAATATTCTTAACTTAGATTCTGTAAACAAGGTTAGGTCCATTAGAATAGAAACAGATTAGCAATGCTTTTTCATAGCACTAGAGGGAAAGACAAGAATAAGACTTTTGAACAAGTATTAATGCAGGGTCTTGCAGATGATGGTGGCTTGTTCATGCCAGATAATTGGCCAAAAGTGAATTTAGAAGATCTCAAAAAACTTGATTCCTTTGTTGATGTTGCTAAATATATAGTCCCTTTATTTACTTCTTCATCTTATAGCAAAAAAGAGGTTGAAAGCCTTCTTGAAAAAACTTGGCATGATTTTGAAAAAAAAGATTTAATCAATATTGTTGAGATTAATGAATCAATTTCTATTTTGGAATTATTTCATGGCCCCACAGCAGCATTCAAAGATTTTGGCTTGCAACTTGCTGCAGCTTTTTTTAACAAGACCTTACAAACTCAAAATAAAACTGCAATAGTATTTGGAGCAACTTCAGGAGACACTGGATCTGCTGCGATAGATGCCTGTAAAGAATTTGAGCTGATTAAAAGCTTTATTTTAATTCCTGAAGGGAGTATGTCTGAAATACAAAGAAAACAAATGACAACAGTTAATAAAAATAATGTATTTCCAATTTTAGCGAATGGAACATTTGACGATTGCCAGGATATTGTTAAGCAAGGATTTAGTGAAAGGACTTTTCTAAAACAGAGCCAATATTTGTTGGCAGTAAATTCAATAAACTGGGTGAGAATAATTGGTCAAATTTGTTACTATTTTTATGCTTCACTAAAGGTTAATAAACTGTCACAACCTCTAAATTTTTCAATTCCGACAGGCAATTTTGGTAATGTTTTTGCATGTTATGCAGCCTCAAAAATGGGGATGCCATTATCGAATATTATTGTAGCTGTGAATTCTAACGATATTCTAGATAGATTCTTTAAAAACAATGATTATTCAAAGATAACTGTAAGTGAAACAATTTCACCAAGTATGGATATAAGTATTGCAAGTAATTTTGAGAGACTGCTCTATGATTTTTATTTAAATCGTGATTCAGATTTATGCTCAAAATTATATTCAAAATTTCCTGAGTCAAATATTCAGATTAATGACGATTTATGGAAAAAATCTTCTAAACTTTTTTTAAGCTATAGCTCTAAAGATAGCTCCACTTACGATTGTATGAAGTCTTTTTATAGTAATTTTAATTATGTTATGGATCCTCATACAGCCGTTGCTGCAGATGCAGTAGAAAGATTAAATAATAAATTACGAAATAAAACCATAATATTATCTACTGCTCATCCAGCTAAGTTTCCTGATGTAATCAAAGATGCTGGTTTATCGATAGAGGCTATTCCTAAAAAATTAAACGAAGTTATTCACAAAGAAGAAATAGCCATTAGATTAAATGCTGAAAGTAACTCAATATTTGAATATATTAAAGAAAATAACTAAAGTCTAAGAATGGATACGCAAGAATTAAAGAGTGTGCTTCTCGAGCTTCAAACAAGAACTAATGATATTAAAGTTAATGTTTTTAAAATAGAGCTAAAAGAGCAAAGATTAACTGATATTGAAAATGAACTTGCAAAAGAAGAAGTCTGGTCAAACCTAGATCTTTCTCAAAAGCTCAGTAAAGAAAAGACATTTTTGGAAAAAATAATTAAAACCTATCAGGGAGTTTCAGATAAGCTGTCAGATGCCCAGGTTTTATTAGATGTTTCAATTGAAGAAAATGATGACTCTTCAATTGATGAAATTTCAGATGAGGTTACAGAAATTTCTAAAATGGTTGAGGAGCTTGAGTTTAGCAGAATGTTTACTAATAAAATGGATCCTTCATCTGCATATATTGAGATTCAATCTGGTTCAGGTGGAACAGAAGCCCAAGATTGGGCTGAGATGCTTTTAAGAATGTACACAAAATGGGCTGAAAGTAGAGGCTTTAATTCAAACATAATTGAAATATCCCATGGAGAGGTTGCTGGCATTAAGTCAGCATCACTCTATGTTGATGGTGATCATGCTTATGGTTGGTTAAGAACAGAAACAGGCATCCATAGGCTGGTAAGAAAATCTCCTTTTGACTCTGGTAATAGAAGACACACATCATTTGCTTCAGTTTTTATATCACCTGAGATTGATGATTCTATTGAAATCAATCTAAATAAAGCAGATATAAGAACGGACACCTATAGGGCGTCAGGTGCTGGAGGACAGCATGTTAATAAAACAGATTCTGCGGTCAGATTAACGCACATACCTTCTGGGGTCGTAGCTCAATCTCAAAGCGATAGATCTCAACATAAAAACAAAGAAAATGCATTAAAACAATTAAAATCTAAGCTTTACGAGTTAGAATTACAAAAACAAAACGAAGAACAGCAACTTCTTGAAGATAGTAAGTCTGATATTGGATGGGGAAGTCAGATAAGATCTTATGTACTGGATCAATCAAGAATAAAAGATTTAAGAACAAATCATGAAACTGGAAACATTACAGCAGTTTTGAATGGAGACTTAGATGATTTTATGAAATCATCATTAAAAGCAGGCGTATAAATGGATAATGAGAATTTAGGTGGTGAAAAAGCCATACTTGAAGAGAGAAGAAAAAAATTAGATCAGCTTAGAGATAAGGGTTCTGCTTATGGAAACTCATTTAAACCTGAGAATAGTGCAAAAAACTTGCAAGAAGATTACGGAAAATTTTCAAAAGAAGAATTAGCTGAAAAAAATATTAAAAATATTTCTATCGCAGGTCGTATTGTCCTTAAAAGAGTAATGGGCAAAGCTAGCTTTGCAACTTTAAGAGATTCATCTGGCGATATTCAGATTTATGTAACTAAAAACAATGTAGACGAAGATGTGTATGAAGATTTTAAGACATGGGATCTTGGAGATATTGTTGGTGTTTCAGGCACTTTATTTAGAACTCAAAAAGATGAGTTAACAATTGATATTTGGGATTTGGAAATGATTACTAAATCACTTAGACCAATGCCAGAGAAGTTTAAAGGATTAACAGACATAGAGGCTAGGTACAGGCAAAGGTATCTTGATTTAATGACAAATATTTCAACTAAAGAAGTTTTTGTTAAAAGAACAAAAATTATTGATTCTATGAGAAAGAAAATGAATGAAGTTGGATATTTAGAAGTAGAAACGCCTATGATGCATCCTTTAGCTGGTGGAGCAGTAGCAAGACCTTTTGTAACCCAACATAATGCATTAGGACAAGAGCTTTATCTAAGAATTGCACCAGAATTATACTTAAAGAGACTATTGGTTGGAGGATTTGAGAAAGTATTCGAAATTAATAGAAGTTTTAGGAATGAAGGTCTTTCAACTAAACATAATCCAGAATTTACTATGATGGAGTGGTATCAGGCTTATGCCAGCATGCAAGATCAGATGGATCTAACTAGAGATATTATTTTAAGTGCAGCCGAAGCAGCTGAATGTAATTCAAAATTACTTTGGGATGATGTAGAAATTAATTTAGATAACTTTAATCAGTCTTCACTATCAAATCTAGTCTTAGAACATAACAAAGACTTATCAGAAGATGATTTAATAAATTCAGAAAAGCTAAAAGAGTTCTTAAAGAATAAAAATATTAAAATTGAGAAAAGTTGGGGTTTAGGCAGAATGTTGCTTGAGGTTTTCGAAGAAACAGTAGAATCTAAATTAATTGATCCCACCTTCGTTACAGAATACCCTGTTGAAGTATCACCACTATCAAGAAGAAATGAAGAAAAGCCAGACTTTGCTGATAGGTTTGAATTATTTATTGGTGGCAAAGAGTTTGCAAATGGCTTCTGTGAGTTAAACGATCCAGATGACCAGGCTTCAAGATTTGAAGATCAGGTAGCTGCAAAAGACTCAGGGGACAAAGAAGCGATGGATTATGACCATGATTATATTACAGCCTTAGAACATGGAATGCCTCCAGCGGTAGGTGTTGGTATGGGCGTTGATAGATTAGTAATGTTGCTAACCAATCAATCATCAATTAGAGATGTTCTTCTGTTCCCACAACTCAAATCATAGATTATGTACTTAACATTATTATTTACAATAGGTGTTCCTATAGCTATTGTTGTTTATATTGTTAAGTCTGACAGATTCCCCGAGCCTACTAATTTAATTGTTAAAACTTTCTTTGTAGGAGTTTTTCTTTGTTGGCCTGCTGGTTTTTTAAATAGTTTCATATTTGTGTTACAGGATATTTTAGGTTTCGAAGATATGTCTTTCCTAGCTGGCTTTACAGAAGAGCCATTAAAATTCTTAGCATTTATGCTTTTTATAAAAGCAAATACAGAATTTGATGAACCTATGGATGCAATTGTATATGGAACCATAATTTCTTTAGGGTTTGCGACATATGAAAATATTGAATATGTTTATTTATATAATGAGGAGTTCTCATCTCTCTTTATAGCAATCCTTAGAGCAATTAGCGCGATACCTCTGCATGCTTCTTGTGGTGTGATAATGGGATACTATATTGGCTTATATGTATTTAAGGGGGATAATAAATATATTGTTCAAGCCTTATTAATTCCAATATTTATTCATGCTTTATACAATTACCTTACTGGATTTTCCGGGTTAATTTTCTTTGGGTATCTTATTCTAGTTATATATTTTGCAAAAAGTCTGCACAATCGATTTATAGCTGAGCAACAATTTAAAACAATTGAAAAAGAGACTAAGTTAAGTTAATAGCTGAACAGTTACCATCTGAATTTGTTAAAATTTTCAGGGTTAGCCCAACCTTTTGAGTTATTCCACGATCTTTTATTATTATAAGTTTTAAGATTGTATGAAAAACATTTTAATTTATTAGTTTTGTCTCTTAATTCATTTTGAAGTCCTAGCCTTAGCATCGTTTCATCAATTTCTTTATCATCCTTAAAATCTGTAAACATCAGAATTTTTTGACTTAATAAATTTTTGATAATTCCTATATCTGCTTCAGTGGTTTTAATATCATCAAACACAATAAATAGATCAAAGTTTTGATTATTATCGTTATTAATTTTTGGAGATACAGAAAGGTTTTTTGTATTAGTTTTTTCTATTCTTTCTATAAGTTCTGAAATATCTCGTGAAGTAAGAATCTGAATACAATCAGGTTTTTCATCATTAACTATGTTTGATATATATCTGTAAAGAATCTTATCTTTTTTTGTCATTTCATTAAATGTTCTACTGCTTCTTTTTCTTCAATAAGTTCATCAATTGATATTTGGAATTTTGACTTAGCAAAGTCTGATAATATTATATCTCTTTTAATCTCTATAGCTCCATCATCAAGAGTCATCAAAGGATACCCACAAATAAGGCCTTCAGGAACGCCATACGAGCCATCACTTGCTATAGCTGCACTAAAGCAACCACCTGATGGAGTTGGGCTCTCACAAGCTATCACTGTATCTATTGCAGCCTTTGCTGCAGACGTTGCTGATGAAGCTCCCCTTGCATCAATAACTGCTTTTCCTCTTTGTTGTACGGTTGGAATAAACTCAGATTCAACCCAAGAAATATCATTAATTAAATCACTTCCAAGCTTTCCATTAATAAGAACATTTTCAGAATCAGGGTACATGGTTGGACTATGATTACCCCAAATTATCATATTTGTTACATCGGATATATCAGTATTAGTTTTCTTTGATATAACAGACTTTGCTCTGTTTGAATCCAACATTGTCATTGCCATCCAAAGCTGTGAATCTTTATTGGCAGCATTTTTCCCTATAAAAGCATTTGTATTAGCTGGATTTCCAACAACAAGTATTTTTGCATCAATTTTGCCATACTGACCAATTGCTTTACCTTGGTCTACGAAGATACCACCATTTATACTTAAAAGATCTGATCTCTCTTCAATTTTTTTACCGTTATAAACTATTCCTCTTGGGATGCTGCCAACCAATAAAAACCAATCCCCACCTTTTGAAGCTTCTTCAAAGTTATCAGTAAATGTGACCTCGCCCATTTGGGGGAAGTAAGAATCCTCTAATTCCATTACCAAGCCTTTTAGCTTTTCAACAACTTGAGGAATCTCTACAAGAGTAAGGTTTACTTTTCTATCTCCAAATGTATTTCCATCAACAAGTCTTGGTATCAAAGAATATGCTATTTGACCTGCCGCCCCTGTAACGACTACTTTTACTGATGAACTCATATTTTTTCCTTATGGATATTTAAATGCTAATTATATTCCTAAATTAAATTCTAATCCTTAACTTTCTATCATAGTAAATAATTTCCATTTTGATTAGAATAGATTTCTATTTAAAGAAATAATAAATTCTTTTGGAGAAATAAATGACTATAAGATTTGATGACAAAGTTGCAATTGTTACTGGCGCAGGTGGAGGCATAGGTAAACAGCATGCCCTTGAATTAGCAAGAAGAGGCGCAAAGGTCGTTGTAAATGATTTGGGTGGAAGTGTTGATGGAAGTGGAACCAGCGATGCAGCAGAAGAGGTCGTTGATCTAATTAAATCAAATGGCGGAGAGGCTATCTCGAATGGGGCCAGTGTTACAGATTTAGATGCAGTTAAGGGTATGGTTGATCATGTGATGAGCGAATGGGGAAGAATAGATATTTTAGTAAATAATGCAGGAATCTTAAGAGATAAAAGTTTCCACAAGGTAACTATTGAAGATTTTAATCTTGTTATGGATGTTCATTTTCAAGGAAGTTTAAATTGCACACATACAGTTTTCCCAATTATGAGAGAACAAGAATATGGACGAATTGTATTTACAAGTTCATCAAGTGGAGTTTTTGGAAATTTTGGACAGACTAATTACGGCTCTGCAAAGATGGCAATGGTTGGATTGATGAATACTTTGAAGATTGAAGGCCAAAATAAAAATATTTTTACTAACTCAATAACCCCTGTTGCATACACAAGAATGACAGAAGGTTTAATACCAGAGGACTTTGGTCAAAACTTACAACCTGAGTATGTTACGCCAGCAGTGATTTATCTTGCAAGCGAAGATGCTCCTAATGGAGTTATTATGGCTGCAGGAGCAGGAGTTTTTTCAAGAATATTTATACATGAAACAATGGGTATTTCATTGGGTATGGGTAAAGATATGACCCCGGAAAATATTCAAGCCAATTGGGATAAAATTTCAGATATGGAAGATGCTAGAGCTCTTCAAAATGGTGGTGAACAAACTCTAAAGTTTTTTGAGTTAATAAATAAATAATTTCTGAAATCACTATAAATGAGCTTAGAAGAAAAAATTGATGATAATAACTGGAAGTTCGAAGAAATATTTACTGAAATCGAAGAAGAACTAAGAGATAACTGCCTCAGCGAAATAACAGAGCGCTACAAAGACATTGGTATGGGAATATTTTTGCGTGCCCTTAATAAAAAACAATTTTGTATTGATATAAATCTTTTTTTGGAAGATTATGATTCTGGTGATCTGATAACATTGTCTGACGCGGGTATAAATAATCCTTATGAATTTGAAGGTTTGTGTGATGCTGTATATTTATGGTTTGAAGAGTGGGCAAGAAATGGAGCTGACCAAGGAGACTTTATTTTTGATCAAGATATAGCAAACGCATTAATATTTGAAGATAGTGAATTCGAATTTTATGGAAGTTATGTAAATTGGAATGAAGAAAATGTCTATAAGTAAGAAAAACTTGGTCTTTCAGCAATATTATTAATATAAGCGCTGAGATTTTTGTAATCATTTAAATTAATTCTGTTAAGTCTTACTAAAAACTTCAAAGATATCACAATTTGAATGTCTGCATATGAAAATTTATCACAGGCAATAAAATCATTGCCTTTTATAACCTCTTCATAATAACTAAGCGATTTTACTGCTAGTTCTCTTTGGGCTAATCCAAACTCATTATTCTGATTTTCTAGGGCGCTCATATGAGGATGAGTATGTCGAAAACCATGCATGAGTGGCAGCATAAGCTCAAAAGATGCTCTTGAGTACCACATTTCAATTTCTGCAATCTCCATTGGATTATCGCCAAATAAGTTTGGCTCTGGATATAAACACTCTAGGTATCTGCAGATGGCTGTAGTTTCTAAAATTACTTGTCCATCATCTAAGACAAGAGCAGGTATTCTTGAATTTGGAGCTATTTTTTTGTACTCAGGAGTTTTGTGTTCCATCTTACCAATATCAAGGTTTTCAACTTCAATATTTTCTATACCTTTTTCAGCGATAAATATTAGAACCTTTCTTGGACTAGGAGCAACGGGACTTGAGTATATTTTCAAGCACTATTCCCAGTTTAGAGCGCCGCCAACTTGATATTCAGTAACTCTTGTTTCAAAGAAATTTTTCTCCTTTCTTAAATCAATAATTTCTGACATCCAAGGGAATGGATTACTTACACCTGTAAACTCTTCATCTAGGCCTATTTGAGTTAGTCTTCTATTAGCAATGAACTTTAAATATTCTTCCATCATTGCGGCATTCATTCCTAAAACACCTCTTGGCATAGTATCTCTTGCATACTGTATTTCTAACTCTGTGCCTTCCAAGATCATTTGTGCAGCTTCTGATTTCATTTGATCATCCCATAGATTAGGATTTTCTATTTTAATCTGGTTAATCACATCAATACCAAAGTTAACATGCATAGATTCATCTCTTAAAATGTATTGGAATTGCTCAGCAGTTCCTGTCATTTTGTTTCTTCTGCCCATTGATAGAATTTGAGTAAATCCACAATAAAAGAAGATACCTTCAAGTACGCAATAGAAAGCAATTAGATTTTTAAGCAACTGTTTGTCTGTTTCTTCTGTCCCGGTTTTAAAATCAGGGTTAGATATTTCTTGCGTATACTTAAGTCCCCAAGAAGCCTTTCTAGCAACACACGGTATTTCTCTATACATATTAAAGATTTCTCCCTCATCCATTCCTAGAGATTCAATACAGTATTGGTATGCATGTGTATGAATAGCTTCCTCTAGGCTTTGTCTTAAGATATATTGCCTGCATTCTGGATTTGTGATTAGTCTATATAATGCAAGTACTAAATTATTTGCAACAAGAGAATCAGCTGTTGAAAAGAAGCCAAGATTTCTTTTTACAATTACTCTTTCATCTTCAGTTAACCCATCCTCGGATTTCCATAGAACAATATCATTTGTCATATTTATTTCTTGTGGCATCCAGTGATTTGCACTTCCGTCTAAATATTTTTGCCATGCCCAATCATATTTAAATGGTACTAGC
>MDSW01176977.1_pt1 | contig 12683 bp, 9 predicted proteins | sample 811171 | NCBI WGS metagenome assembly MDSW01 (sample SAMN05326641, study PRJNA326480) | marine metagenome | isolation source: seawater | place: Atlantic Ocean: North West | collected 2012 | reverse complement strand
TATCTTGGTTATTCGCTCAGCATCAGAAGGTTGCTGAACCAGGACTTCAACCCGTTCAGCTTGATCGCTCGGTGCGCCTGCTAAATGTGCAATACAGCGGGCGATGGTTGTTTCGGCTTCGCGCAGGTGGCCGGGCCATGTCTCGTTGCAGTGAGGCCAAGCAAACCATGTTGCGGCATGGGGTGCCCACTCGGCGGGAAGATAGAAGCCAGCTTCCTGTGGGGTAAGTTTGGAGGTCTCACTCATCGATGAATCTCTTTTGAAGTGGGCCATAGGCGTCGATGCGGCGGTCTCGGAAAAAAGGCCATTCTCGTCTCATCAATTCTGCTGCTTGAAGGTCACAGTCAGCAACGATATTCGCAGCTTCTCCGTCGGGAGCTTGCACCAGCATTTCACCCATGGTTCCCGCAACAAAGGAGCCTCCCCAAAATGCCATCTCGCCTTCGCTACCGGTGCGGTTGACTGCAGCAATATAGCTACCATTGGCTATGGCATGTGCGCGCATAGATATCTCCCAACCTTGAGCATACTTCTCTCGCAGCTCTGGTTCCTCTGGACTCCAACCAATGGCCGTTGGGTAGAAGATAATGTCGGCACCGCCGAGTGCAGCCAGTCTCGCTCCTTCAGGAAACCATTGGTCCCAGCAGATGAGCACACTGATTTTGGCATACTTTGTTTCAAAGACTTTGAAACCAAGATCTCCGGGAGTGAAGTAAAATTTCTCCAGGAAGCCGGGGTCGTCTGGGATATGCATTTTTCGGTAAATACCAAGGTGGGTCCCGTCTGCATCGAGGACAGCCGCACTGTTGTGGTAGACGCCGGATGCTCTACGCTCGAAGAAGGGCACAATAATGACGGTGTCGAGTTCTTTGGCCAAACTCTGGAAGCGCTCAATGATGGGACCATCACTGGCATGGGCCAGTTCAAAGTGTTCGTAGCTTTCTTCGTGGCAAAAATAGAGAGTCCCGACCAATTCCTGCAGGCATACAATTTGGGCACCTTTTTGGGCACAGTCCCGAATACCCGCTTCGGCTTTATCAAGGTTATCAGCGGTATTGGCTCCACAGGTCATTTGAACCAGTCCAATGCGGACATTTGCAGGTCCCATATCAATCTCCATTGGCTATCGGTCGCTGGGTTTTAAACCAATTCCGGGTGATCGCGCCCTGAATTCGACCATTTTACCTGAAAAGCCGTGCTTTTCCTTCAAATAAGGATCGGATTTACGCCCTATTCGGCTCCGTCCAAAATGACTCCTAAACACTTATTATGTATGGGTTTTTGAATAAAGTTGAAATAAAAGTACTCAGAAATGTAAGTTCGTGTGTAAGAAGGACATACAGCGGTAAATGTTCTGAAGATCGCCAGAAACGTTCGGAAAAGTTGTCAACGATGTCGTTATCGGGTTGGCAAGAAGAGTGTAGACCATTAGACTACATTTACATGCTGCATCAGACACCGGGCCATAGTATAAGTGGTTCGTGCATAGACGCTTTGACCGGGCGGGAAATGCAAGGTGACTGGGGACGCTAGTTAAGGGAAACGAGGGACTGTCTCATGAATCGAATCTGTCGAAAGTCAGAAGCGGGTTTTACGCTTATTGAGCTGACAACTGTTGTGGCAATTTTGGGGATTCTTGTAGCATTGGTAACACCAATGTTCCAAAACTATATTATCAAAACAAAGGTTACAGAGCTTGATTCTGTTGCTTACGGCGCGAAAACAACCATTGAAGATTATGCGCGCTTTAAAGAGAGACTTCCCGAAAGCGAAAACGATGTTGATTTGAATCCACTGACACAGCCTAAGTATCTCGGAGCAATGTCTTGGAGTGATAACGTATTGACCATTGAAGCCGACTCGGAGCGTTTGGGGCTTCCAGATGAGCAAGAGCTTTCATTGGTTTACGAAGCAGTGGTCACTGGTGGAAATATCGAATGGACCTGTACCGCATATGGAGCAACACGGTTTGCGCCTCGTGAGTGCGGAGATGGTGTTTAAAGCCAATTGAATGCGAAACGAAAAAGGCCATCTTATCGATGGCCTTTTTTTTTGCTCAATTTTTCTCGCCCATGCTCACTATTCCATGGGGGTCGTGCTTTCGTGTAAGAGCGCTTTAAGTTTATTGGCTCTCTCGATTATCTCTTCTTCACTCAGTTCAAAGCGAACGCCGACCAGTTTGGTGTCGGGATCTCTCCAGAGAATCTCTCCGCTGATGGTAACGGTTAAAAAGAAAGCCGGAACCTCAATGGACATCTTGATGGTATCGCCGACATCTGCTTGCCAGGTTGGTATACCTTTGATGCAAAGGCCGCCAAGAGACAAATCTTTGGCGCGGGCGCTGGTTTGTCCACCGCCTTCAAGATGTACTTTGATCTCGTAGTCTACATCGTAACGAGGATAATGACGTCGATTGTTTTCGCTCATGAGTTCACCGCCAAAAATGTATGCTTAACTTAAGTTAAGCGCATATGGCGAGTTTGAGCAACCAAAACCGGGAACCCCGGTTCTGAACAGCCCAAAGAAATTGAGCGTTTAGCTCTAGTCTACGAATTCTGCCAGCTTCTTGGTGCGGGCTGGGTGCCGAAGCTTTTTCAGAGCATTCGCTTCGATTTGACGAGCCCGCTCTCGGGTGATTTGGAAGTCTCGGCCCAGATCGGCGAGGGTATGAGCATTGTTACCGGCCATGCCGTAGCGTAGCTCCACCACGCGTCGTTCTCGGGGATTGAGAACCTCTAAAGCTCTGTCCATCTCTTCGGTGAGTTCGATGTTGATGACAGAAACCGTCGGATTGACTGCTTTGGCATCTGCAACGACATCTCGCAAGACACCTTCCGCTTCCGCTCCAATGGTCATGTCCAGTGAGATAGGCTCAGCGACCAACTGACTGATGGCACGAATTTGCTCCAGTGGAACTTCCATTTTGTCGGCTATGTCTTGGAGCGTGGGCTGTTGTCCCATTTGCTTTGCCAAGTATCGCTTGAGTCGGCTGAACTTTTTAATTGTCTCCGCCATATGAACAGGAACGCGGATGGTCCGTGCTTTGTCTTCAATAGCTCGTGCAATGGCCTGTCGAATCCACCAAACAGAGTAAGTGGAAAATTTGTGACCCAATCGATAGTCGAACTTTTCAACGGCACGCATCAGACCAATGTTTCCCTCTTGAATAAGATCCAAGAAGGTCATGCCCTGATTCATGTATTGTTTGGCGACCGAGACAACCAATCGCAAATTGCCCTCAATGAGTTTCTTGCGAGCTTTTGCAACACGATGAAGATTGATTTCCAGGCTATCGCTAAGGCCAAGCAACTGATCAGTGGATAGACCTGTTTCACGCTCAAACCGGTTCATCAATCTTAAATGGCTGGTCACCATGGTCTGTGCTTCTGGCCAATGGGTAGAGGCCGTCTCCCATCCTTGAACGCCGCTCAAGGCTTCGCTTAGGGTGTAAGGCGTGTTTTGCAGGGCTTGCTGTGCTTCACGCTCTCGCTTTCGGATTCTTTTCACCTTGAGCCGAATCGCCTCAATGATGTTTTCTTTAAGCTTGGCATGAAAGTGAACAGTATCGAGAAATGCTGTGATTTCTTCGACCGCCTTGGCCCGCTGTCTCAGCGCGGTGGTGTCCGCTTGTTTACCTTTGGTAAAGGTTGCTTCAAATCGTGCCCATGCTTCATGGAGCGGAGCAAGATAGATCTCCAATTGCTGTCTGATTTTGGAGCCCGGCTCATCGTCGGTCGGAACTTTAGGAGCAGGGGGGAGATCTTTCGTATCCACCACACGGTCGGCTCGTAGAGCTCCGCATTTCACCAATCGATGCGCACGCAGCAACTCGCGAGCGGTCAATGGGATTTGCTTGAGGATGTGATTAACCTCGAGATTACCTTCTTCAATCTGCTTAGCGAGATAGACCTCATCTTCACGTTTGAGTAATCCCTTGGCTCCCATTGCTCGCATGTAAATACGCATGGGCTCCATGCTGCTTTCGGAATTGGTTCCTAAAACTTTGGATTCGATGGACTGTGAATGGGCCGATAAAACTCTGCCGTTCTTGTCCTCGATTTGAGTGGATTGCTCCGTAAGCGCTTCACTGAGTCGTTTCCATTTATCCTTGGTGGGTTTCTTACCCAACGCGTCGCGAACGTCTTCAATAGCAAGGATGCCATCGCGGCGACCTCGTTGAAGCAGGGCAGAGATAACTGGATTGTAACGCCGTTTGCGACCGGAACTCGGGGCAGGGGAGGCCGCTCCGGGTTTGACGGTTTTTAAGGTGGTACTCACTCGGAAATCGGCAAGCAATGCGTCTGCCGGGTTGAGAGGTACCTCTTTTGCAAAGGTTTGGGCCATTAACAGTGTAGACGCCATGAGCGGCTCCCGTTGTGAGATGTTTTCACAAAAAATAGAACGCTGATTATTGGCTATGGACACGGACAAGCCGGTCACCACTCTATTTGCAAAGCTGGTGCCACGAACGGCAGTCTTTGCGCTTTGCGGTGCTAGAAGTGGGCCAGCGAAGGGGTAATCACGCTAAATACTTGGTATAAGGGGGGTATTTATTGACTCGGAAGTAAGGGTTTTCCCGCAAGAATTGGGGGAGTTTTGCTAGGGATACATTTACCTACGCAGATCTTGTAGTCTTCCATGCAAAACTTGTTGTTTTGCGCGGTTGTGAAAAGGCGATCATTTACTGATTGAGGGCCGACCCAAAAGTACGTTGGGCAGCCTGGAGCATCGGATTTTCAACGGGAATCAATACCAAACGTAAAGTTTGAGGCTGACGATGCTGTAGGGGAGCAGCTCAACGGGGCTGGTGTTGTCATATTCGAGCCCATTGGCCAATAAGATATCAAAATCCAGTGTATTTTCCCCGGCTTGCACATCTCGGGTAATATCGACTCGATCCCCAATGGTGATGGCGCCAGGGCACCAACCGTTTCGACCGTATTCCCACGTGCCGTATTGAGGACTGACGGGGTTTTGCTCACAGTCGCCTCGCCAAGGGTTAATAGAATAGGTCTCACCGTTCACCACGATATCGTGTTGCATTTGGCAGAATTCGGCACAGTTGAGTGAATTCCCGAACGAGTGCCCGGTGGTAATGAGGTGGGCCTCGACTTTACGGAGCTGGACATCCGGTAAGGTGAAGGTGAAGGGCTCAATCTGAGCATCTACATTACTTTCGGGCTCTATCTCACCCACGGTAATGTTACGACGGCTCCAGACATTAACGATTTCCTTGGGACGCAAATCGGAACCGGGGTAGAAGACAAAGCTTACGGTTGTTCTCCAGCCCTCGCCCTGAGCGTGACCTTCTCCTACCCAGGTATCTATCCAGGACGTGACAGCTTTGTTGCCTTGGAGCAGGGGCGCCATGGCCGTTACATCGACGTACTGGCACATCTCGATTTTGTAGGGAGTAATAAACCGGGCCAGCTCAACCCGTTCGTAGTCTTCAGGGGCGGCATCTGGATTGGTGATGAGTTGGACGCTGGCCGCTCGGTCCCAGTGGTCACAAAGACCGCTTTCTGGGCACTCCAGTTTTACAAGCATTCCAATTTGTCCCCAGTCCCCCGTCTCTGGGAAGGACACATTACTCTGAACATCGCGCGTGTTCTCGGTTCCAAAGCGCTGATAGACCTGGTTGAGGGCTGGGACGGCCGTTGCTTCCGCTGGAAAGTTGCCGGTTGGGCATTCAAACCAAGGCGCTGCGGCATCAAAATCGTAAAGGTCCACTTCGACCGGGGGAGTGGTGGTTCCGCCCTCGTCTTCCTCGCCTGGGCTGGACTCAGTACAAGCTTGGGTCAGGAAGAAGAGCAACCCAATCAGGGCGATGCGTTTGTTCATGGTCTGTCTCCATCTGCTGGTTTGAGAACCATTACCTCACTCGAGATATTTGAACAAACTGTCGGAGGTATCAAAACCACTCCGGTGAGCCGAAATAATGGCGCAATATTTAGATCGAATGGCGTATAGATAGGGTACAAGCCATTGTATTGCGGTATAAAGAGCTCTCCGGAGTCACTGAAATGGCTTGAAAGGTCAATGTTTTCAGTGGCTTAGTGTGTTGCTTCATTTTTTTGGCACGCCTTGTGCTCATATCTGGATGCTTAAAGTGAAGCATAGAGAGATGAGGACGTAAAAATGAAGACTCTTAATATCAAGAATGGAAGTACTTGGAACGCCGGTTGGCTTGTGGCTGTGATGCTCGCGACAACAGCTTGTGGTCAGATGCCGCAAGACGAGGCAGTATCCATAGGTTACGAGCATACTCAAACCGAGCAAGAACTTTTCAGTTCTTGGTGGGAGTCTGTGGCGTCTTGGTTAGGGTGGGGCAGTTATGGCACCAGCAGCGACCGCGGTGATGAGGTCGAGCCCGAGCCAGAAAACCTTTCATACAAGCACTTCACTCACGTTGGTAAGAAGGTGCTCGACGTTCTCGAAGAGGATTTTGCAACCGAAAAGTACCGCACCTGGAATTTCAGTGGCGACGGTGAAATTGGTGGCGATTGGGTTTTGCAGACTCCAAAGGTTTGGGGACTGGACGCAGTAGATGTTCCCGTTGCCAGTACATGCACCGAAGACCAGAGCCGATGCGATTCCGACTACGGGCTTTTGGGATGCACGAATGATTCAGATTGCGACAACGGTGGATTGTGCCGAGTGGTTCGGTCTACAGTGGTTCAGCCTTACGGCGCTCCCGCAAAGATGTGTGTTGGCCATTCTGATTTTTTCGTAGATGATCTCTATGATGCAATCATCGAAGCCGATGAGTATGTTGATATCTCAACGCTGACGGCTCCCGACGGACGGTTTCTCGCGGCGATGCGCAATGCCATGACCTATTTGGCCAACACGGGCAAAAATATTCAGGTCCGTCTGGTTTACGGCCGCATTCCCGGTATGGGACCGGCGGCTCTTTTAGAGGAGCTGACCCGAGACCTCAACGGTCAGACAAACGTTACGATTCATGTTGGTAATTACAATATGGGCCTCGACTCATGGAACCACTCAAAAATCATTGCAGTGGATGGTAAGCTTTTGATTACAGGCGGCCACAACCTGTGGACGGACCATTATCTGACGAATGCACCTATTCATGACCTATCCATGCGCATGCGCGGTACCGTAGCCGACGATGCTCACTACTTTTTGAACGAACTCTGGGACACCACTTGTGAGGACTATTACTTCACGGGTCAAACGAAGCGAGCGGTTTACCCGGCATGGCGTTATGATTGCCCGACACGCTGGGACGGAGCTCTTGCTGAGCTTACCATGGATGGCACTCGTGTTATTTCAGTGGCTCGCTTAGGCGCACTTGGTCTTGACCCTGCTGACAAAGCATTGCTGGCAATGATTCGTTCGGCTCAAAGTTCTCTAAAGCTTTCGTTACAAGACATCGGTCCCATTTCGTTGGGTGCCGGCCTTACTTTGTCGGGATGGCCAACTGAACTTTTGGAGGAGCTTGCCCGAGCGGTTGTGCGCGGAGTGGATATCTACCTGATTCTTAGTTCACCAGGCTCAATTCCTGGTGGTTTAAACGGTGCTTCCGCAAACTACGGAAATGGTTGGACCCCGCAGGATGTTACGGAGAAGGTCATGGAGTGGTTGAATGAGAATCCCAATTTGATTCCGGCTGGAAGCAATGTGCGAGATTTATTTTGCGAACACTTTCATTCAGCTTACTTACGCTTCTCGGACGATGCGACTTGGAAGGGTGGAGAGAATATCGGCAATCACTCTAAGTTCTTTGTGGTTGATGATGTTGCTTTCTATCTGGGTTCACAGAACCTATATCCATCGAACCTTGCTGAGCATGGACTCATCGTTGATGATGCGGATGTCACCAGCCAGATTCTATCCGAATATTGGAACCCGTTATGGGAAAGTGGCGGACCGACGTCGGTCTCAGGCTACCAGGTATCTGGATGTGGTCTTTAAGATAATCGAATCGGTTGGGGTGTATCCTATGCCCCGACCGTCTCACTTCAATAATGCCTGTAAGCCAATGTAGGTGACTGGGCGATAGTTCCATATATATCCATACAAATAAGTCGCTTACTGCGACTTTTCTCGATCTGAAACGTCCTTTTTTAACTTTTGACCTAAACTTTTGCCTAAAGTTTTTGTCGACGGTTCAGATGTATGCGGCTATCGTTTTATGTAGATCACACACCTACTGGAGTTTGTATGCGATTCGTTTCTTTGGTTTCTCTCGTTTCTTGCAGTCTTTTTGTTCTCTCTGGTTGTGCATCTCAGCAGTACCTTTCTCATTCAAATCAATCTGATCCGGTTAAGGAACTCAGCGCTCAGACTATGAGTGAAAGCCAAAGTATTGATGCGTTAATAGCCATGTCGTCCACAGGCCGCCTTTTTGCTGGGGTTGACCATTGGATGATTGGTCGTATCCAGGCACAGTTTCAAAATGTCTCCGAAACAACCCTCATGCCTATATTTGAATCGGCTATCGAGAATTTTTCTCCTGATAACTTAACGGATGGCGTGAAGGTTAGTGTGGCGCAGCATTACCACAGCCAATACATGGCTCAGCTCTTAAAGTGGTACAGTTCAGATATTGGTAAGGCCTACAGTCAACGCTCCATACATGTGGACACACAGTCTGCCGAGTTTGTTGCTTGGTTTGAGACCGCTGACTTTGATACGGAGAATGCTGTTTTAGTCAGACAATTGATGGAGGTTTCTCAGGCTCTCGAAATGGTTGAGACAAGAATGCTGGTCCCTCATCAGGGAATGTCCATTGGTTTACAGCAAGCCAGTCGGCGAGCGGGATTGAATGGGAGTATGTACGTAGACTCCTCTATTACCACCCAAATTACGAAAGCACAGAATGTAGCGGTAATGTGCGCGATGTTTGCTTACCGCGATCTCAGTACCCGTCAGCTTCAAAATATCATCGCTTTTGAACAAAGTAGAGCTGCGCGTTGGTACTATGGCGCGATTCACAGCGGAATGCAGCAAGCCCTTTTTCAAGCAAGCCGGCGCTTAAGTGAGGGTATGACTCGAAGCGTGATGCTGCGGGTAAGTAAAGAACTCTCGAAAACTTAAATACCAAAAGTCTCCGCAAGAATTTGAAATGTTGGTCCGCTTAGACTTTGCTCCAAAAGTATCATGAAGCTCAAAAAGAGAATGGCGGCAAAAATCAATGTTTGGGGAATGCGTTGAAGCACCCATCTTAAGTGCGTCGTTCCTGTTATCTCACCCACCGCTAGGTTTTTGCTTTTTTCCCGATAGGTGATCAAGAGTGAGAACGGTAGGACTGCTGCGGTCCAGGCCGCGTAGTTCAAAAGCGGAACCCCCAGCCAGCCTTGGTCCAAGATGGGATGCCATTTCCAAAACCCCACTTCACAAGCCAAGGGGTCAACTTGCAGATCAAATGAGAGGGCGGCAAAGACAGCTATGCCCGCACCGGCCAAGGCAGACTCTTGAACGGATCTTGATAACTTCTTCATTTCCCATACCGTCCAGGTAATGATGTAGAAGACCGTGACCCATCCCGACATGGTGGCGATGGGGGCCGGTAGGGGCCCCAGGTAGAATCGGTAGTTCATTTCACTGAAATAGCCGAGCCAGATGCCCCCGTTTTCAAGTGCCATTCCGTATAGAAGGCAGGGGCCAAGAAAGAATTTAAGCCATTGCCTGCTCTGGCTGTGAGCGTGGACCATGAGGAAGACAGTATTGAGGATAGCGGAGTACTCATAAATATTGCGTAAGTTATCGTGGTCGATGACGAAGCGGTGGTTGCTGTAGAGGTTGAGCATCACTAAAAGAGGAGCTCCCAGGCTGAGGGCCAGACCTACCATACGCTCGCGTGATGATGCCTCTTTAAAGCGAAAACCGTAGATGAGCCACGGAACCAGCATGGGAAATATAGCCGTGGGGACTAAATCGAGCCTTTGGTTTGGCAGGTTGGTGATTTCGGCATGGGCGATGCCGACCGCATAGATGGCATAATTCACCAGTGGTAAGTCATGCCACAAGATGGAAGCAAAACTGCGTTTCATGTGGGCCCCTCTCCTACATCTGTTTGCCTGGAAGCTGAGGACTATACGCACGGGGCTTCAGGGATGAAATACCATATCGAGATAAATATGGGGCATTTAGGGCCTTTTGCCGCCTTCATGGAAGGGCATGTGTACGTATGTAGGCAAAGCGTAACCATGCGCGGATAGACCCGTACCAGGAATCCCGACGCCCGCCTCATAATTTTGACAAAACCCCGTCAACAAAGGCTCAGCTGACAGATTTAGTGTGATCTGCATCACGGAAAATGTCCGATTTTGAGACGGTTAACTTTGGCACCCCAATTGCAAAGCTTTAAGTGAACAGGCTGCGATGGATAGAGCAAGTGGGGCTTCGTCTACAAAGCAAAAAAGGGGAGACAGAAAATGAAAAATTTGAAGAACGGAATGAAGGCCACTTGGGAAGCATCAACAGACGGCCGTGTTATGATTCGAGTCAGTCAACCGCAATCTAGCCTTGTTTTGAAGCGCTGGAGCATGTTCTACGCGGCATTCGCGATTTCAATGGCTCTGATTCAGTGGGTGGCACCTGCCGAAGCAAACGCTGGGGTATACAGTCGCTCGACCTTGGCACATCAGCCAGAGCTTTTGGATATTTCGCACATTAAAACGGTTTTGAAGAACAGCAAGAAGATGGTTCGTCACTGCTACGAGCGTGCATTGAAGCGTCAGCCTCAATTGGAAGGTCAGTTGGGCGTACAGTTTACCATTGGGTCAAAAGGTCACGTGGTAAAAGTAAGCGTTGTAGATGATACTTTGCAGAACCGACGCGTATCTAAATGCATCACCAAGCGTGTGCGTAAGTGGCGATTTCCGAGCCCTGAAGATGGTGAAGTAACGGTTTATTCACCCTTCGTGATGAGCCCATTGGCGGGTTAATCCTCGGGAAAAATTGATGATTCATTAAGGGGCCCATCGTGGCCCCTTTTTTTTTGCCTAAATACCCGTCATATCTTGGGAATCTTACGCTCCACTTTGGCAGGTTTATTGTGTTGGTATCGGGTCATGCGCTACCTTAAATAGGGAGAGTGCTAGAATTTTCGCTGCCTCATAGTTGAGGCCGATGCATTATTGGGTCCGTAGAATGGTTATGACGTCCTATCAGTGGGTAATCTTTCTGGCATTCTTTTCGTCCTACACGATTCGGACGGCGGTGACCTGTTTTGCTCTTGAATTGATTATCAGCAATTACGGCTCAGAGCGCTTGGCTTCTGCTTACTCCATGGCTGCAGTCATTACCGTTAGTGCGGTTGTCTTGATGTCGGTTGCGAGTAGGCGCTTTCCGGCCATCATTCGGTATTTACTTCTACATGGGGTGATTGCGATTGTTGCCGCGACCTGCCTAGTGATTGAGTCACCCGCCATACAAGCCCAACTCGCTTTCTTCTGCATAGTCGGATTTGGTTTATTGATTTACTTCAGCAACTGGTCGGTGGCTTTAGCTTATATCAGCCCTTTTGAATCCAAACGTTTGTTTCCATGGATGGGGATGGCCGCTCAGATTGGTGTCTTTTGCGGTTCTATTTTGGCGATGCTTTCCAACCTTGGATTTCCCAAGGAGTATTACTTCCCGGCCTGGTTTGTTATCGAGTGCGCGGTGATCGCGTTAGCTCTGACATTGACCAGAACCGAAGAGAGTAAAGAGAACTCGGCATTTTTCTTCTTAGACGAAGAAGATGAAAACCCGGTAGAAGAAGAAGAACTCAGTATTTTAGAACTTTTTCGGCAGTATCAACTTCTACCGAGAATGAGTATTTGGATTTTCTTATGGGGATTCATCTACACCGCATTCTTGAGTTTGGTGGCGGCTGAATTCCAGGCATCGGGTGCGAACCTGACGGCACTCTATGGCATGTTGGCGTTGAGCGGTTCTGCCTTGGGCTCATTAGTCAGTGCCTTTGTCTTTCCTATTTTGGTTCGCTTGGTTCGATTGGGCTCAGTACTTGTGGTCTGCAGTGGATTGGCCAGTGTCGTAGGGTTCGCCTATATCTCGTTTCGAACGTTTGTGGTGGCTGTTGTCGTTTATCTTTGTTTCGAATTGTCGGCCGCAAGTTTCAAAGCATTGGCCGTTAATACAGAGATTGGTCTTTATCCGGAGCGATACAGAGATCAGATTCGTCTCTTTGGTGAGATTCTACCGCAGGCACTTGGTGCGACATTGGTAGGCTTTGCTATCGCCGGTTTTACAAAAGTAGCGGCCGGGATTTTGGTGGTTGCACTCTTGTTCCTGATGACTGCCGCATTTCGGGCGCGAGAAGGTTTCAACAAAGAGGTCATCAGTCTCCTTAAAACAGGGGATGAAGAGGAGCGCCGCAACGCAACGGCACTCTATGACCGGTTGGAGCATCAAGATGAATATGAGCATTTCCTCTATCAGCTGCTGGAAGGCGAGGACCTTGCCACCCGGATCAATATCTTAAAGACCTTTGCATCCCTTAAAACCTGTAAGCCACTGCCAGATATCTTGGACTTGCTCACACCCGACGTGGATCCCTCCTTACGGATCGCTATTTTACGCTACGTTGATGAGCTGGACTTCAAAGAGTTTGATCCCTTCTTGCAGTACCGGACCATTGAGATGCTCAAGGATATTTGCCTAAACAGCTTTTCCAACGTTGCACGGGCTATGGCCATTAAGACTTTTGT
>MDSW01000434.1_pt1 | contig 12683 bp, 13 predicted proteins | sample 811171 | NCBI WGS metagenome assembly MDSW01 (sample SAMN05326641, study PRJNA326480) | marine metagenome | isolation source: seawater | place: Atlantic Ocean: North West | collected 2012 | reverse complement strand
GCGCAGAAGGGCTTGACTTCCGAGTTCGGAATGGGATCGGGTATGACCCCTTCGCAATAATCACCAGGCCAGAATTTATAGTATTTTTATTCTGTGTTGTAAATAGCTGAAATTAGCTTTGAAGCAGGATTTTTGCAGGTTGAATTATGATCACTTTATAGTTCACCTTAGATTAATTACTGTTTTTTTAAAATTACTTGAAACTTATAGCCTAATAGCAAGTCATGTATTTTTTTTTCATCTATGTGGCTAAATAATTTTTTACATTTTGAATCTCCCAAATAAGGGTTTTCAAAATTTAAGTAATTTTGAATTATTGGAATTTCAGAAATAACTGTTCTTATATCTATTATTTTAAATTTATTCTTCTTGGAAATCATGTTTATACTTTTTAGAGAAAATAAATTTACATGTTCGATTCCATCAAAACAATTTGATCTGTCATGCAGAATTGAATTTGCTAAGGAATGTGCATTTGGTGTTTGGAAGAAAAACAAGCCACCCTTATTAAGCATTTTGTGTATTTTTCTTAATAATGCATGAGTATCTTTAATGTGTTCAATTACATCCCACATAGTAATAACATCGAATTTTATTTTTTCATCAAACTTAAATATTGAACACCTATAAATTTTATGATTTTTTTCTGCAATTGTGGCCTCTTTATCATTTAACTCCATTCCATAAGTTTTAATATTTTTTTTTTTAGCTAAATCCAATGAAAGACCTGTTGAACAACCTATATCAAGTAGATTTTTAATTTTTCTTTTTTTTATTATATTTTTTATACCCCCAGTATACATTTTAATATAAAAGGCTTTTTCATTTGCAGTAATCGTTGATTGACTGTCTACGTTGAATTTATAAAAATTTTCCAATTCCTTATCTTTAAAAACAGGGTCTAAGTAAATGATTTCACATTTTTTACACTTTTTGTGTGTTCCTCCGTCTTTAATAAAAAGTATTTTTTTATTTTTAAATTTACAAATTGGGCAGTCCCTTTTTTCAACAAGACTTTTTTTAATGGTTCCAGAAACAAAAAATTTTTTTCTATATTTTTTGTCTAAGTCAAGGGCTAATTCACGTTTTTCATGCAATTTTTTAGAACCTAATTTTAAAGATGCATCGAAACTCATTAAACTATGTTATCAATTAGTAAAAATTTTACAATACTTTTGGTGGGCGTGATAAGAATTGAACTTATGACCTCTTCGATGTCAACGAAGCGTTCTACCACTGAACTACACGCCCTAAGATTATTTAAATCCATATTTTTTAAATGAATTAAAAGATATCGATAAAATAGATTTTATATTTTTAAAAATATTTAAATTATTATACTTTTTGTTTATTAACCATACCCAGTATAAATTTCTTAATTTATTACTTTGCAAAGAATTTTTTGAAATTCTGTAAAACATCATTGAGTCCACACATTTATACGCTTCCTGTCTTTTCAAAATTTCACATTTGAAAAGATAATCCTCACAAATTTTTAGCTTTTTAAATTTTAAATTTTTTATTAAAGATCTTTCAATTACAACTGTACTCATTGCAATTGAAGTATTATTTATGAATTCATCTCTATTAAATTTACTTTTTACATTTATTTTTCTTTTAAAAATCTTTGTACTATTTTTTTCTTGGAAAGGGGTATAATCGGTATAAGTAAATTTGTGATCAGATTTCTGCATAAAATTTATCTGTTTTTCTAATTTGTCTTTTTGCCAATAATCATCAGCGTCAATGAAAGCCAAATATTTAGAATTTGACTTTCTCATACCTAAGTTTCTGCAAAAATATACACCCTTATTTTTTTTTAATTTTAAAATACTAATTTTTTCATTTTGTTTGTAATAATTTAAAATTTCTAAAGATTTATCTGTCGAACAATCATCAATTATATAAAGTTTCCAGCTTTGAAAGGTTTGATGTATTACTGACTCAATTGCCTCTTTTAAATACTCAGCTTTATTAAAATTTGGTAAAATTATATCAATTAAATAATTTTTATTATTCATTGAAATTATTTTCTATAAACCTCCTGTACCAATTAATTGACAGCCTTAAACCTTGATCAAAAGAGATCTTGGGTCTCCATTTGATGTTGTTTACAATAAATTTATTATCAGCTTGCATTTTCCAGATTTCATTAGGTCTATAATTTAATTTTCCTATTTGCAGTTTTGATTTTGAGTTGGTGAGTAAATGAATCTTTTTCACGAGATTTTTAATTTTAATTGGTTTATTGCTACCAATATTGATTGGATGATCAAAATTCTTTAATTTAGAACTTGTTAATAGCATGCCTTCAATAATATTTTCTACATAATTAAATTCTCTTGTTTGTTCACCTGGAGTAGTTAAAATTGGTTTTCCCATTAAGCATTTAATTATAATTTCTGGTATGATTGCTTTCTCACTTTGAAAGGGTCCAAAAGTATTAAAAGGTCTTAAACATATTAAATTTCTTTTACTTCTCTTGTTTTTTAAAATTGAGAACAATTCACTTGAATATTTTCCAATTGCATACGGAGACATTGGATTAGGCATTTCTTTTGTATTAAAAGGAATTTTTTTTTGTAATCCGTATATTTCAGAAGACCCCATATGAATAAATTTGTTATATTTAGGTCCATGTTCTAATAAATTTATTGTGGAAAATAAATTTGAATTAATTGTCTCACTTATATGGGTAAAACTATCCCCAACATGATTGTAAGCAGCTAAATGAAAAATATAATCAAATTTTTTATTTTTTAGTGATAAAACTGAGTCTGTATTTCTTAAATCTGCTTCAACCACTTTAATTTTGTTCCACACATTAACTAATCTCTGATTATCAATAATACTATTATATTTTACGGTTACAGTTAGGTTAGATTTCAGGCTAACTAATTTATTTACTAAATGAGAGCCTATAAATCCAGAACCACCTGTTACTAAAATTTTCTTATTTTTAAAGTTTTTAATTAAAAGTGATATATTTTCCAATTTTGCTCCTTGCCTCTTTTAATTCACTTAGTGAGTTTATAGTTAGTTGTAGACCATTATATTTATACACATTAACAAGTTTTTTTGAAGTTAATAGCTGAATTGCTCTAACCATTCCTAAACCATTTTTAGAATTAATTATTTTTTTATTTAAATATTGAAAAATTTTCGGATCAATTACTGCATATCCAATAAAATGATTCAAAGTTGGTTTTTCTTCAAAAGATGTAAGTTTGTTTTTTTTATTCCATTTTACTATGCCAAATGGATTTTTTATAGGCGCCACCACCAAAGACATTAAAGATTTAGTTTTTTTATGTTTTAAAAGTAAATCATTTAAATTAATTTTCGCCAAAGTATCTCCATAAGTAATTATTGAAGGAGATGTTAAATCTTCAAATGCAAAAAAAATTCGTTTTAATATTCCACTATTTACTCCGGCATTAGAAAAAGTAATTCCTTTATATTTATTTTTAAGAAAATTCTCTATTTTTTTTGCTTTATAACCAACACAAAAAACTAGGTTTTTAAATCCTTGACTATTATAATAATTAATTTTGTGTTGTAGGATTGGAACTTTTCCAACTTTTACTAATGGTTTAGGTATTTTATTTGTAAATTTTTTCATTCTTTTTCCTTTGCCACCACAAAGTATTAAAATTTTAGTTTTAACCATTTTTTATTATCTCACAAATTTCATTTAAAAAAGAATTTTTTGTAGGAAGCTTGTTGTGTATCATTTGGTTTTGAATAGATAAATAATTTTTCATTATAAAATTAACTATTTCCATTAGAGATTTTGCATTTCTATCAGCAATATATACGCCTTTACGTTCTCTTTTAACATGGGAAATTTCTGGAAAAATTATCACTGGTCTCAGTCTTGACAATGACTCATCTAAAACTTGCGGATGTGCTTCAGTAAATGATGGTAAAATAAAAATATTATGGTCATCATAAATTTCAATTATGGAGTCATTTTCATTTTGGTGATGAATTATTTTCACATTTTTTGAATTAAGTTTTTGATCATACTTTTTTTCTGAATTTATAATTTTAAGACTTACATTTTCTCTAATTTTTTTGATTATATTTAGTAGCGAAAATATTCCTTTTTCAATTTTAATTCTACCAACATATAAAATTTCAATATTTTTAAGGTTTGGAGATTTCCTATTTAAGAACCATTTTTCATTTAATTGTGAAGGGGAAACTACATATCCATTTTTGCCATTTAATAAATGTGATCTACACGCAATTACTTTTGTTATTCGCGTCGAGATAATAAACATTATATGGTAAATAATTGGTCCAAAGATTTTTGAATAACATCTGTATTCTTCATATCCATCACTCCTAAGATATAAATAAGCTTTTTTTCTCAAAATAAATAATAGTATTGACGCAAAAAATGTAAATGGGGAGAGTGATATAATTAAATACTTTTTATGCAATTTTGATCTAGACCAGATTTTAAACAAATAATTCATTAAGCCACCTGATAAATTTATTTTATTTAAACTAATTTTATGAGAGGCTCTCTCAATTTTAGATTTTCTTAAAAATAATTCAATATTGAAACTATCACTAAGACCTTCTGGAATAGATTTCATGTCAATATTATCACAAAAAAATTTATCGTTAATGTTAAAAGTTTTTTCGTTACTTATTATTGCTAAATTTTCTTTTTCCATCTTAAGAAGTTAATTTATCTTAGATTAATTATTTTAATAAATAATTGTTTAGGTAGTAGTAAAATTATAATTAATTTTATCTTTTCTAAAAAATTTGGATGCAAAACTATTTCTTTAACACTTCTTAAATATTGTTTTTCATTTATATAACTTAAAATTTTAAAGAAATTACACCTATTTTTTAAATTTATTAACTTATTTTCATCTCCAAACTCTTTTGAAAGTTTAATCTCTTCATACCATTTACCCATTTGGATAGCTTGTTTTGTTAAATTTTTGTTTTGTAATTGATTTTGATGTTGCCTAGATATAGCTACAGGCTCTTGTAAACAAGCAAATTCATAATTCTTTGAAAATCTTAAAATAAAATCCATATCTGAAAGCAAATCAAATTTTACATTAAAGGTATCTTTATTAAGGTTTAAATATTCTTTTCTTATTACCACTGTTAACATTCCTATAAAATATTTATCTAACAAGATAGATGTAATTTTTCCTGAAGGTAATTTTAGTTTACTTGCTAGTTTTTTTTTTTTAAAAAAACGCTTTGAATTATATCTCCAATAATTTCCATATACTAATCCCACATTTTTATTTGAAAATAATTTAATTTGTTCGGCGAGCTTATTATTTAACCATAAATCATCAGTATCAAGAAAGGCTATAAAATCACCATTTGCTTTTTTTATAGCTAAATTTCTTGCTTCATACAAAACTGTGTGCTCTTTAGCTAAGAAGTAATTAAATCTTTTATCTTTATATTTATCAAAGATTTTTTTACTATCATCGGTAGAAACATTATCCCAAAAAATTAGTTCCCAGTTTTTGTAACTCTGATTAATAATACTTTTAAGTGACTCGTCTAGATACTTTTCACCATTATAACAATTCATAATTATGGTTACCAATGGGTTTTTCATCTGTATGAATCAATAGTTAAATTTAGTCCCTTTAAGAAATTTATTTTTGGTCTCCATCCCAACATTTTTTTAGCTTTTTTAATATTAGGATATAGTTTCATATTCACATCTTTATTGTATTTTATTTTTCCAAATTGAGGTTTGCCCTTACCAATTAATTTACATGTAAGATTTATTGCTTTTTTTATTTGAATAGGTTTTCCAGAGCCTATATTAATAATTTCACCGCTAACATTTCTAGACTGCAATGTTTTAAATATTGCTTTGATTGCATCATCTATAAAACAAAAATCACAATATTGATTTCCTTTAGTGGTAGGAAATTTTTTATTTTTTAAAGAGCTGTCAATTATTTGGGGTAAAATTCGATTTTTTGCCTGGTTTGGACCATAAACTAAAAAAAGTCTGAGAATAACTGCTGGAAATTTATTTATTTGAAAATAATTAAGTAAAAAATTTGTACACGAAAATTTTGCAAATCCGTATGGAGATGTTGGTTTGCAAATAATATCTTCCTTTTGTGGAGCCTTTAATTGTCCATATTCAGCTGAACTACCAATTTGAATGAATTTTTTAACCTTTTTTTTTGATAGTATTTTTATCAAATTTACTAAACTCAAAAAGTGAGAATTAAATAATTTTTCACCTTTTTTTCCAAATTTAGGATGTTTTCCATAACCACCGGCATTAATTACATAATCAAAGTTACCTTTAATTTTTTTTTTTAATAATTTAAAGTTAGTTGTGTCTACGAATGAGTAATTAATTTTTTTGTGAAATCTGTTTTTACTTGGTCTATTTTTAGAGATACTAGTTATTTTCCACTTTCTTTTTTTTGCCTCTTTGATTATATGGTAACCAATAAAGCCAGTGCCCCCGATTATTAAAATCTTTGTCATTTAATCCAGGGAGCTTTTTTTTCTTTTACCATTTGATCCAAAAGATCTTTGTCAAGTTTATGGTCCATACATTGCCAAAAGCCCTCATGTTTGAATGCTTTAATTTCATTTAAATCAGTAACCTTTTCTAAAGGGTACGACTCTAAGACTGTATTATCTCCTTCAATAAAATCTATGAATTTTGGGTTAATAACAAAATAACCTCCATTTATCCAACTTTCATTTAGCTGAATTTTTTCTTTAAACTTTAATACATCTGATCCTTTTAGACTTAATGATCCAAATCTTGCAGGAGGTCTGACAGCCGAAATTGTCACTAACTTTCCATGATCTTTATGAAATCGTATTAGTTTATTTATATCGATGTTTGAAAGTCCGTCTCCATAAGTTAATAAAAAATTCTCCTTACCTAAATATTTACCCAATCTTTTCAATCTTCCACCTGTAAAAGTATCCGATCCTGTATCAATCAAATTTACTTTCCAATTTTTTTTTGAATTTTTAAAATAATCCTTAATGATCTCTCCTTTATAACCAAGAGCAATATAAAAATCATTATGGCCATAACTTGCATAGATATCCATAATGTGTTCGATGATAGGCTTATTCCCTATTGGAACCATTGGTTTTGGTATTGTGTCTGTATATTCAGATAATCGTGTTCCAAATCCTCCCGCTAAAATTACAACTTTCATATTAATTAATTATCTTTGGTTTGGGGAAGGGAATAATAAATTTTCCTCCTTTTTTTCGGAACAACTTCTCTTGTTTCATTATTTCTTTCTTTATATTCCATGATAAAATTAGCAAATAGTCTATATTCTTTTTTGAGATTTTTTCAGGACTTTTTATTTTAATATTAGTTCCAGGTGTAAAACGACCCTGTTTAAGTTTGCTTTTGTCAAAAACAAAATCTATCATATTTTTATTTAATTGAGAGAATTGCATCAAAGCTTGTCCTTTACCTGAAGCGCCATAAATTGAAATTTTCTTTTTTTTCTTTTTAAGTTCACTAATAAGATTAAACAGCTTTTTAGAATGACTCACAATTTTAAATTTAAAATTTTTCAATTCATTAGTGGAAAATAGTTTTGATTTTATTTCATATTTCAACAAAGATTTAACTTTTCTTGATATTTTTTTTTCTGATTTGGATTTAGTAATATAACATCTTAGAGAACCTCCCTGAGAGTCAATCTTGTCTACATCGAAAATTTTTAATTTATTTACTTTACATAAGTCTACAATTGATTTCAGACTGTGAAATCCATTATGTTCATGAAATATATTGTCATACTGATTATCCTTTAAAATATTAAGCAAATGTGGAACTTCTAGAATAAAAACTCCATCGTCACTGAGTAGTTTTTCAACTCCATTAAATATAGTATTAGGATTTTTTATATGTGCAATAACGTTTCTTGCAAATATAAAATCAAATTTAGAAAATTTTCTCTTTAAAACCAAGGGGAGTTTTGAATCAAAATATTTATTAATTGTAAAGATTTTTTTACTATTTGCTTTCCTGGCTAAATTTTTTGCTGGGTCAACACCGATTATAAAAGAATTAAATTTTTTCTTTAAAATTTTTATAAATGACCCATCATTACTTGCGATTTCCAAAATTTTTGATTTTTTACTTATTCCTAGTCTCATCAGTTTGTTCAAAAGGCTTTTTAATAGAAAAATATTAGTTTTTGAAACACCCGTTTCCCACAGATAATATTTAAATAGTAGATCAGGCTTTAATCTTTCAGAAATTTGCACATGCTTGCATGAAATACAATAATTAAGACTTATCTTGTATTTCTTTTGGTCTGTTTCTTTTTTCAGGAAATTCCCAACCAGTGCTATTTTACCTAAATTTATAATCTCTCTCAGTCGATAATTACAAATTCTACAATTTGTCATGAAATTTACTTTTCTATAAAATATTCAATTTGATAATTTGTTATGTCTTCAACATCAGTATTTGAAAAAAAACTTTTGTACCACTCAATGGTAAAATTTATTGTTTCCTCCAATGATAATCTTGGTTTCCATCCAAGTTCATTCTTGGCTTTTTCAATATTTAAACTTAGTAGTTGAGATTCGTGAAATTTTTTATTTTTTTTTATAATTACTTTAACTTTATTTTCATTCCACTCTTTACACAACAAATTAACTATAGATATTACTTTTTTGCAATTTTTTTTATTAGGGCCAAAGTTCCAGGAAGGATATAAGTTAGATTTTAATTCTCTATCCATTAATTTTTGCCCTAATAATAGATATCCAGATAAAGGTTCAAGAACATGTTGCCAAGGTCTAGTGGCATTTGGACTTCTTAAAATAATTGTTTTACTCTCATTTAATGACTTTACTACATCAGGAACGATTCTATCTTTTTTGAAATCACCACCCCCAATAACATTTCCAGCCCTTGAACTAGCTAAATTTAGTTTTTTTTGTTTTTTGAAGTAACTATTAAAGTATGAAAAAAAAATTAATTCCGCACTTGCTTTTGATGATGAGTAATTGTCTAGTCCACCTAAAGTATCACTTTCTTTAAAACTAGTTTTTTTTCCAAAATTTAAATAGCATTTATCTGAAGTGATATACACAAGATTTGGAATTTTATTTATTCTTACAGCCTCTAGGATATTTGAGCTACCAATTACATTAGTACCCAATGTTTCTAATGGATCTTTATAACTAGTTGAAACAATTGATTGTGCTGCAAGATGAAAAATAATATCGGGTTTTTCTTTCTTTATTACATTATTTATTTTATCAAAATTCTTTATATCTATATAAAATTGTTTTATTTTTTTGTTTAACCCAAAAGAGTTAAATAAAACAGATCCTTTTTCAGGTTTTAAACCTACCCCTATAACTTTTGATCCTAATAAGCAAAGCCATTTGCATAACCAGGAACCTTTAAATCCAGTTGATCCAGTTACTAAAACTTTTAAGTTTTTGTAATTTTTTAAAAAATTATTATTTTTTTTCAATTTATTATATTAATTTGGAGGGTATTCAGTTTTTCCAATTATTAAATCAACTAACGAAAGTAACAGTATTTGATGAACATTCTCAATATGATTATAAGCTTTACTATCAACCCAAAAATTAATAACTCCAAGTTTTTGAAGGTTATTATTTTTGTCATTTCCAGTAAAAGTGATGATATTGCTTATACCTTTTTTCTTTGCAAGTTTTGCTCCGTTTGTCATATTTGGAGAATTTCCACCAGCAGATATTAAAATTAAACTGTCATCTTTATCTCCATAAAAATCTATAGCTTTTTCAACCCATCTCTCGTAACCATAATCATTTGAAAAACATGTGAGAAGGTCTGACTCATTATAATTAGTACATCTCACTCTTGCATTTTTTGTTAAATCAACACTAAAATGGCTTGCTATCGCGGCACTTCCACCATTTCCAAAAATCATTGTTTTTTTTCCATTCGAGTGAGTTTTTTTCAAGATTTCTTTTACCTTAATCAAATCCTCAAAATATTTTTCATTATCTATTAAAGATTTTAAACTATTAAAATATTTTTTTAAAAATTTGATTTCAGACATTGTTAAAATATTCCTAATTTAAGCACCAGCTCTTGTTAAACGTAAATCAAGACTTTTTAATTAATTTGCTTGAATATAAATAGTATATTCCCTCAATCAATAAAGAAAAGGTCAAAGTTGCTATAAAACTAGAAGTAAAAAATGGTATTGCCAAAGTATAACATGCGATTAAGCCTTCTATATTATATCCGTATTGCCCTATTGACCAAACACCAAAATTAGTAATTAAAAAAAACATTACTGCACCTGTTAAGGCTCCTGTAATTCTTAGTTTTAAACTATTTTTAAAGTAAAAAGGTAGAAATCCAATCAAAAATACACTTCCCCAAGTCCAATGAGTTAAATTGTGATATCCAATAATTAAATCTGTAATCACAAACGATATAATTAAAAAAGGTAAATATCTTATACCTAAAAGTGCTGGTACATAAAAACTTAAGGCTAATAAACTTGTAAAATTTGGTGGATGGGGAATAAATCTGCTAGCTGTTAGACATAAAAATATCCCAACAAATATCTTTAGTTCTCTTTTCATAATAAGATCTAGTATACTCTTTTTATACCAAAATTAAAAGTTCTCTCCATTTGCCGATAGTCTCGAGATGTTTCGTACTTTTCATTAAGTAAATTAATTACATCTAATGATAGACTATAAGTATTCCATAAATTATATTTTAAATTTAAATCATTAACGAAAAAATCATCAATTCTCTCATCATTATACGTTCTATTGCCGTTCCCATAATCTCTAGCCATATCCGACCATTTTGTATTTAAAGAAATATCAAGATTTTCGTAACCTGGTATTTTAAAATTAGTAGATAAATTTACTAAATTTCTGGGAACTCTAACCATTTGTGAATTGTAATAACTTTGATTTTTGTCAGGATCATCTTGTTCTGCTCCATCATAAGTTGATGTATAAGTATAATTCAAACCAAAATTTAAGTATTCATTTAATTTAAATTTTGATGTTAGTTCAAGACCTTTTGATTTTACTGTTCCATTCATATTTTGTGTTGTGTAATTAAGTCCTGAACTATTCCCTGTTTTCCAACCCTCAAGAACATCATCATATTTCATATCAAAATATGTTGCCTCAAAATCTAAATTTAAATTTGGGAAAGTTTTTTCAATTCCAAAGTCAAAGCTTCTACTGTTTTCTGCTTTTACGTTTGGCAGCGAGTCTCCATTTGCGGCGTAAACAAAAAACATTTCATACAAAGAGGGATATCTAAAACCAGTTCCCAATGATGCTTTAAGTTTTGTAGATTTGTCATCAAACAAATAGGCTAAAGAACCTCTATGAGCATCTTCATTTTCAGCTATTGAATTATTGTCAAACCTAGATCCAAATGTTGCGTATAAATTGTTAGTCAATCTACTTTGAAAATCATAATAACTGGATGTGGTATAAAAAGACTTATAAGATAGTCCGGTAAGGTCTTTATTATATCCTATTTGATCATCTTCTCTCTCTAAACCAAAGATAATACTATTATCCAAATTAAAATTATAGTTTCCAGTATATGTAAATGCGTGCCTATCACCGTAGTAGTTATCTTTAATAGTGTTTCCACTCCCGGGTGCCGCCCCATAGATTCGTTTAATATAAGTATTAGCGTATGTTAATTTATTTTGGAATTTTTCACTCGTTTTATGTGTGAGTGAAAAATTTACTGAAGATTGAATACTATCCTCTTCTTCATTGTGTGTGGCTGTAGCAGTATCGACTTCTTTATCATACTGTAAATAAGTATCTGAAAATCTTAAATTGCTACTAAAATTTAATTTATCAGAGACTTCACGTTTGTAATTAGCAACTAATGCATTATTTCTATATCTATCTTTCTCGTCGTTATGCAACATTTGTGAAATTCCGTCAGTATGAAATCTTTCTAAACCAAAATAATAATTTTGTTTTTTATTACCTCCAGAATAAGACATAGAAATATTTTGTGTTCCATGAGAACCGCTTTTAAGGCTTAAAGCTTTTTCTTTTCCTTTTTTTCCTTTTTTTGTTGTTATATTTATTGTTCCACCAATCGCACCACTTCCGTAAACTGAACTTTGATTTCCTTTAAGGATTTCAACTCTTGAAATTTGATTAATCAAAATATGGTTGAAATCAAAATCATTTGAAACACTAGATGGATCAGACATTTTTACTCCATCTATATAAACAGTGGAATATCTTTTAGGTAAACCTCTCAATTGAATTGCTGAGGTTGCTCCGTGTCCACCATTTTGAAAAAAGTTGGCGCTTGTAGAATTGGCTGCAAGAACATCACCTAAAAAAAACTCTCCAGAATCCTCTAGGGTTTTTTGATCTAAAATAACCACGGATGACCCAACTGTTGAGATAGACTGAGGTTTTTTACTTGGTGCAATCACTATTGTTGGAATTTCTGACGAATATAAACTATTTAAAAATAAATAGAATATGATCGTACTTATAATTTTTTTTTTAAACATGTGGCCTCATAAATAATAATCTTTAGCCACTGCACTTTTAGGTGAAGAATTAGACTTTTCCTGGCCATCATTCAACAGCGGACTGTACTGGGTGGCGCTCCGACTTTACGGTTGCAGGAACAGCCAGTGAAT
>MDSW01181645.1_pt1 | contig 12685 bp, 7 predicted proteins | sample 811171 | NCBI WGS metagenome assembly MDSW01 (sample SAMN05326641, study PRJNA326480) | marine metagenome | isolation source: seawater | place: Atlantic Ocean: North West | collected 2012 | reverse complement strand
GGCCGTACCAGTCTTCAAGATCATTGCCACACGCGGCATATCCACCGTGAAGCTGACCAATGACTCGATGGTTCTGGTCGAACAGCGGGGAGCCGGATGACCCGGGTTCGGTCGTGCCGAGATCCCAATCGAGAATTCGAAGGTGTGTATCGCCTGGGGTGTTGTAGCCGTAGATCTGGGATGGTTCATAGTCGATCGACCATCGCTTGTAGTCCGTGCTTGGATGGTGGATGGCGACCGAATACTCGCTGATGACGTCTTCAGCACTCCAGCCACAGAATGAAATTTCCCATTCCTGCGGAGGAGACTGATTGAGCTTCACGATTGTGAAGTCCGATGGGGAGTAGGACGCAAGGAACTGTGAGCCGCTCAGATATTGATCCTGGGCACCATTGTCGATGCTGTTTCCAGGGCAATCCAATGGGCCATCGGCCGGGTCCTGATAGTTCCAGAATGTGACCAGGGAAGCGGCGTTGCCGGAATTGACGCCACAGTGATTGGCGGTCATGAACAGCGGCTCTCGATCGTTCCGCTGGTTGTTGACCATGAAGCCAGTGCAGAATGTGGAGCCACCGGTTGAGATGACGGCCACACAGGGAATTTCGTTTTCCCATCCCTCTGTTTCGTCGCATTCGACGTCATAGTTGCATGAGCCGGATCGTCCCTCCACATCGAAGGCGCCGTCGTAGAAGCCGCGATAACCGACGTTGATGCTTGTGAGGATGACACCATTCTCGACAAGTGGTCGTACGTCGGCGTCCATTTCGATGGAAACGATGATCTCGGAATCAGGGACTGGTGGGGTCCAGTGCTGATTGTCGACGTTGTTGTCCATCATGGTGATGGGCCGGAGCGCGAAGCGGCCATCCTGTGACGTGATGTTCATCACGGCGCCTTCGGGCATGATGAAGTGTTCGAAGCCAAGGTTGATGGAGAGGCAGCCGGGTGAAGCCACTCGCAACTGCCAGAGCCACGTGTCGGCGTCCGGCTGGGTCCACGTGCCGCTGAAGGCGGGTCCTTCATTCACCTTGTGCGGGACGGCATAGCGGGGAGCCATGCCGGAGGCTTCTCGCCTCTGATCCTCTTCGGTCAGGGCATCGAAATCGAGTTCCGCGATCTCGATGATGTCAACGGAATTGCCGTTGATGAATCCGTCCTGTGCCATGGCAAGGCTGGAAGCCATCATCACAGCAGCAGCGGTGATTGTTGTCTTGAAAGTCATATCGTGGCGCTCCCCTTGTCTCCAGCTGGGTGTCCTCGGTCCTGATCAGGTGGCCGGGCACGGGTCGGACCATGCCCGAAAAAATCGATACACCTCACCCTAACCCCAGTGATGGAGGGGATCAACAGGAGATCCTGGAGTTGGTCTGCTCAGGCTGGGGCAGGGGGTGTTTCCTGCCCGGATGCGGCCTTCTGCTGCTGAGTTTCCTTGTGAATCGCCTTGATGGCGATTCGGCCGACGACGATGCTGGCAATGATCGCGACTACGAGCCCCGCATAAATGGTGATCTCATGGACGATCCCATCCTTGGCGGCTGCGTGGACTGAATGCGCAAGATCGCTACCGGACTGTCGTGCTGATTGGTAACGCTCCGCAAAGTTCGAGGCGTGTCTGGCCACGTAGCCCATGTAGACCGTTGAGAAGTTGCCTGGAATCATTCCGACACAGGCCAGTGCATATGAGCGAAAGCGACATGGGCTGACGGCACCCAGGTAGTTCAGGAGCGAGAAGTTGATCGGTGCCAGTCGCAGCAGAAACATGATCTTGAAGCCGGCTTTGCCGGTGGCCTGCTCGACTGCATAGGCCTTTGGATGACGTTTCAGCAGTCGATTGATCGGTTTACGAATGAACAACCGTGTGATCATGAAGGTGAAGACCGCCGTGATCACCCCGGCGACCACGACCCAGACCCAGCCCATCCACAGGCCGAACAGCGTTCCGCCTGCAATGGCAATGACCGATTCGGGCAGGAAGATCATCGTGGCAAGAAAAAAGATCGCGATGTAGGCCAGAGGCGCCCAGGGGCCCATGTTCTCCACGAATGACCTGATGTCACCCATGTAAGGTTGCAGAACATAGATGTAGAGGATCGCGATGAGGGCGACGACGGTCAGAAGGATCAGTGTCCTTCTGATGATCTTCCCCCAGGAGTGTCCGTGCAGGGGATTCGACGCGTTCGCTTTGGGAGCCTTTTCTGCCTCTGACATGCGTCCCGAGTGTAGCGGTCGCTGATGACGGGCTCAATCCTGCGGAGGATGGGGCGGGGGTGGGCGATGTGCCATGGTGACGCTACCATGTCGGATCAGATGCGGGCGTAGCTCAATGGTAGAGCGTCAGCCTTCCAAGCTGAATGTTGACGGTTCGAGTCCGTTCGCCCGCTCTTCAACGCAACGCCGTGCTTTCGGGCACGGCGTTGTTGTTTGGTTCATTGGTTTCCGGCCATGCTCGTATTGGGCAGTTGTTTCTCGAGTCGTTCGAGGATGTCAATCCAGACGGTGTTTCCTGCACGATCTTCAGCGTCTGCAATGCACTGCAGGCTTGACAGGCAGCTTGAAACGATTTCCTGGGCAATGGCATGGCGCTGTCTTTCCTGCAGCACAGTCATCATCTCTGACAGCGTCTTTTCGAAATCCACCTGAGTGGCTGTTTCCCTCGGGCTGACAATGGCCCGGGGGGTCAGATGATCCGCGGCCGTTCGGAAATCCTCGATGGCATCATCCTCATCGATCTGGCTGTCCATGCGGATCTTCCCTCGGAATGCAATCATGATGGCCAGATCACGAGGTCTCCGGGTATTGGAAGGGTCCAGTCGCATGAGGGCTTCTGAAATCTCGATGGCCTCCTCAAGCAGCTGCAGTGATGTGAGTGGTTCCTGTTCCCACTCAAGTCTGGAAAGGCCATACAACGCGAGAGATTTGTCGCGAAGTCGACGGGTCTGTCGCTCGGTGTCGCGTGAGACCAGCGTGTCGGCATCTTCCAGGGCATCACGATAAGCGGATTTGGCAGCCTGGAAATCCTGCAGTTCGAACAGCGTGTTTCCCATGCCCATGCGGGATGAATAGCTCACATCGAGTGCCTTGATCTCATCATCGGTACCGGTATCCGCTGCATCTGCTCGTTGCTGATACAGCTCCACGGCATTCAGCAGAAGAGCCTGTCGGGCAGCTTCGTCCTGAGCATATCCCGCCTGACTGCGGGCAACCTCCGCCTGGAGCTTGAGACGATCCAGTCGCATGGCTTGAACAGCTTTGCGAAGATTCTGATTGTCCGTCATCGTCAGATCGATATCTTTCAGCAAGTCGTCTGCCTGCTGAAGGGCGTCTTCAGCTTCGGCGAGACTGCCGTAGCCCACGCCTGATGTACTGAGGTGAGATTTGGCAATGCGCATCCAGACGCCAGCAAGCTGAGCGTTCTGGAGAGGGCCGGGGGCGTCATCACCCGCGATCGTATCCACGTGGGTTCTGGCAAGATCCAGCAGAGACCGTTGGGCTTCTGCGGAATTGCCGAGGTAGCGGACCTGGCCCATGACGCCCTGGACCAGTTCCGTGACGGAATCATCGAGGGCGTCATTGCGCTGCTCGACCATCGCACTCTGTCGACTGGCTTCGATCCATCCGATCGAGCTGATGATGGCGCAAGCGACGAGTGTGACCACGACGCAGATGGCGGCTGCAGTCATTGATCGGTGCTTTCTGGAGAACTTTCCAAGCCGATAGATCATGCTTGGAGGCCGTGCCTCGATGGGGTCGTTCTCGATGTAGCGACGGATGTCGTTCGAGAGTTCCTCTGCCGTGCCGTATCGACGATTGCGGTTCTTTTCGAGCGCCTTGAGTGTGATCGTCTCGAGATCGCCTCGCAGCCTTCGATGGATGGTTGAAGGGTTGGTCGGGGCCTCTTCCTGAATCACGCGAACGGCTTCATGAACAGCACGTTCCCGCAGGTCATAGGGCAGCGAACCGCACAGGAGCTGATACAGAATGACGCCAAGCGCATAGACATCCGTGCGGATATCCAGGTCACGGGTGTCGTATTCGACCTGCTCAGGGGACATGTACTGCAGTGTTCCGATCAGTTGCCCCACCTGGGTTGCCTGCGTCACGAAATTCAGATCGGAGTCGGTTTGTCTGGCGACACCGAAGTCGATGACCTTGGGCTGCCCATCCTGGTGCACCAGGATGTTGTCCGGTTTGAGATCCCTGTGGATGACACCTCGCTGATGACTGTATTGGACACCTTCACAGACTTTTCTGAAGAGGTTCAGTCGCTGGGTCATGTCAAGATCATGTTCATCCGCGTACTGGATCAGAGAGGTCCCGTTCACGTACTCCATCGCCATGAAGGGCCGCTCGGTTCCGTCGTCACGATTCCAGATTCCCGCTTCGTAGATCTGTGCGATTCCGGGGTGCACGAGACGTGCCAGAACCTGTGCTTCGTATTCGAACCGTCTTCTCGAGGCCTCCGTGAATCGCCCCGCACGAATGACCTTGACGGCGACGCGACGCTTGGGGCTGGCCTGTACCGCTTCGTAGGTCGTGCCCATGCCGCCTTCGCCGAGGACGCGGACGACTCGGTAGCTTCCAATGGCCTCCGGCAGGGGGGTTTTCTCAGGCTCCTGGTACAGCGCCTCACTGTCCTGATTCAGGGTGTTGAGATCGTCTTCTGATGGGAACTGTTGGCCTGCTGGATTGTGTTCATCTGTGGGCATGTCTGTCCAGTCTCCGATCAGTGCAGGGTGGCTCAGCTCGTTGTCGGTCCGGTCAGAGCAGCCAGCCTGAGCACTCCTTCAGGATCTCGAAGTCGGGTCGGTGTAGAGGTCGACGAAGAAATCGAGCGTCTTGTGCCCTTCGGACTCGCGTGTTCGGGCAAGGAAGAAGCCGGCCTTCTCGAATAGATGAATGGCGGGATCTCGTTCGACTCTGACTTCAAGAACGATTTTGACGTAGTCCTGCTCCCGGCAGAACTGGACAGCGTTGTCCAGCAGTGTCGCGCCGATTCCACGGCGTCTGAAATCATCATGGACTCGAAGCCTTCGAATCTCTGCGATGTCATCACCGATGCATTGGACCCCGATCATGCCGACGACCTGACTGGCCAGTTCGGCAACCCAGAAGCAGCTGCGGCCATCATCCTGGAAGTAGCCAGCGGTCAGATTGTCGATGTCCGCTCCGGAGTCGTTGATGTGTATCTGGCCGTCGTTCACGCCTGTCTCGAACAGGTGCCGGATGCACGAGCTGTCAGCGGCAGACGCTGTTCTGATGGAGATTTGATTCGACATGATGAGCTGATTCACCTGATTCGATGAATGCATTCATTATAGAGACCGCTTGAAACGCCCCCAGAGGGGTCTTGGGGCAGGTCCTGCGGGAAGTGAAGGCTCAGGAAGCCGATCGTGCCGGCGCGCCGACAAGTGTCCGGCACCAGTCCCAGTATCGTTCCTGAAGCGCCGAGACATCGCCTTCGATGAAGACCTCCAGAACAGCCAGTCCAGCTTCCGAATCCTCTTCGACCTGAGCCCGTCTTTCGTCCGTCAGTTGATCGGAACGGAGCAGCTGCCGGTACAGATCGCCGGAGGCCGCCAGCAAGAGGACGTTCCCGACACGGTCGCGATATCTGCCGTCTTCGGCTTCTTCGAGATACCGCGCGAAGGCCCAGATCTGAGCGTAGTAATCCAGGAGCGTCTGTTTGTGTCCGTCGAGAAAACGTTCAGGATGCGTGGACAGCAGAAGATCAAGCGGGATCATTCGGTTTTCAAGAATGCAGGTACGGAGTCGTGACCATCGCTCCCGGTTGGCATCCGTTCTGAATTGAAGTCCTCTTCTCCATGAGAAGCCTTCCATCGTGGTGGCGACGCCTTCATCGAGCCAGACCGGCAGCTGGTCCTTGAACGTGGTCTGGACGTACTGATGCCATCCCTCGTGGGAACCGAGTGCGAGCGTGTCGCGATGCCAGCCGTAGCCATCGATGTCGTAGAGAACAGCAATGCCATTCGTCGTGAATCCGCCTCTTCCAAGGCCTTCGAATGAAGCAGCTTTGTCAGGCAGGATCATGCGGGTCTTGTTCTTCCACTGCCGGCGATCACCGAAGAGGTATGTTTCCAGCGAGTACGCCGGCGGGGGCAGCTCGGTCCCGAAGACATGCTGGTATCGTTCAAGCGCCTTCTCGTAGAAGCCTGGAAGGATGCCGCGAAGTCGCTCGCTTCTCAGTGTCGTACGAAGATCCCAGTGGCGTGTCCTGATCTGCTTGCCGGGGATTCCCAGAAAGCTCCAGTCGTTGATCTGAACTTCGTCTCCGTTGTATCGATCATCATTGCTCGCAGACAGGGGGATGGGTGTTCTCTTCGGAGTGTTGTCGCACCCCGGCACCATCGCCAGTGTCGCAAACGCCAGTATGAAGATCGTTCGAAGAGTCATGAGCCAAGTTGCTCCAGGGCCTGTTGAGCGGCGGCAAGATCCGATTCGGATGCCGCCAGAGTACCGCGGGTCTCCTCGACGAGATGCGCTGGCGCCTTTTCCACATAGCCCGGATTGCCCAGGCGGCCCTTGAGAGCTCCGATCGACTTCTCGAGTTCCGAAATTCTGGTCGTGAGCCGCTCACGTTCACTGTCGACATCAAGCTCCGTGCCATGTCCCTGCAGGAAGAGCACGTCCCCTCCGAAGTGGACCTGAATGCCGTCCGTGACGGCGTCCGCGACATCGTCCAGGTTGCAGGACGAGAGGATGGTCGGTTTCGCCTGATCGACCAGTTCGCGAATGGAATCCGTCATGCCAAGCGTCAGGCGAGCCTTCGGAGGCACATCATGATCCGCGCGGGCTCGTCGAATCGCATTCACGAGTTCCTTGATGCGTTCGAAGGCTGCTTCAGCCGTCTCGTCGATCAAGTCATCAGTCTTCGGCCAGGATGCCGTCGACACATGATCACTGTGGGGGAGTTCGAGCCCCGGCAGTCCGGCCTTGCCGGTTGCATTGATATGCGGCCAGAGGGCTTCGGTGATGAATGGACAGACCGGGTGCAACAGTCTGGCAATGGCATTGAGTGAGGAGAGGAGGACCTGCCTCTGGGCGGCGTCTTCCTGAATGGTCGGTTTGACGGCTTCAAGATACCAGTCACAGAAATCTCTCCAGACAAGGTCATAGAGAACATCCGCACAGGTGCTGAAGTGATAGCCGTTGATGGCGTCATCAAATGCATGTCGTGCTCTTGCGATTCGCGACAGCATCCATCGATCGACAATGCCAAGATCGCCCAGGCTGGAGACTTCGCCGGGGGATTCACTCCGGGTCAGGGCGAATCGTGCCGCATTCCAGAACTTGTTGGCGAATGCACGGCCTGAATCGAACTTGCTGGAGGCGTTCCGGGCCAGTGGCTCGTCTTCGGATGGACTTGCCTGGCCACTGAGAACGCCGTACACGGTGACCATCTTCTTGCTCGGATCATCCGGGCTTGCCTGCACCGGTGCCGTGACTCGATGTCCCGACGGGGACGTGATGAACTCCGGGGTGAAGGTCTTGCCGCTGTGCGGGCAGATCAGATCGAGCGGAAGCCTGACATCCTGAGTTGCGGTTGCGAGTTGAGTCATCACGAACCGCAGTGCATCGGTCCCATGGCTCTGGATGATGTCGCGTGGATCCACGCCATTGCCCAGCGACTTGCTCATCTTCTGGCCAAAGCCGTCCTGGATGATCGGATGGATGTAGACATCCATGAATGGGAGCGTGCCATCACAGAAGAACCGATTGAACATCACCATTCGGCTGACCCACAGTGTGATGATTTCACGGGCTGTGGAGAGCGTGCTGGTCGGGTTGAATGAGTCGAGGAGTCCCTCGGTTTCCGGAAAGACCGATGGGTCGGGCCAGCCCATGGTGGAGATGGGCCAGAGGGCCGAGGAGAACCAGGTATCGAGCACGTCCTCGTCCTGTTCGTATCCGGCCTGTTCGAGTTCCGTTTCGAGTTCGGATTGGTTCCTGCCGACACAGGCAAGCACCCGGACGATCCCGGCGTCCTGATCGATCTGAATTCGAACGGAGAGCCCCTCGGCTCGACGACTGCAGAATGGATCATTGCACCAGTCAATACGGTCAGTCATGCCGTTGTCGAGATCCGAAGGCATGTCGCCTGCTTCCGAGATCGGCATGGTCTTCGACCAGACGGGAATTCGATGGCCCCACCAGAGTTGTCGGCTGATGCACCAGTCGCGAAGGTTCTCATGCCACTGCTGAAAAGTCTTGGCATACCGCGGAGGGTAGAATCGAAGCTTGCCGTCCTGTTCGTTGTCGCCGGATTCGCGAAGAGGTGGCTGGCCTTCGTACTGGTCCGGCACCATGGCTCGCATCGCTTCGCCGCGAAGTCGATCATCCGTTACACGCACGAACCATTGATCGCTGAGATAGGGTTCGATCGGAACGTGGGACCGGTAGCTGTGGCCGACCGAGTGGCTGTAGTCCCGGATGTCTTCCAGCAGATCCCGTTCCTTGAACCAGGCAATGATGGCTTTTCGCGCATCCTCGCGGGTGAGGCCGATGAACTGCTTCGATTCTTCTGAAACATCTTCCCATCCGTGCCTCTCCGAGATCGAGGCATCCGGCGCCATCACGTTGATCGCCTGGAGATCATGCCGCTGTCCAATGTCCCAATCGTTGGGATCGTGGGCAGGCGTGACTTTCAGGAAGCCCGTTGCGAATTCCGCTTTGGGATCATCTCCCTGTCCGGGCATCACGACGTAATCATCCTCGACGATGGGAATTTCACGGCCGACGATGGGGAGGCGTAGGGTCTTGTTCCGAAGGCTCTCGGCCCGCGGGTCGTCGGGATTGATCGCCACGCCGGTATCACCCAGCATGGTTTCCGGCCGGGTCGTCGCGACCGTGACATGGCCGCTGCCATCCGACAGGGGGTATCGCAGGTAGTACATGTGCCCCGCGATCTCTTCCATTTCGACTTCATCATCAGCCAGTGCGGTCTGCGTTGCCGGGTCCCAGTTCACCAGCCGCTTGCCGCGGAAGATGAGATCTTCACTGAAGAGTTTGAAGAAGGCTTCACGAACAGCAGCTGCGCAGACTGGGTCCATCGTGAAACGAGTTCGATTCCAGTCGCAGGAAGCGCCCATTTCCTGAAGCTGGGCAAGGATGGTCGCGCCATACTCATCCTTCCAGGCCTGTACGAGATCGATGAAGGCTTCCCGCGTGTAGTCGGTCCGCCTCTTGCCGTCCTGCATCAGTCTTCGCTCGACCGCGGTCTGGGTGGCGATTCCCGCATGATCCGTACCCGGCATCCAAAGGGTCGCGCAACCCTGCATTCTCGCATGGCGAGCAAGCACATCCTGCAGTGTGGCGTTCAGGGCATGGCCAAGATGCAGAATGGACGTGACATTGGGAGGGGGCAGCAGCAGTGAATAGGATGTGCGCCCCTCATCGAGCGGGAGTGTGACGTGACCGAGCGCGGAATCGGTCCAGGTGGACCGGATGCCCGGCTCAATGCTGGCGGGATCGTATGATCTGGGAAGTTGTGGAGCCGATATCGACGTGGACATGAAACGCATCATAGCCATGCTGTCACTGGTGATTGCCGGTCCGGGGCTGCTCCTCCAGCAGGCATGCAGTGATCGTCCTTCCGAACAGGGGGGAGATGTCACGTCGACCGGGCAGGAAGGCGTTCGGCATTCACTCGAAGCGGCCGAGGTCTACATCGCTGGTGGGGAAGTCGACAAGGCCCGGACGATCCTCAGCAGACTGATCGAGGAGGACCCGGTCGATGCGCGTCCCTATGAAGTGATGGCGAGGCTTCTGCTTGCCCAGGGGATCCAGCTTCGTCAAGTCGGTCTCATGGATGCGTCCAAGGCGGAATTCAAGGCATCATTCGACCTGTACACGAAGGCCATCGAGCGGATGCCCGAGAGCAGTGGGCTCCATCAGAGTGCTGGTGAAGTTGCTCAGCAGGCTGGGCTCAGGCAGGAAGCGCTCGACATGTACCTGCGGTCAGTCGAACTTGATCCCATCAACCTGAGATCCCAGATCAATGCCGCTCAATTGCTGATTGAAGAGGCTCCGGATCAATCCGAACGAATGCTTCGGACGGTTCTCGAGGCTGATCCGAATCAGCCCCATGCGTTGTCCTCTCTTGCATTGCTGCTCCTGAGGGTCGGTAAGACGGAAGAATCCGAGTCGATTGCATCCAGGGCATTGGCCGTTGCAGGGGATCAGGAAGGTGTTCGAATCGCCATTGCTCGAGTCCATCGTGAGGCCGGTCGCCCGCGGATGGCGCTCGAATTGCTCCTGGCGCTTCCCGATCACATCCGCAGCCAAGAACCGGCAACCGTCGAGATTGCGCGATCCTGGGAATCCATCGGCCGGCCGATGAATGCCGGGCAGGCATGGGCGGATTGCTTTGCCGCCAACGCGCATCGGACTGATGCCTGGCGATTCGCACTGTCTGCAGCCGAATCACTTGGACTGGCTGGTCAGACCGCCATGGCATCGTCCTGGCTTGAGCAGGCAATCATGCTCGATGCGCCAGTCGCTCGAGTCGAGGATGCTCGACGTTTGATCGCGGAATCGGGTCGACCCTAGGGCTCGGCCGAGTCGTCGTTCCCACCCTCATAGAGGGATTCGAGATTGGCCTCGTCGATTCTCTGGCCGGCTTCGATCCATGGATCCCGATGATCATCTTCTCGGCCCAGACCGCTTCTTTGCCCATGGAGGCCGAGGGCTTTCTTCATTCTTCGATTGATCCAGAAGAGCGTCAGGACCAGCAGAAGCACGCCAATGGCAGCCAGAAGAGAGGCAACCATCAGGGCGGCATGCCCGATTTCGGGGGTGGAGGAGATCGAATTGCCGTCCTGGACCACCAGAAGGGGCATGATCGGAGTATAGATCCACGAGCGGGGCTGCAAGGTCCGAACCCGTTTTTCCTTCCATTCGTATGAAACCAAGAGCGACCTTGGGGATTCACTTAAGAGAGCCCCTGGGTGGACCGATGCCCAGCCTGAGGCCGTCTCAGGTGCCGATCTGTCCATTTGCACCAGCCTCCGACCTGCATGCCCGGTAAACAGGGCCATACTCTGGAAGATGCCAAACATGACCTATCGACTGGAAGATCGATCTCGACTTGGACGCATGAGTCTTGCTGCAGCAGCGGTCATCGTCGCTTCACTCAGTGTTCAATCGCCTGCACAGACGCCAGCGGCCGTATCCGTGCAGCCGCCCGCCCTGGAAAAATCGATTTCACTCAACGAGTGGTCTGAACGCGTCTGGGAAGCCGGCGTCGATGGCAATGAAGATCTGCTGCACGATCTGATCGATCTCCCTCCGGGCTCCATCACATCGCCCGAATCGACTGAGGCGTATCGAAACGCAGTCCGCTCGTGGCATCAGACCCGACAGCATTCGACGGAGTTTCTCGAGAAGGGGCGTCAGGAGGCCATCGAGTCTCTGCAGGCCGCGCTCGAGAAGGAAGATCTGGCTGAAGCACTGAAACATGCCGTCGCCTACCAGGAACTGATTCAGGATTTCGATACGGCCCTGCAACATGAATCCGTTCGCGAGGCCATTGTTCGCGCGGATGAATCGATCGATCGACTGATTGAATCAGGCGATCTCATGCAGGCCCAGGAGATTCTCTTTCGCCTGAAGACCGCCTACCTCGATACGAGCAGGCAGGAACAATTCGGCGAGTACGAGGATCAGCTCGAGGAGCTTACGCAGCAGTTGCAGCTTCTTCGAAGATACGACCCACAGGATTTTCATGAGCTCTATCGCCTGCGTGCGGAAGCCCGTGGTGACGAATCCTCGGCGATCAGACCGTTCAATCCGATGTTGACGAACCGTTGGCGTGATGAGGTTTCCGGCATTCGTGTCGAGATGCTTCGAAGCATCCTCGATACGGCTTCGCGGGAACATATCAACTCGCAGGGTTGGAAGCCCCTGGTACTGGGAGGCATCGAGGCCCTCAGAACACTTGCGACCACACCCATGATCGATGACACCCTGGTGGGTTTGTCCGACACCCGGATGGTCGATGAGTGGATTGCCGGCCTTGACGACATCGAGACGTCATTCGCCGAGGCGACGGAACAAAGCCATCAGCCACGAAGCCTTGGCAGAAATGTGATTGATGAGATCGCCGAGTTGAATGCACGCACCGTCAACCTTCCGCTGGAGGTGATGTGGCGGGAGTTCGGCGACGGCGCCATGACGGAGCTCGACCGCTTCAGCGAGGTCATCTGGCCATACGACATCGAAGATTTCAATCGTCAGATGCAGGGCGAGTTCATCGGGATCGGTGTGTACATCGAGGAAACGGAGCTCGGCGAAATCCGTATCAGCAGTCCGCTTGAGGGACGACCGGCGGACCTTGCCGGGATTCGTTCCGGTGACATCGTGGTCTCCGTAGACGGTGTCTCGACGACTGGATGGACGCTTCGCGATGCCGTGCGTGAAATCACAGGCCCTGCTGAAACAAGTGTGACCATCGGAGTCCGCAGGGATTCGGATGATCGCAACCATGAATTCACCATCGTCCGCGACATGATCCGGATGCATACCGTGAAAGGCTGGGAGCTGGACGGTTTTGATGCCAATGGTCGGCCCGAATGGCAGTGGTTCATCGACAGCGATCGTCGCATCGCCTACATCAGAATGACCGGATTCGATCAGCAGACCTATGGCGACATGCTGCAGGCGCTCGGCG
>MDSW01135186.1_pt1 | contig 12685 bp, 8 predicted proteins | sample 811171 | NCBI WGS metagenome assembly MDSW01 (sample SAMN05326641, study PRJNA326480) | marine metagenome | isolation source: seawater | place: Atlantic Ocean: North West | collected 2012 | reverse complement strand
GTGGAGTTGAAAGGCGTCAGAAGCGGAGTTGAAAGGCGTCGAGGTGTGTCGGGATTGAAAGCGAGGGACCCTGGGCGGAGAAAAACGCCGGGAAAAGTCCTTAAGGAACGGCGTTCACCACGCCACCGCGGTCGTATGGGGACCAGTTTGACGTAGAACGCGCCTTACTCGGATCCCGCCGCAGCGCGACGACCTTCATCCCGAACGCTTTCGCGCGAACTGCGCACGCTCTCCCGATGTCCCCGTACCCGACGATCGACATCGTCTTCCCTTGGAGCATCCCGACCGTGTCGCGCATCCACTCCCCTTTCGCCTGCGACGCGCGCATCGCGTGAACCTTCCAAAGGCGTCAGATGGAGTTGAAAGGCGTCAGAAGCGGAGTTGAAAGGCGCCGAGGGCGTATATTGAAAGCGTGGGACCCTGGGCGGAGAGATGCGTGCGCCGGGAGAGAAAGTCCTTAAGGATCGGCGTTCACCACGGCGACGCGGTCGTATGGGGACCAGTGTGAGATGAGTGAACCTTCTTCGCGAACCACGACGACGCGAACAACGCCCACTCCCCGAGCGACGCGGAGAAGGCGCCTCTGGCGTTCGTCAGCGGCGCGACGGCGTCGCGCACGCGAGGGACCGCGAGGATGTGCTCCACGCCCGCGCTGCCGGAGTGGAGCCACGCCACGCGGCCGTCTCTCTCGGAGGGAGCATGGGAGGACCCGTCTCCTCGCGAAGAAGAAGACGGGGACGACGACGACGACGCGCACGGCGCGGCGAGTATCTCGCCCATCACCTTCGCGTCCCCGAAGGGGTGGAGTTGAAAGGCGTCACTTGGAGTTGAAAGGCGTCGAGGTGTGTCGGGATTGAAAGCGAGGGACCCTGGGCGGAGAGATCCGCCGGGAAAAGTCCTTAAGGATCGGCGTTCACCACGCGAACGGGGTCGTATGGGGACCAGTGTCAAATGGACGCACCTTCGCGTCCCCGAACCACCACAGCACCGCGACCGGGGGCCCCTCCCTCGCCTCCAACACGTCGCGTGGGAAGTCGCCGAGCTCGACGCCGACGTGGATATCGAAGCGATCGGACGGCATCGCATCGTCGTCGCCGCGCAGCCTCGCGAGCGGGTTAGAGGACATCAGCGCCGGGGTGGTCACGACCAGCAGCTGCGTCTTCGTCGCGCCGTCCGACGGCGCGCGAGGGATCGGGCTCATCACGGATGATTGTGATGGGTCGAGGGAGGCGGAAGACGACGCGGTTTTCGCCGCGCGCGACGCCATCGCGGCGACGGGCGAGCGCATTGGCGTCGTCGGCGCGACGCGAGGGGGCGCGACGGCGACGGCGGCGCGGGCGAGCGTCCGAGCGACGCGCAGCGCGCGCATCCTCGTGTGAGATGATTAATTAATCCAAGTCATCGGGAACTCCGAAAGAACTCAGCACGCACGGGTGCCGTGTCGGGGCGGACGCTCGCAGAACGACCCGCGCGCGCGCGACGGCGTGTAATAACCCCGCGGGACAAGAAACGATCGCGACGACGCTCGGAATGCCGACGACGGCGGCGGTCGCGGTCGCGCGCCCGGCGGTCCAAACGGACCCTCGTCGCGCGGACGCGCGCGGGGTTCGTCGTCGCGCGGCCGCCCAACCCGTCTCAAGCCGCCACGTCGGCGGCCGCGTCCAAACACGAACGCCATCTCGACCATCGCGCGTCGCGGCCGCCGCCGCCGCCGCCGCCGCGCCGCCGGCGACGACCGATCGCGACGTCGTCCTCATCACCGGCGCGGCGAAGGGCATCGGCGCCGCGTGCGCGACGCTCCTCGCGTCGCAGGGGTGGTCGGTCGCGATCAACCATCGCGCGTCGTCCAAACCCGACGCGGACGCGCTCGTGGCGTCCATCCTCGCGTCCGGCGGCCACGCGGCCGCGTTCGAGGCGGACGTCTCCCAGGAACCGGACGTGTGCGCGATGTTCGAGGCGGTCCGCGCGTGGGGCGCGCTCCGAGGCCTGGTGAACAACGCTGGCATCTTGCGCGGACCCGACGGAAGCGCGTCCGTCGCGGACCTGAACGTCGCCGACGTCGAGGCGATCGTCGCGACGAACGTCATCGGTCCGATGCTCTGCACGCGCGAGGCGATGAAGCTGATGTCCGCAAAGCTCAACGACGACGGGCGCGCGCGCGGCGGGTCGATCGTGAACATCAGCAGCGGCAGCGCGGTGATCGGAAGGCTGTTGCTCTACGCGGCGAGCAAGGGCGCGTTGAATTCGTTTCAAGCGGGCGCGGTGGACGAGCTCGCGTCGCACGGGATTCGAATTAACGCGGTGTCGCCCGGGATGACGAACACGGACCTCGTCGCGGACGTCGTGCCGACGTTTGACTTTAGCAAGATTCCGCTCGGGAGGATCGGCGAGCCGGAAGAGATCGCCGCGGGGGTCGCGTTCCTTTTGAACGAGACCGGATCGTATTGCAGCGGCGCGAACATACGCATGAGCGGGGGGAGGCCGCCCGGGACCTTCCTCGGGTGAGCGGTGCGATGTGATACCTCACGGTGGTGTGACCAATCAATCCAAGTCGTAGAGCTCGTCGCCGTCCGCGCCCAGCGCCGCGACGCCGCTCTCCTCCTCCGCTCGCAACGCCGCGCCTTTTTCGGAAACGAACGCCGCGCGCGCGTCGTCGTCGGCGTCGTTCGCGCCGCCGCCGAGCATAGACGCCAGCAACCCGCCGCCGCCGCCGCCGCCTTCCTCTTCTTCTTCTTCTTCTTCTTCTTCTTCGCCGCCGACGACGGTCGAGGCGAGACCGCGCGCGATGACGTCCACGGCGGCGTCCGCGTCGTCCGCCGCCGCCTCCGGCGGCGACCGAAACGGCGACTCGAACGTCGCGAGCAACGCCCTCACCTCTCCCTCCTCGCGCGCGCCGTCCGCGCCGTGCAGCGCGCTCGTCGCCACCTTCTTCGCCTCCTCGATCCTCCCCAGCCGCCACAGCGCGGTCGCTCTGCGATACTTCGCCTTCGCTCGCCCGGGTTGAAACTCGAGCGCGGCGTCGCAGTCCAACAGCGCCGCCTTGGCGTGCATCTCGCACCACTTCGCGGCGGAGTCTTCGCGCTTCACGACGGCGTCCATCAGATGCCCGGAGACGTCCTTCGACACCTCTGCCTTGCCTCCGCCGGGGAGCGCCCCGCGGGCGAGGTACGCCGCCGCGCGGTTCGCGTGGTACGCCGCGCGGCGAGGGGCTTCGTCGAAGAGTTTGCCGTACGACACCGGCGCGTCGACGGCGGCGCCGTAGTGACGAATCGCATCCGTGTAGCGCCCGTTTGAAAACGCCTCGTTTCCGCGCGTTTTATGAACCTCGCCGCTGTCCGTCTCGTCCGCGTCCGCGTCGTAGAAGCTCTTGGAGGAGGAGGAGGAGGAAGTGTGAGTGGTGGGCGTCGTCGTCGTCGTCGTCGTCGCGGCGGACGCGGACGTCGACGCGTTCAACTTTACCGTGCGGTCCGCGACGACGACGCAATCGTCGTCGTCGTCCTCCTCCTCCCCCGCGGCGGACGCCTTCGCCCTCTTCGCCTCCGCCGCCCTCTCCATCGCCGCCCTCACCGCGACCGGCCCGTTCAACGTCGGCACGACCCCGCCGTTCGCTTCCATCGCGCGCTTCACCGCGTCTCTCCGCGCGTCGTCCGAATCGTCGTCGACTCCGCCGAAGTCGTCCGCCAACGCCTTCGCCAGCGCCTTCTCTTCCTCGCCCGCGCCGTCCTCGCTCTCCCACGCGCGGAGCAGCTCGAGGAGGTCCGGCGATAGCCGTAGGACGTTGTGCGGGCAGTGTCGCAGCCGCAGCCACGACGCGTAGAACGCGAACGTCCGCAGCGCCATCCGAGCGCCGCCCGGGAACGTCGCGTCGGCTTTGAAATTTTCGCACAGGCGCGAAATCAACGGCGACGCCGCCAGCTCGAGCATCCGTCGATGCACCGCGACGTCCGACGTGCTCGATCGCTCCGGGGGGTCGTGCCACGGGTACAGCTCCTCGTGCGTCAGCGCGACGAACGTCTCCATCGCTTGCCCGCGCAGCCTGAGGTCATCGTGATCGAGCAGGTTTACGAGCGTGACGAGGCCGCCGGCGAGGACGAACCGCTTCGCGAACGCCCATCGCTTCGAGTGGCTCAGGTACAGCGTCATGAGGTAGGTCACCTGGCATCGCGCCGCGGGGTGATCGCTCGGCGCGCCATCCGGCGGCGAGCGTATCAGCAGCGCGTACAGCTCCGCGTCGTCGTCGTCGGGGTAGTACGCGAGCTCGCGGACGCGCGTCGGGGTGAGGCGTGATCGAAGGATCGCCTCCGTGGGTCTCACCGGAGGGTTCGCGTGTTGGCGCGTCAGCCCGGCGCGTATCTGCGCGCGGATGTCCTCGGGGAGGGACGCGTCCGCGGCGGCGTCGAGGAAGGACTCGAACCGCGCGTCGACGGGCTCCGGAGGGGGCGCGGCGTCCCCCATGGCGCCCGCCGCGCGATCTGACGGCGCGGCGACGATGAACGGTCAACGACGTTTTCGTCGAGCGAGCGCGAGCGTCGCGTCTGGTCGTGTCCCAGGTGCCGACTCCTGTGTCCCCGCCTCCCGTCGACGACTTCGACGGTCGCGCGCGCGCCTCGCCGCACGCGACGACGCGCGATGCACGCCGCGACCGCGTCGACGACGCGCGCGCGCGCCGCCGCCGCCGCCGCCGCCGCCGCCGCCGCCGCCGCGCGGCGTCGACCGGCGCGCCTCGCGTCGCGCGTCGCGCGGCGACGCGACGCGCGCTCGTCGACGTCATCGACGCCGCGCGCCGCGAACGCGAATCACAGCCACGACGACGCCCCCACTTCCGCGCCGGGCTGGGCGTACGACACCCTGGGCGTGGACGTCACCGCGTCGAAGCGCGCGATACGCGTCGCGTACCGCGCGCTCTCCAAGGACGCGCACCCGGACGCGCGCGGCGGCAGCGAGGCGAAGTTCGAGCGCCTCAAGGCGGCGGCGGACGCGCTGACGGACGACGATCAGCGCGCGGCGATCGACGCGTCCATCTTGGACTGCGCGCTGGATTCGCTAACGATGCAGGAGCTGACGTGGTCGCGCGCGCTCGCCGCGCTCGCGGAGGCGGAGGAGGACGGCGAGGTGCGCGGCGCGGACGCGGTGCTAGCGGCCGCGCGCGCGTACGCCGCCGCGGAGAGGGCGCTTGAGCGCATCGCGGCGCAGAAGAAGAGGGAGAAGGAGACGGCGCAGATCGCGAAGAAAGAGGCGGCGCTCGCGTCGGCGACGGCGAAGCGCGCGGAGGTCGCGAAGCGCGTGTCCACGACGCTTAACGGCACGGACGCGAGCGTTACTTTAACCATCACGCGAGAGATGCTGAGAGACGCGGAGACGACAGAGACGGTGGACGGGCACGTCGTGCGGACGTTCGTCGTCGACGCGGAGACGGAGAGCAACTGCGCGAAGTGCGACGGGTGGGGAGAGAAGGAAGGGCACTGGACGCCCGCGCTCGATAAGCTGTGCCCGCGGTGCGACGGGAAGGGTCGAGTGATTAAGAAGAAGAAAGTGAGAGTCCCCGTGCGCGACGGCGCGCGCGACGGCGAGGTGATCACGGTGTTCGGAGAGGGCGACGGAGGGTTCTCGAGGCCGAAGAACGCGCTCGGCGAAATGTCCGAGGCGGGTCCGGCGGGGAACCTTTTCGTGACCGTTGCGGTGCTGCGGGACGGCGAGACGTCGCGACGGTCGGGGTAGGGCCTAGTTTCCGGAGGAGGAGACGCGGCAGTCGGTCGAAGCGGGCTGCGTCTTTGATCTCTACGACTAGTAGCTACAGTAGTTATCTCTTGTAGACGGGTCTGCCAACTCATACCCCCCCGCGGGGAATGAGGATAGGAAACGGGTCTAGACGGGTCCCCACGAAAAGATCGCCCCCCAACTCCATGGTGAAGTCACACGGCTCCTTCGTCGTCCATCTCTCGAAAGGCGACGGCCTCGACGCGAACGCGGCTCTCGCGTCGTTGTATCCAGCCGCGGCCGCTCTCAGCGCGGCGTACGACGATAACCGCACTCCTATCCTCCATCTGACCTCCCTCATCACCATGATCGCCAGGCACGCAAGTCTGTACCGGCACAGCCGGGACATCGCCTTGTCCGAGTCCCTGCCCTTTTTGTTGAACCCCGCTTTGACCCCGACCGCGCCCATGGTGACCTCCACGCTCCCTTTCGACGCCGCGGTCGCCGCCGGGAACTTCCAGTCCTCAAAGATATCGGCTAGATCAGGGCGCACCGCGACGTAGTTGATCGAGAACCCGCACGCGGTCCTCGGTTCCGTCGTCCTCGCGTCTCCTCGTAACTCAATCGGCGGCGGAGGCGACAAGTGTAACAGAGGCGGCGTCGGCGGCCACAGCCACGGCGGCGGCGGTCGCACGCGCACGCCCAGAAGCTGTGTTCGGTCCACGACCGCGCGTCGCAGCGCGGCGCGCGAACTGTCGCCGTCGCGAGACGCCACGGTGATAGAGTATAAAAACACGGGCTCGACCAAGAGCTCGCTCAGCGCGCTCCCCTGCACGCCCAGCGCGACCCACTTCGCGATCTTATCGCTGCACGACATGCAATTCGTCTGATCGCCTCGTCCAGGTTTCACCCTCGCGCGTCCGACCGCTTGGTCGGTCGCTCCGTACTCCGCATCGACGCCGCCGCCGCCGCCGCCGAGGAGTTTCGCGCCAGTGACGCCGCCGCCGGTCGTTTTCGCGCGCTTCTTCGTCCGCGTCTCGTCGCCGTCGCCGCCGTCGTCGTCCTCGCCTTCGTCGCCCCCCCCGCAGCCGTGTCCCTCGCACGCGTCCTCGTCGCTCCTCGGGAACACGCTCGCGTCCCCGCACGGCGACTGCGTCGTGTACATGTGCAACCGCACACCCGGTCGCAATCGATACCTCTCGCACCCCCCAGGGTCCGCACGAGCCCTGCCTCCACAGTCTACACACACACACGCGCGCCCCGTCCCAATCCTCTCGAAGATCGGGAACGCAGACGGCTGCGGCGCTTGTGCGGATACCGGTGTCCCCCGCGTTGACTTGAACTCGGCGTAAAGCTCGGCGAGGAGGTAATACCGCAGCGCTCGACGCGCGATCACCTCCGCGTGCGAGTCCGCGAGCGCGCGCCCGCGCGGGCATCGCGCGCTCGCGCCCACGCACTTCGTCCCGGTGCCGAGCGCGACGACGACGGGCCGCGCGTTCGGCGTCGCGTCGTCCGTGAGCGCGAACCCGGCGAGGAGGGTGTACTCCCCAGCCTGCGGCTTGCCGTGCTTCGGCAGCGACGCGTACTTCGCGAGGACCGCGTCCGCGACCGCGGCGCCGAGGTCCGCTGTCGTTTCTTGATCGCCGACCGACGACGCCGGCGAAGACCTCTCGCTCTCCGCTGTAGTCATTTCTTGATCGCCGACCGGCGACGCCGGCGAAGACCTCCGGGGTATCACGCCCTTGGTCGACTTGCGCGCGGTCTGTTTCTTACGACCCATCGCGACGCGCGGAGCGACGCGAGGGCGAAGCGCCCCGGAGTGACGGCGCGCGATCGCCCGACGAGCAGACTCTGACAGGATGCTTTTTGGCGCGGGGCGGGGGCGAATCGCGTCCACGTCAGCGTGCGATAAATATAAAGCGACGACGCGGCGCGAACGCGCGGCCACACCCTCGACGCGCGTCCGCCGCGCGCACGTCTCCGCCGCGCCCGTTCGCTCGTCCGGCGCGCTCTCAAACGCACCCTCGCGTCCGCGCGCGCGTCGCCGGACCAGACCTCGCACGCGGCCTCGCGCCCCGCCCGCGACCGCGCGAGAAAAAGATGGCGACGTTATCGTCGGGCGCGACGCGAAGCCTCGCGCGCGGGACGCGCGCGCTCCGGGGCGGCGCGTCGCGTCGCCGCGCGCGACCGACGCCGACGCCGACGCGCCACCGCCGACGCGGGACGCCCGCGATGGCGTTCCTCCCGAACCTGATCCCGAACCCGAACTACCGATGGGGTGCGCGACGCGACGCTGTCGTCCCGTCCCCCCCGTCCCCGCCCCCGATCGTTCTGTTGTTGTTACGCGCTCGATCGTCGCGCGGACGAAAGAAATATCTTCCGCTCCCGGCTGAACGCTCCGATCCTCCCTCGACATTGGACGCGCAGGCGACGACGAGAACCCGTCCGGCCCGCCGCGCGGCGGCACCGTCGACGAGGTCCTCTTCGCGCACGACAAGTGGAGGGTCGGCCACGAGCACGGCGTGGACGACCACGACGTCATCTACCGCTCGTTTCGATGCCGCGACGCGAAAACCGGTCACGCGTTGCTCGAGTCTCTGCAAGACGCGCTGTACTCGGACAACGAGCGCGGGTGCCGCATTCGAAGGGAGACGCAGGGGATGTTCTACATGTGCTGCGACGGCGTCCGCGTGCGTCTGAACGAGCCGAAGCACGAGGTGCTGGTGGAGGTGCCGATGCCCGCGGAGACAAACGCGCAGCTGGCGGAGTGTCGGAAGACGCTCGGGACGGTGGAGACCGTCGCGAAGAAGCACCACTCGCGGTGACGCGACGTGACGCGACGTGGCGAAGCGCCACCCGCGCGCGGCGTGATTGGTTGTTGGATGCCACGTGGCGGGCGGGCGTCGAATCGCGCGCGTCGCGCTCGCTGCTAGACCTCATCGTGTGATGATACAGTAAGGTTATGTTCGCGCTCAAAGTCGTCACTTCGTGATGACCGAGCGCGGCGTTATCGCTTCGCGTCGTCGTCCGTCCCGTCTGTCCTCCTCCTTCGCACTCGCTCACGCCTGCGGCTCGCTCTCCAGCGTCAGCGTGCCCCCCTTCGCGCGCGCGAACGCAGCCTCCGCCTCCGCCTCCGCCTCCGCATCCGCGGCGTCCTCCGCCTCTTTCATCGTTCGCCGCCGCTCGAGCTCCTCCGCCGCCTTGGCCTCCGCGGCTTCGACGGCGTTCATGAACCCCTGCGACCACTCCATCTCGGAAGCGATGGAGTACCGCCCCGTCGCCGCCGCCGGCGACCGCGACGACGACGACGGCGGGGGGGGCGGGGGCGGGTCTGTCTTTCCCGCGGGAGACGGCGCGTTCGTGAGCGCGCGGACGCGCCTCGAGAGCGCGCGGACGTCGAGGACGCCGTCGGAGAGGCGCTTCGCGAGGACGTCTCGCGCCGCCGCCGCCGCCGCCGCCGCCGACGACGACGACGGCGCGCTCGCGCTCGCGCTCCCCGAAGGAAGCAACACGGTGACGCGCGTGTGCTCGGTCGCTCTCGCAACCTCGAGCGCGTTCTCGTCGTCCCGGCGCGCGTACGTCAAGTTCTCGAACTTCAAAACGGTCGCGTGATGGACGTTTTTATCCCCTCCGCCGCCCGCGCCCCACTCGAACGCGGACGCGAACGCCTCCGTCGTCCGCGACTCGATCTCGATCGCGAGCAATCTCGCGCCGTCCGCGGACGTGTGATCCAACGCGAACGCCCACTGCGACCGCGGCGCGTCCGGCGGCATCGGATTCGACGCGTGTAGAAGCACCGCGACGGCGTCGAACTCGTCGCCGCGGCGCACGGCGCCCGCCGCGATGTCGTTCACGCCGCCGAGCTTCCGCGGCGTCGGCGACGGCGCGAGACCCGCGCGCGCGAGCGCGTCCTCGGAGACGCGTCGCCACCGCGTCTTTCTGCCCGCCGCGAGCTCCAAGCCCGCCTTCTCGAACGCGCTCGGTCGCAAATCCCCGGTGAGCTCGTAGCACGCGCCCTCGACGACGTGCGATAGGAATGACTCGTCGACGTCGTACGTCGTGAGCAGCGCGGAGCCGACGAGACGAGCCTCGCGGTGCTCGACGTTCCTCACGCCGGAGACTCTCAGCTTGACGCAGCGCCGGACTCTGCGTTCGAGTAACCCCTTCGATTCAAGCGTTTTGTTCACCGCCTCTTCGTGATCCTCGCGGCGCGCGTCCGCGTCGGTGAGATCGCAGAGGTCGTCGCGATATCTCGAACCGTTGCCGAGAACAACATCGTTCGCCGCGCGCTCGATCACCTCGGCGCGCGCCGCCTCGAACGCCCTCGCAGCCCGCGCCTCCGCGGCGTCGCCTCGGTGAATCGTCCGCCCGTCCACTCTCCCGCTCTCGACCCACGCGGGCGGATACGCGCGCTCGACGTGCACGAGCGTTCGGAGGACGTTCCCGCCGTTCGGGACGATGGTTCGCAGCGGGAACGTCGCGGCGGCGCGCCGCGCGCCGAGCGTGGCGTCCCACGGCGCCGGCCGCGCGCCGTTGCGATGCAACGCGAGCCATAACTCGTCCGCGGCGTCCGTCAACGGCGACGCCGGCTCGGCGCTGCCTCGGAGCTCCGCGCCCTGGACGAGAATCTTCTGCCCGACGTGAAGCTTCCCGCGGCGCAGGAGGTCGCTCAGCGCCGGGTCTAAGCGCGCGGCGAGGCCGTACCATCCGTCGGTGACCTCGATTTCCGCGCCGCCGCCGCCGCCGCCGCCGCCGCCGCCCGCGCCGCCGAGTCGTCGCACGGCGGCGATCACGAGCACCGCGGGCGTGCCCGCGGGCGTGTCGCGTTCCATCACGCGTCGAATCCACGGCCGCCGCGCCCGGATGAGCTCGCGCTCGTAGCGATACAGCAGCCGCTGCGTCACCGCGCGTTTCGAGAGCGCGCCGCGTGCTCCGAGATGCTCCGGGAACGCGCGCGCGACGCACGCCTGCTGCCACACGACCCACCTGCACGCGTTCGAGACGTACTCCTTGCTCAGGAGGTGCGCCTTGCACCCGGCGTCGAGCATCTCGCGACGGAAGTCCGCGGTCGTCAGCGTCGCGCCGTCGTCGGAGGAGACGCGGTACCCGATGGCGGTGTCCGCGGTCATCGCCCTCGCGGCGGCGTCGAGCGAACGCGACGGGCGTTGCATCGGTTTCAAGCCGTGGAAGTACGTCGACAGCGGCGCGCGGTCGCGGCGCGACGCGAAGAGGTCGTGCACGGACGGCGCGCCGAGGTTACCGAGGTTACTTCGCTTCGCGGCGGGGGGCTCCGCGGTGGCGTTCGTTCCCCCGTCCGCGACGACGCGTTTCGTCCCGATCCCGAGCGCGGACGGCGTCTTTCCTCGCGCCACCGCCGGTCTCGCACCGTTCCCCAGCATCGGCGAGTTGAACGCGAGCTTCGAACGCGCCGTCGCGTGCGGCGGCGGCGCGGAAAACGCCGCGCTCGCGCTCGCGGCGACGACGACGCTCCCTCCCGGCGTTCCCGGCGGCGGGTGTTGGAACCGTCCCCGTCCGGGAAACGGCGCCGCGATCGCCGCCGCGGCGACGCGCGACTGCGGCGTGACGAACGGCCGCGGCGCCGTCGTCAGCGTCTTCGGCGGCGCGGACGCGGGCACGACGTTCGCGCCTCCACCGACGCCGCCGTCGTCGCCTAAGAAGTTCGCCGCGCGCTTCATCGCTTCCTCGGAGATGGGCACGCCTTTACCGGAGCCGGTGCTAAATCCGGCAAACGCCGGCGTTTTCGTCGTCGGCGCGTCGTTCTCCTTCTCTCTCGCCGGCGGCGGCTCCGGGGTGACCGTCGTCGTCGCGACGACGTCCTTCATCGCGGTGTCGCCGCCTAGAAAACGCGCCGCACGTGCCATGCTCTCTTCTGAAACGGGCACCATCTTTCCGTTACCGGTTGAGAAACCCGAGAACGTCGGCGCCGGCGTCTTCTCGACGACGTCGCGGCGCGGCATCGGCGGCGTGAGCGACGCGATCGCGACCGTCGCGTTCGGCCCGCGCGCGGGTTTCTCCGCGGTGTCATCTCCGAACATGCGCGCGCCGTTTCGAAGCGCGGCCACGGAGACGTCGATCGCGCGCGCGCTCGCGGTCGTAAACCCGGACGGCGTCCGCTCCTCCGCGGCGCCGGCGGCGGCGCCGGCGAAGGATGTCGATTTCGATTTCGATTTCGATTTCGCCGCCGCCGTCTCCTCTCCCCCCCACGCCGCGGGGGACGCGGCATCGCCGCCGCACGCGAACCCCCCGAACCCACCGTACGCGGTGTCGTCGTCGTCGCCGTCCATCGCGGAGGGCAGCGGCAACGGCGACCGCCCGAGCACGCTCGCCTCGAACGCCTTCCCTCCCGCGGTCGTCATCGTGACCCCGCGCGCGGGCGTGCCTTCCGCGGCCGCGTCGATGTTCTTCATGCGCGCGCCGCCGCGGTTCGCCCACGCGGCGTCGTTCGTCTTCGGCGTCGTCGTCGGCGTCGCGCCGGGCGGGGTTCTCGCGCGAGCGGCGTCGGTCTGAACCTCGACCGACCCGATCGGCGAGAGCGACGGAATGCACTTCTTCGCGGACGCTCGCGTCGAGCGCCTCGGCGTCGGCGTCGGCGTCGGCGTCGGCGCCGCGCGCGGTTTCTTCGCCGTCGTCGTCGCCGCGGGGGAGGGGTACTTGAACCCTCCGCGCGCTCCCGCGCGGTTCCCGCCGAACCCGGCGAACCCGGCGCCGCCCGCGCCTCCCCACTTCGCGTTCATCAGACCGGGCGTCTGTTGCGAATCCGGCATCGCGAAATCGCGCGGCGGCGGCACCGTCGCGAACGGCGACGGCTCCTTCCCTCCGTGCAAGACGTCGCCGTACAAATCCCCGACCGGGCTGAAACACCCGTCCTGCGTGAGAGGCAACCATCCGGACGGCGTCTGCGCGTGGCGCGCGCGCGGCGGGAGCGACGACGCGGGCGCGGCGACCGCCGCCGCCGCCGCCGCGGGCG
>MDSW01006172.1_pt1 | contig 12687 bp, 11 predicted proteins | sample 811171 | NCBI WGS metagenome assembly MDSW01 (sample SAMN05326641, study PRJNA326480) | marine metagenome | isolation source: seawater | place: Atlantic Ocean: North West | collected 2012 | reverse complement strand
TGCAATGTACCTGCGGTCATGGCAGCGCGCACCTTGGGCCGAGATAGTGATCGCTTGATGACTATCTCCATGGCTCCCTTTATGAGCTGTGGCGCAAGGTTAACAGTTTACGCACTATTCGCGGCTGCGTTCTTTCAACAAAACGGACAAAATATTGTATTTGCTTTGTATTTGTTAGGCATAGGTTTAGCAGTTTTTACCGGCTGGGTTTTTAGAAAGCAGTTGTTTACGGATGAAATTACTCCTTCGTTTCAAGAAATGCCTGCCTACCATATTCCAATCCCACGAAATATTTTGCTCACCACTTGGTTTCGCTTAAAAGGGTTTATTTTTCGAGCGGGTAAAACCATCGTTATTGTCGTGATTGCCTTAAGCTTTTTAAATTCAATCGGCACAGACGGCAGCTTCAATAACGAAGATTCTGAAAATTCAGTACTGAGCGTTATCGGCAAGTCTATTACTCCTGCATTTGCACCTTTAGGCATTGAAGAGGAAAACTGGCCTGCTACTGTAGGTCTATTCACTGGCATGTTTGCCAAAGAAGCAATCGTCGGGACACTCGACGCACTCTACAGCGAGCCAGCTGGCTCATCTGGAAACGGAGAACCGCCAGACCTGATTGCAGCTACAGGCGAGGCCTTCTATTCCATAGGTGCTGAACTTGCCTCACTGGGAACCGCGTTAACTGACCCATTAGGCATCTCAATCGGCGATGTATCAGATGCCGCGGCTGTTGCTGAGGAACAGGAAGTAAGCGGAAGCACTCTCACCAATATGGCCAGTCTATTTTCAGGACCCTTCGCTGCATTCTGTTATTTGGTATTTATACTCTTGTATGCACCCTGTGTTGCAGTGTTAGGCGCAGTTAACAAAGAGGCCGGTTGGCGCTGGACTCTGTTGATATTTAGCTGGTGCACGGGCCTGGCCTACATAACCGCGACAGTGATTTATCAGATAGGCACTTTTAGTATTAATCCACTCTTCTCTTCAATTTGGATTACGGCCATGCTGACAATATTGGTGGTGTTTATTCTCAACTTGAAGAGATTATCCAGTAAGATGGTGCCTAAGAATCTTATCCAGGCTGTCCAACTTTAATTGGAGCAAAATCTTGTCAGGCTCGAATGAATTGGGGATAAAACAACCAGTCTTCAAACTATTCCTTGCAGGGTTCATCACAGTAACACTGCTGAAGCTATTTTTCGCGGCGGTGCTCGACTTGTACAGTGACGAAGTATTTTACTGGCAGGCTTCCACTTATCCTGCACTCGCTTATAGCGACCTTCCTTTTATGACATCTTTCTTAGCCGGCATTGGTGCAATGCTTGATGAAGGCAATCCTTTCACTGTTCGCCTACCATTTATCGTCTTAGGCAGCGCCCTACCCTTTCTTGTATATTGGTTATCACTGCCCATAACCAACAGACAACAAGCCTTAGAATCAGCTGGTATCTGCTTATGTGTGCCTCTAGCAAGCTTCCTAGGACTACTTGCAGTCCCGGATGTTCCGCTATTGCTCTTTGGAGTTCTGTCGGTTGGCTTCTTCGACAGAGCCTTGCGTACAAATAAATTAAAATTTTGGATCGCAACCGGTGCCTTTACGGCGTTGGGACTTTGTACACACTACCGCTTTTTCCTTTATCCTACTGCTGCAATTCTTTTTCTATGCATCTTTAGCCCCGCCAGGCCACAATGGCAAAACCCGAAATTATGGTTAGCAATAGCTATAGCGAGTATTGGATTGGCTCCTATTTTATGGTTTAACTTAAGTAATGAGCTCAGTAGTGCTAGTTTTTATTTTATCGATCGTCACCCCTGGGAGTTTCAATTAACGGGACTCCTTCATTTTTTTAAACAAGCAGGATTGACCTCTCCTCCTCTTTATTTCTTATTTCTTTTTGCACTTTTTTTACTTTATAAAGAATCACAGTCTGGCAATATTAGCGCCGCGTTACTTTTAAGCGTCTCATTAACAAATCTATTAGTATATTTTCTATTAGCACCCTGGACCGATGCCACTAGCACGAGTATACATTGGCCTCTTTCTGGCTATATGCCATTGGTTGTATTCGCTCCCTTAGCATTGAGAAAGTTTCATCAATGGGCTACCGAGCGTTGGAGTAAGTTAGCTGCATTCCGCTTGACGGCTATGATTCCAGCTATTGGTTTCCTAGGCACATTGACCGCGTTTCTGGGTGTCGGATCCCAGGCATTTCAAGAACCTCTGCAATCAATCCTAGGCACTGGTGTGCTTTCAAATAAGATGGCTGGCTGGAAATCTTTTTCTGCCCATACAGCAGCAATTCTAGATTCCAACTTCCCTTTGAGTGCCCCAATTATCGTGACTGATAATTATTACACTGCGGCGCAATTAGAATTTGCTGGCATTTCCACTGAGACATACACACTAGATCGTGACAAGGCGGTGAGAGACGGAAGACTAGCTCAATATGAAATATGGGGACGAGATGAAAAAGGACTTGCAGGAATTAACGATAGGGCAGTTCTCTATGTTAATGAAGATAGCGCTTTAACAGTGCTTGAAAAAAAGGAATTATTAGGAGTCATGTGCCATTATATAGATAATCTATCCCATCTCGGACAACTTTCACTCTTTAATAAAGATAAGATGTTTTCCTTCTATAAAGCTAACAGCTTAGTAAGTATTGACAAGGACTACAGAGCGCGTCCTTGCCCATTCCCAGCACAGGCTTGGATTGACCACCCACCGGCGAATCAAATATTGAATGGTCTAGTCACGGTTAGCGGATGGGCTTTTAATGAAGATATCGGTATCGATCAAGTAGATCTAATTATTGATGACACGATTATTGCGAGCGCACAATATGGAATCCCGAGACAGGACGTAGTGAATGTCATGTCCGTAAGCACTGACCCCAATGCCCCGGGTTTAGGTTTCACCCTGCTTCTTGACAGCTCTCAATTCTCCGACGGAACTTCAGAATTGGCAATTGATTTAATCAATAAGCAAGGCACCAGGACACGTTATGGGAAAAGAACGATATATTTTCAAAACTAATCAAGTGGATTTAGTACCTCCACAGCAATCCGCCATTCATTATTATTACTGAAGCGCCATTGCCGCAAATAACTCGCTTGAAATCCACCATCTAACTCTATTATTTCTGGGAACTCTCCGGTGTCTGTTTCCATAATGCCGTAGGTATAACCAAATTCTTTTGACGTAGACAGAAACCCTCCTATATGAGTGAGACTAATAGGGTTCGTGGTCCTCAGCTCATTATCTAGATAGGCTCCATAAACTGAACTCGCTGCCCCAGCCCCAATCGCTGGAGCCATGCCAGGTAAATAGACACGAGTACTGTCGAGACCATAACGCAAAAGTGCTCTTTGTCCGCCTCGAAAATTAATTGAGAGACCGAATAAATTGTCTGCATCAATTAAACTCTGCATGGTGTTATCTTCAACTTCAGCCATCATAGAATGCGCTGTTTCATCCAGCACCGGTTGCGTATCTCCAAAATCTGGCTCAACACTCAAACTAAGAAACCCTGGTATACCGGCAGCCATATCCGCCATTAATTCCCACCGGCCATTATTTTTCTTCCATACTGATACCAAATGTCCAAAGGAATATTGTTCGTCGCCCAATGTTTGATCTGCAAGCTCAAACGGCCCAGCCGTTAGGCCTAGGTCTCCATCCCTTGAAACATCGATATAATGTGATTCCCAGGTGAGTTCATTTTGCGCAAAATCAGCGGTACGATACTCCTCCAGAGCATCTACCGGCCCGCTTTCTCGAAACACTATTGATCCCTCTCCGAGAAATACACGGAAAGCTTCAGTTCGGCCAATTTCGGCTGCAAGGTCAGCATAAGTTTGGTCTGCAGAGGATAATTCTAACCAATGCTGGAATTGATCAATCTCCTGAGCGTTTGAGGCGTTGAACCCAATCAATACAAAGACGGAGAGTCCTTGCATGAGCGCAGCGTGTTTGAGTCGGTTGACCATCAGAATCGAGCATTTCCGCTTTTATACTGGATTTTTAAATCTTAATCCGAAAACTAATACATATATAGAGGAAAACTATTAAAATCATATAAATTAGTCTAAGGCATTGAAATTAATATATAAATTGAGTCAAGTTGGTACAGTATTAAATTATTTATAAGAGCATGAGTCGTTAAAATTTAATGCACCGACATAACTCTGAATAAAATTTGGTGGCGTCCTTGGACTACGATATTTTTGGCAATGAATCACAGTACCAAGCGCTGAAGCACTAGTTAAGCCTTCGGAAGAAAATAATAGTAGTTGCCTCTGCAAAGGGCAAACTAGCCGTAGATGAAAAACACCTTTAAAACGCTGAGAATGATGGAATGCCCAACCAATACAGAAAGCTCTTAAATAGATCTTATTAGCAAGTTAGAAGTTGCCTTACCGCTGTTGTATCAAAACAGACAGACCGTATAATTAATATTTTCCGGAATATTCGGCATGGCTAATGAAATTTGGCAAGAACTTAAGAAAGAAGCACAAGAAGTAATTCAACAAGAGCCATTGCTAGCGAGTTATGTCTATGCCTGTGTGCTGAATCATGACTCTTTAGAATCTGCCTTAAGTTTTATACTTGCAACGAAGTTATCCGACGATGTAATGCCTGTCGTAACAGTCCGCGAGCTTTTCGATAATGCTTTATCAGAATCACCGGAGATGGTTAAAAACGCAGCCTGCGATATTAAAGCAGTATTCACACGAGATCCTTCGATCTGTACATATCTGCCGGTCATCTTGCATTTAAAAGGGTTTCAATCCATTCAGGTGCATCGACTAGCAAATTTTTTATGGAAAAATGATCGCGCAGAATTGGCACGCTTTATACAAAGTCGTAATTCCGAAGTCTTTTCAGTCGACATTCATCCTGCCTGCGTTATTGGTGAGGGTATAATGTTCGATCATGCAACCGGAATTGTTATCGGCGAGACTTCAGTGATTGAAGACAATGTATCAATTTTACAGGGAGTTACCCTCGGCGGAACCGGAAATGAACAAGGAGACCGTCATCCAAAAATTCGCTCTGGTGTATTGATTTCAGCCGGTGCAAAAGTACTAGGCAATATTGAAGTAGGCGAAGGTGCAAAAATTGGAGCAGGCAGTGTTGTACTTAACGACGTGGCTGCTCATACCACAGTGGTAGGCGTCCCCGCTAGACGAGTTGGTAAGCCCGGCTCCGATACGCCGGCCGAAACCATGCAACAGAACGTCTTGGAAGATGAATCTGCCAGCACTAAATAGATTGCCTCGAAGCAAATAAAACTCTCTGAAAGAGAACGCTTAGCATTTGTTTTTACAAATTCCGCCAACGCTAACCTATGTTTTTTTGAGAGATGCTCCAGCCTTGATTTGGTGTCAGGCAGGGGTGGGACTATCCTGTCGCAAATTGGATCAGAACACCAGCCGCAATCGTGGACCCTATTACTCCAGCAACATTAGGCCCCATAGCATGCATGATCAAAAAATTATCAGGGTCATTTTCTATACCAACCTTGTTGGCTACACGTGCCGCCATCGGCACTGCGGACACACCAGCCGCACCAATGAGAGGATTAATTTTTCGAACAGAGAACAGGTTCATTACCTTAGCCATTAGTATGCCAGTCGCTGTTCCAATAGCAAATGCCACCATTCCTAGTGCAAGAATCCCCAAAGTTTCACCCACCAAAAATTCATCAGCAATAAGCTTCGAGCCAACCGACAATCCGAGAAAGATAGTAGCGGTATTAATCAATGCATTCTGCGCGGTATCCGATAGTCGCGCGACAACCCGACATTCTTTCATTAGGTTACCGAAACAAAACATGCCTAATAATGGTGCTGCACCTGGCACAATAAGAGCAACCAAAATGAGAAGCACTAAAGGAAACAATATTTTTTCCGTTTGTGAAACTTCTCTTGTCTGTTTCATTCTAATTTTACGCTCTGCCTCAGAAGTAAGGGCACGCATAATTGGGGGTTGTATCAGAGGAACTAAAGCCATATAAGAATAAGCAGCTACTGCTATTGCTCCCAAAAGTTCTGGGGCCAATAAACCTGAAACATAGATCGCTGTTGGTCCATCGGCGCCACCTATAATTCCTATGGCTGCGGCTTGAGCAAGAGTAAAATCAAACACACCGATCTGCGTCATAAACAAAGCACCCAATAAGGTTGAAAATATACCAAACTGTGCTGCTGCTCCTAAAAGCATTGTACGGGGATTCCCAAGCAAAGGCCCGAATTCAGTCATGGCACCAATTCCCATAAACACCAATAATGGAAAAACACCAGTGTCCAATCCCATGCTTGAAAATTGTGCGAGTATTCCATTACCTACCGCAATATCAACCCCAGGAATATTTGAGAGAATTCCACCGAAACCAATGGGTATAAGTAATAGCGGCTCAAAACGTTTAGCAATTGCAAGATAGAGCAACAACAGACCTATCAAGATCATGACTAACTGCGCCAAACTAATTTGATAGATACCTGATGACTGCCAAAGCACTATTAGCTGGCTCATGATATTTTCCGATTAACTAAGAGTCAGCAAGACATCGCCCACTTTAACCGCATCGCCGCTAGCGACGTAGATTTGAGTAACTACACCAGTGCTAGTTGATCGGATTTCAGTTTCCATTTTCATTGCCTCAAGCACTAAAATTATTTCGCCTTCAGAGACATTATCTCCCACTTCAACCGCGACATTAAAAACATTGCCTGCCAAAGGGGCCGCAACTTCAATAATTTCCCCACTCTTAGCTTGTACCCCGAAATTAGGTTTCGATTCGGATAATTCAGTTAGCTGAGAAATGTCGCCACCATCTGAAACTCTCACCATATAAGACTTTCCTTCAACCTCGACTGTATAGATTCCAGAATCAACTTCGGCTGAGTTGTTTCTTGCCGGCTTCAAGTCATCTTTAGAAGGAATAGCCTCGAAGGCTTCTGAATTATCGCGATTTTTTAAAAATTTCCAACCAACTTGAGGAAAGAGGGCGTATGTTAAGGTGTCATCTATCTCATTTTTAAGCATGATATTTTCAGCTTCGGCAAGGCCCATAAGGTCAGCTTTCTGTTTTTCGAATTCTGGCTCTAATAAATCTGCAGGTCGACAATGAATTGCTTCCTTGCCATTCAATACCTTAGCCTGCAGTTTTTGATTCATAGGCGCTGGTGTCGCACCATACTCCCCTTTCAATACCCCTTCGGTTTCCTTGGTTATATTGCGATAACGCTCACCACTAATTACATTTAATACAGCCTGCGTTCCAACAATCTGTGATGTCGGAGTTACTAAAGGAATAAATCCTAAATCTTCTCTAACTTTCGGTATCTCTTCCAAGACCTCATCCAGTTTTTCAGCCGCATTCTGCTCTCTAAGCTGGTTCTCTAAATTAGTCAGCATGCCCCCAGGAACCTGTGCTACTAATATTCGAGAATCAATACCTTTAAGTGAGCCTTCAAATTTAACGTATTTCTTTCTCACTTCTCTAAAGTAGCTAGCAATTTCTTCAAGAAGATTAATATCCAATCCGGTATCCCAATCAGTCCTATCCAAGGAGGCAACAATGGTTTCCGTTGGCGAATGCCCATAGGTCATACTCATTGAAGATATTGCCGTATCGATATTATCTATTCCCGCTTCGATGGCCTTCAAGTAAGTAGGTGTAGAGAGGCCCGTGGTAGCATGACATTGCATATGTATAGGAATCTGGACTGTTTGCTTGAGCTTGGTAATAAGATCGAAGGCAACGTAGGGTTTCAACAATCCAGCCATGTCTTTTATACAAAGTGAATCTGCCCCCATGCTTTCGATAGTCCGAGCCATATCGAGCCAGCTATCAATCGTGTGAACGGGACTAATGGTATACGACATTGTTCCCTGTGCGTGTTTATTCTGTTTACGTACCGAGTTTATTGCAGTTTCCAAGTTACGTGGATCATTCATAGCATCAAAGACACGGAATACATCGACTCCATTTACTGATGCTCGTTCTACAAATTTATCAACTAGATCATCTGCATAGTGTCTGTAGCCTAAAATATTTTGGCCTCTGAATAACATCTGTTGCGGTGTATTTGGCATCGCTTCTTTGAAGCGACGTATTCTTTCCCAGGGATCTTCACCAAGGTATCGAATACAAGAATCAAAAGTTGCTCCTCCCCAAGATTCCAAAGACCAAAAACCAACTTGATCGAGTTTTTCAGCGATTGGCAGCATGTCGTCAATTCGCATTCTAGTTGCAATCAGGGACTGATGTGCATCTCGCAACACAACATCGGTAATACCTAAAGGCTTTTTGTTAACGCTCATACGTTTGACTCATTACATCGTGATTAAAAATCAAAAAGTGCCAGCCGCACTCTTAACTATGCTTATTTTTATGCTGTGCTATTGCAGCAGAAATTATAGTCATAAGATGGTGGTCGTCGAGTTGTGTCACTGCCTGAACAGCTCGCTCCGATGCCTCGTGCTCAAATTTCTGCACCAGCAAAGACATGAAATGAGTAGCAAGGATTAACAGTGTGAGGAATACAAATACGGTGCCCATACCGAAAATAGCTAGTTCGAACCCCTGGCTTACTAAATTTTCCATAGCTCGGCTCATCGTCTCAGATCATGAAGAGGGGGCATCATACTAAAAGCAAATTGTAGACGCTAACCACACAAATTCTATCGAAGGATTCCCAAAATAGTTTAGATCAGGAACGCTTAAAATGAAGATCTACCGCTTTTAATTCGCGTAGTTAGCTCAGTTAATTGCTTAAAGCCTCAATGATTCCCTAATAGCGGTGTAATTTCCTGATACCTTGATTATACTCGGCCTCCAATATGAACAAATCCATTTACTCGGAGAATAATGTGAATAAACTGATAAAAACTTCTGCTATTTCCTTAGTTTCTTTAGCAATCGGACTAGGAGCTGGGATTTTCTTCAGCTCTGCAGCCCAAGATGAGAAGGTCTTCGAACTTCGCACTTATACGGCTACGCCTGGCAATCTAGACAATCTCCATGCTCGGTTTCGAGACCATACTACTCGGATTTTCCGTAAACATGGTATGGAGGTTGTTGGTTATTGGTCACCAACTAGCGAAGAGGAAAGAGAAGACACGCTAGTTTATCTTCTTGCTCACGACAACCAAGATGCCGCTAATGCGTCCTGGCAGGCTTTTATCGCAGATTCTGAGTGGGCTACTGTTGCCGAGGAATCAAATAGAAATGGACAAATTCTTGGCGGTATAGAAGCCAAATTTATGGTTGCGACTGACTACTCTCCAATGAAGTAGCGCTCTATCGAAAAAAGGCTGGCGTATGCCAGCCTTTTTTATTACAAACTTTATTTAGCCATAAGCCAGCTCGAGCAGTTCTCGTACTGACTGAATCTGCGCAAACCAATAAAAAGCAGAAAAAATAATAATGGCAGATGCAGCTACTAACGCGGAGGTTTGAGCATCCTTAAGCCCTGTATTTTGACCATCTGTTAAGCTCTGATTTTCTTCGTTCATTACTTTCTCCTGCTTTACCCACTAAATCCGATCCAGCGACCAGTCGCTGCTACTAAAAACCAAACTAAGATTGAAGCTATCGCAGTCATCTTTAAAACTATTGGATTAATTGCACCCAACTCATGCGCTACTAGTGGCCGACGAACATAATAGTGGAACAAAATACCACAAGCCAAACCGAGCATTTTGTACCAATAAACCGGCAGATAATATATCTTCATTGCTACACCGCAGGCCATAAAAACTCCTGTTACAAGCAGCGTAGCGAGCGCCCAACGAAATACCGCATCAGCACGATCGACAACAATTCTATGGGGCACATCTGTCAACACCACCCCTAATAACCTGCCATCGCTGACGAGCACACAACCCCCCAACACTGCTAAGCCGATTAGATGACCAGCCTGAATAGTTGCAAATGCAGCGCCCCAAGTCTTGCCTACATAACCGAACCAGGTTGTTTCCATCCATTCAAACAATGGCTGTATTTCAACATACACGCCATTTCGGGCATAGGTAAAAGAAAATACCAGTGCTGCCGCAATAACCGATACTGTTACTATTGTTCTAAAATAGGGTCCCAATATTGAAGTGGGCATCCGGTTAACTCCTACTGTATAAGTTAAGATGAAACCTTTATCTAATTAAAATCTCGTTTGTCCGTCAACACAACCAGCAACGAACTCAATAAAAGCAGACTGAGGGTAGTCGCAGTCAAACCAATCATAGGCGATAAAACGTCCACAAATAACAACAACTGTCCAGAATCCCAGGGATAACATTGCACCATTTCTAATTCGCTGGGGCGCTTTTGCCTCGTTATCCCAGCTGGAAACCGATTCATTCATTCTTTTATGGAATAAATAAGCATTGATAGCACACCCGACTAATAGCACCATCTTGATGCGGAACCAGACACTTTGAACTGAACGCACAGGAACTGCATAGAATAATAAAATTCCTGTGATGAACATCACCGTAAATCCAACCATCATTGGAATATTCAAACGGTCTGCAATCTTCGAGGCAGGGACGTCGGGGAATGCCCACCCAAGCATCCTCAAGTCAATCAGAAAAAGCATACCCAAACTGATCATCAGGGTGAGCACATGAGTGGACTCCACCCAATTATACATATAGTAAGACTCATGCAGCATTGCACTCCAAGGGGTATCGTCTACCCAAACTGCAAAGTTATAAATAAGTTCGCTCACTAAATGAACCTCCACCGCTTTATAGATTTAACTTTAAAACTTCAACTTCTACCTTATCGGCTAAATCTCGATTCTCTCGCCTATTGGCGAAGGCTATTACGAAAATGATCTTTCAGTTAGCGCTTTCTAACGTTAAAAACAAACGATAAGTCGAGATATCAAATTCGCTCAAAGTAACCTTCGTTTTTCGCCGATACGTTCTGTTTCTTTAACTTTTTGTTTTCTTTTGTACAACGAGATTAGGTTTAATACCACTCTCATTCAATTCTGAAGAAAGCAGCCAGCGCAAGAATAACTAAGGAATTGTCTAAAATCTACAAATCCCTGTGGTTCTTTGTAACGTTTTTTGGGTTTGAATAGCATTCGAGAAGTACAAACTAAGCCGGCTGATTTTTCTTCCGATATTCAGATGGGGTTACTCCTTTAATCTCTCGAAATGCATTATTGAAAGGTGTAATTGATTGATATCCAACAGAAAGAGCAATAGTTAATACTGGGACATTAAGATTCTGAGCATCAGAAAGCATATTACCAGCATCTCTAATCCTATATTGATGAAGCATTGCATTGAAGTTCCGGAATCCTAATTCTTTTTGGATAAACGCCCTCACGCGGTACTCTGGTATTTTAAGCTTTTTGGCAAGCATCGATATCGTAAGCCCGGCCTCACGATAGAGCAGGCCGCCATTGAAAGCTTCATCAAAGCTATCAAAATCAAATGTAATCATTCCTTCAGTTTCGGGCTTCTCAGCTAATTCTGCCACTTTTCGAATAACATGGCTAAGAGAGACAAAATCAAAGCGAAGTGCGACTAAAAGCATACCAAAAGTGAGCAATGCGATCGCAAATACAATTAGCGCCTGCACATTCGGATTACTGTTGTACCCGCCTACAAGCAGAAAATTTTCTGCAAACACCACCGCGAAAATTAACGTCCCTTGAACACTAATAATAAACCAGCGAAGAATACGTCGATCAGCAACCAAATCTGCTCGCCAGCCTTTGATCGTCCAATAGATAGCGAAGCAGACAAAAAGTAGTTGCAATATATCCATGCTGATACTTAGTAAATTAAAGATGTCGCCAAGTTCAGCAGTGGCACGGGATAAATTGATTATTTCCAAAATAATTTCGAGAAGCATCTGAAAAGCAAACGCTACGCTAAGCGTAATAGGAAATTTTTCGCCTTCCTGAAAAATAAGGAAGCAATAGACCATAAAGAAACCAGAAACGGCACTGGTTCCAATATCTATAATTAACTGCCACCGGCTAAGATCTATTTGGAATTGGGGGTCAATATGATCTGCCGTCATTCCATTGAGCAAATAGAGGATCACGAATACAGCCATTAGTGCAAAAACCCAGGCACTGCTGGCTCTGGGTTCAGTTTTGATGTACCCCGCGGCCAGAAGAAGAACGGAGAAAATAGCTACGATTTGAGCGGTGAATAACAGAAGTGGATTTGGCACGTGCTGCTTCTCTGAATTAAATCAAAAATCTTTGGCGACCATACTAGATCAACTTTGAAAATACAAAAATGACAGACCCTGTCCGAATTTAGACGAACGGAGAAGAAAGATCCTATATAAGAGAGAGTTTAATTAATAGCCGCCCTGCACAACAAGTTTATGAGCACACTTTTCAGTCGATCAAATACTTCTTCTCAGCATTGCAGTTTTTAACAGCCCTAATCAAACTGGCTTTTATTTTAAGAATATTTCTAACATACCCAAAGATTTATAATTCTATGTTATGCCTCTATTTCGTTGTTTTATATCGCTTTTATTATTAATTATAGTAACCAAGCGAATTGATGCCTTTCCATGCCTTTTATGAGTAACTGCCACTGCACTGCAAGATTTCTGCATTTGGGTATTTAATGCTATAAATCAGCGCCAAGGTACCTTCATGACAAACGAGGAGGCAATTAAATGAGTTCGTTGG
>MDSW01091152.1_pt1 | contig 12688 bp, 15 predicted proteins | sample 811171 | NCBI WGS metagenome assembly MDSW01 (sample SAMN05326641, study PRJNA326480) | marine metagenome | isolation source: seawater | place: Atlantic Ocean: North West | collected 2012 | reverse complement strand
TATAGTTCTTGGTGCAAAATATTTTTTATTTTGATTTTTTATAGAAATACTTTTTGGTCGTATTTTTTTTAATAAAGTTATGGTTTTTCTTTTATCTTTTTTAAATTGATCTGATTTACTATTATTTAAACTTTTTGCTGCATCAATGATTGGCCTATAACCAGTGCAACGACATAAATTTCCCGATAAGGATTCTTCTATTGTTTTTTCATTATAAGAATTATTATTTTTGTACATTGAAAATAAAGACATAACAAATCCAGGTGTACAAAAACCACATTGAGAACCATGATAATTAACCATTGCACTTTGCACTGGATGCAAGGAACCATTTTTAAGCATTAAATCCTCTACCACTAATAATTGTTTACCCTCAAGACTTGTAGTGAAAGCGATGCACGAATTAATTGCTTTATAAACTATATTATTTTTTTTTAATTCACCTATTACTACGGTACAAGCACCACAACCACCTTCGGCACAGCCTTCTTTGGTTCCAGTTTTTTTTAATCTTAATCTAATATAATTTAAAATAGTTTCATTAGGATCAGGGTTTCGTATTTCCTGAATTTTGTTTTCAAAAATAAACTTTATAGTGTTGGAAGTCATCTAACTTCCTCTATAAGTAGAATAGCTCCAAGGTGAAACCAACAATGGTATATGATAATGTTCTTCAACATTAGATATTCCAAATTTTATTACAACATCATCTAGAAAAGGTATCTTTGAAATATCAGCAATTTTTTCAAAATATTCTCCAATAAAAAAAACGAGTTCATATTTACCAACTTTAAAATTTTTACCCTCAACCAAGGCTTGATCTGATCTTCCATCAGCATTTAATATAATGCTGCTAACTTTATCTTTTTGATTATTATTAAAATAATAAAGGTCAACTTTAATTCCTTTTCCTGGTTTACCGGAATATATATCTAAAACATGAGTTGTTAATTTTGTCATCAGATAAATATATTATACAATAATTGAATAATTAATATGAAAAGTATCATTTCAATAGATAAAATAAACGAACTTACAAAGGATGATTTTATTGACCTTTTTGGAAATGTTTTTGAAAAAACAAATTGGATAGCTGATAAAACTTACTATTTAAAACCATTTAAAAGCTTTAATGAACTTTCATCTAAAATGATTAACATCTATGAAAACAGTTCAAGAGAGGATTGCCTAAAAATTTTTAGAGCTCATCCAGAATTGGCTATTAAAAAAAAATTAACTGCGGACTCACAAAAAGAGCAGTATAATGCAAATTTGAATCTGTGCGATGAAAAAGAATTTAATGAATTTCAAAATTTAAATAATACTTATAACAAAAAATTTGGTTTTCCTTTTATAATTGCTGTTAAGGGAAAAGATAAAAATGAAATTTTAACTAATTTTAAAAATAGAATTAATAATGAAATTAATTTAGAATTTGATGAGGCTAAAAAACAGGTAAAAAAAATTGCAAATTTTCGCTTAAAAGAAATAATTAATTAGTGCTTTCTGCAACATAGTTTGCAACTGCCTGAATTTCTTCTGTTGAAAGTTGACCTTCGTATGCCGGCATAACTCCTATTCCATTTGTGACAGCTGAAATTACTCTTACCATATCTGGCTTTAACATATCTAAATTTGGGCCAATATTCCCATTAGAATTTGCATCTTGAAGTGTATGACAAGTAGCACAATTACTATCTCCTAAAAAAATTTTTTTTCCTTTATCAAATAGATCATCGGCGTTTGCTCCTTGAAGAAAAAGAACAAATATCACTAAAATAAAATATCTAATTTTTATTAATTTTTTTTTCACTATTAAGTATTAATATAGTATTAAGTTAGTTTAAATATATTTATGAAGATTTTTGATTGTTTTATGTACTTTGATGAAGATGTGGTTCTTGACTTAAGATTAAATTATTTATCAAAATATATAGATAAATTTGTAATTATTGAGTCAATATATAATCATAAAGGAGAAAGGAGGAATCCACAATTTGATATAAAAAAATTTCATAAATTTAAAGAAAAAATTAATTATATATTAACAGAGAAAGAACCTGAAAATATAGAAAAAGTTAATGACGAGGATGATCATGAAGAAAAATCAAGAAAATTTATTATTAATGCAGTTAAAAGAGAAAATTTTCAAAGAAACATAATTTCTCAAGGAATTATCAAAGCAGATAATGATGACTGGATAATAATTTCTGATTTAGATGAAATACCTAATTTAGAAAAAATTGATTTAAAAAAAATTAAATCACCATTAGTATTTTTTAATCAGTATATGATATATTACAAGTTTAATTTATTACTTGAAAATTATTCTTGGATCGGAACCAAGGCATGTAAGAAAAAAAACCTGAAAACACCTCAGTGGATTAGAAATATTAGAGATAGACCTTATCCTTGGTGGAGAATTGACACATATTTTTCAGATATTAAGTATACTAATATTAAGATAATTGAGAAGGGTGGTTGGCATTTTTCTTATATTAAAAGTCCAGAAGATATTGAAAAAAAATTAAAATCTTATCTTCATCACAGAGAGTACGATGTAAACCCAATCGGCGTAGAAAATATTAGACAAATGATTAACAATAAAAAAACAATTTATAATTTAAAAGCAGATAAACGTGCAAATAAATTTGATGGTGGTAATAAATTAAAAAAGATTGATCTTAGTTTACTACCAAAATATATTTCTGAAAATAAAGATAAATTTTCTAAATGGATAGAAAAATAATGAAAGGATATTGGATTGCTATTTATAAAGATTTAAAAAACATTGATGATATAAAAAAATATGCTGAAAAAGCTACACTGGCTATTAAAAAATATCATGGAAAAATACTTGTAAGAGGAGGAAAAGTAGAAACTGTTGAAGGAAGTCGGTTACCCAGAACTGTTCTTATAGAGTTTCAAAGTATGAAAGAAGCTTTAAAATGTTATTATTCAGATGAATATCAAGAAGCTAAAAAAATCGGTAATTGTGAATTTAATAGACACATACAGATAATAGAAGGTATCTAGTATTGAATAGGTTCAGGGTCAATGCTTCTCCAAAGATACCATGTTGCGACTGAACAATATGGTGAAAATTTTTTTTGTAAAAAGTTAACAAAAGATTTGGATGGTAAATATTTTTTTTTATAATTATTTGATATTGCTCTCAAAAGGCCAATATCTTGAATTGGCCAAATATTTGAACGATTATATGTAAATAATAAAATCATTTCAGCTGACCATCTTCCAATCTGTCTTAGTTTAGACAAATAGATAATAGCTTCTTCATTTGACATTTTGGGAATTAATCTTGGATTAAATGATTTATTTAAAGTTTGTTTAGCCAAACTTTTTATACCTTTAACCTTTTGCCTACTAAGACCACAACTTTTTAATTTAATTGATGATAATTTTGAAATTGTTTTTGCATTAATATTATTTTTACATTTTTTTTTAAATTTTAAAAAAACAGAATTTGCTGCTGCTACACTGATTTGTTGACCAATAATACTTTTGCATAATGAATAAAAAATATCTTTTCTAGAGGTAAGTACGGTCTCAGAAGGAGATTTATATTTCTTAATTAGATTAAACATTACCTTATCTTTTTTAGATAGATATTTTTTTGCTGTGTTCCAATATTTTGGCACTTTACTCATGTCTAGGCAGTGAATCTTGTTTTTTATAATAAATTTCTCTTCTAAAGATAATTAATGAAGAGGCTACTACTAACAATGCTCCCAGTAAAGTTTTTATTGTTGGTATCTCATCCCAAATCAGATATCCAAAAATTATTCCGAAAACTAATGCCAAATATTTTAATGGAGACACAAGAGAAACTTCAGATAATTTAAATGACTGACTCAACCACAAATTTGCAACACCACCTAAAAAACCAATCATACATAATAAAAATAAATCTTTAACACTTGGCATTATCCATCCAAAAGGTATTGTAAATAAACTTGCCAATGTAATAGCTGCTGAAAAATTTAAAGAAATAAGCCATACTGGCTCTGTCGTAGATAATTGTCTAATTGCAATAGCCACATATGATAATCCTAAACAAAAAATAATTGGAAAAATATAATATATATTTAAAGACCCAAAACCTGGTTCAGTAATTACAATGATTCCTATAAAACCAATTAATACAGCTAGCCATCTATAAAAACCAACTTTTTCACTTAAAAAAAAAATTGAAAATATTGTTGTAAAAATAGGAGCTGCAAAAGAAATACTGACTACTGTTGCTAACGGTAGATTTCTTAATGCTATAAATATTGCAATTAGGGCAATCAATCCAAATAAACATCTTAAAAAATGTAAACCTGGTCTTTTCGTGTAGTAAAAATTTTTGATTCTTTCTCTTGGCATAATGAAAAAATATAATATTAATCCAAAAAATCCTCTAAAAAACAATACTTGTCCTAATGGATAATATTCTGACCATTTAACAATTAAATCCATAACAGAAAATGCACATATGGACATAAACATGTATAAAAAGCCTAATTGATTTTTAGTCAGCATAAGAATAATTTGTAGATTAAATTAAAGGATAATCAATGGAAATTGCAATTTTAGCATTAGGATGCTTTTGGGGGCCAGAAATAAAGTTTAGTAAACTTAAAGGAGTGACAAAAACTGAAGTTGGGTACTGTGGTGGCATTAATAAGGAAACTAATTACAAGGAAGTTTGTACTGGCAATACAAACCATGCGGAGGTAGTAAAATTAGATTTTGATGAAAAAATAATTTCTTACGAGAAAATTTTAGAATTTTTTTTCAATATTCATGATCCAACAACATTAAATTCACAAGGTCCAGATTTTGGAACACAATACAGAAGTGAAATTTTTTATTTAAATGAAAGTCAAAAAATTATAGCAGAAAAGATTAAAGAAAAAATGAATGAAAAACTTTCAGAGAAAATAGTGACTAAAATATCTCCAGTTAAAAATTATTGTCAAGCTGAAGAATATCATCAAAAATATTTGGAAAAAAGATAATATGTCTTTAGTAAGTACTGATTGGCTAGAAAAAAATTTAGATAAAGTAAAAATTATTGATTGTTCTTGGCACTTGCCCCAAGAAAATAGAAATGGATTTAAAGAGTATAGTTTACACCATATCAAAAATGCTATTTTTTTTGATTTAGATAAAAACTCAAAACAAAACACTGACTTGCCTCATATGTTGACAGATAAAAACTCCTGGGAAAATATTGTATCTACTATGGGTATAAAAAATGATGATCAAATAATTGTTTATGATAATTCAGACATAGTTAGTTCTTGTCGATGTTGGTATAATTTTATCTATTATGGCCACAGCCCAAAATTGATTCATGTATTAGATGGTGGTTTTAAAAAATGGACTAATGAAAATAAACAAACAACTATTGTCATGCCTAAGATAATAAAAACTGATTATAAGGCAATTGAAAAAAAAAGTTTAGTAAAAAATAAATTTGAAATAGATAAAAATATTTCTTTAAAAGAATTTAATGTTATAGACGCTAGAAATAGACAAAGATTTGATGGCGAAATTGCTGAACCAAGAAAAGGCTTGAGAAGTGGATCAATACAAAATTCTTTTTGTTTGCCTTTTTCAGATCTAATTAATAATGATCGAACTTTTGCTTCTAAAGATATAATTTTAGAAAAATTTAAGTCTATTAAATGTGACCTTAATAAAAATCTTATATTTTCTTGTGGTTCAGGGGTTACCGCATCAGTTTTAGCTCTTGCTTATTCTTTAATAGAGAATAAATATATGCCTACTATTTACGACGGTTCATGGAGTGAATATGGAAAATTTTAAAAAATGAAAAGATCAACAAAAATCACATCAATCATAACAATATTTTTTTTAATTATAGCTATTGTTGTAATTGGCAGAATAATGATCGGACAACATTTTGCAAAAAAATTTAGTAAAAGACCTCCTCCGGGAATCATCGTGACAGAAGTTACTAAAAATAATTTTTCTGAAAAAATTGAAAGTTTTGGAACAGCTGTATCAAAAAAAAATGACTCATTTAGAGTTAAAAGAAGTGATTTAATCACAGAATTAGATCTTAAAGAGTATGTTAAGAAAGGTGATTTAATATTAAAACTTAAAGATAAAAATATTATTGCTCCATTTAGTGGTGTTTTAGGTTATAGGGGAATAACGGGTGATATTTTGGACTCTAATAACTCAATTATTATTACATTGGATGATAATTCAGTTATTTATTCTGATCTCAAAATCCCAGAAATTTTTGCACCTGTGATTAAAAAAGGATTGCCTATAACAGCCAAATTTTCTGGAAATAAAAACCAAATTTATAAAGGAACAGTTTATGCTGTTTCAAGCAGAATAAATGCAGAAACAAGGAGTCTTTTAATAAGGGTTAAAATTGATAATGAGGATGCTGAGTTAATTCCAGGCTCGCTTTTGGAAGTTACAGTCAATTATAATGAAAGATATTCTCTTGGAATACCAGATACAAGTTTAATGTTAGAAGGAGATAAAATTTATGTTTACAAAGTTTCAGAAAAAAATGTCACAAATAAAATTGAAATTAAGATTGGAATAAGAGACGGTGGTTATGTTGAAGTTTTATCTGGATTAATTGAAGGAGAAAACATTGTTGCAGAAGGGCTAAAAAAAGTTCGTCCAAAAGGTAAAATAAAACCAATTAAAAAATAATGTATATAACAGATATAAGCATAAGAAGACCAGTTGTTGCTTGGGTAATGTCACTTATATTAATTGTATTTGGAATATTTGTTTTCTCAAAATTACCTGTCAGAGAATTACCTGATGGATTACAGCCGCCAGTGGTTCAAATTAATGTAGACTATAAGTCTGCCTCAGCACCTATAATTGATCAAGAAGTAACTCAAGTGATTGAAGATGTAGTTGGTGGAGCTGAAGGAATTAAGAACATTGACTCTTCGTCAGAAAATGGCAGAAGTACAATTAAAGTAGAATTTAATACAGATATTGATTTAGATAATGCAGCTAACGATATAAGAGAAAGAGTTGCAAGAATTTTAGACAACTTACCAAGTGAAGCTAATGCGCCTCAAATATTAAAACAAGCAGCAGGATTTACAACTACTATGTGGTTATCAGTAACTTCATCAACTTGGAATGATTTAGATCTTGGGGATTATACAGAAAGATATCTAGTCGACCAATTTTCGAGCGTTAAAAATGTTGGAAGAATTATGACTGGTGGCTTAAGAGATTTAAGTGTAAGAGTGTGGATCGATCCAATTAAACTAGCAGCTAATAATTTAACTATCCAAGAAGTTGAAACAGCTCTGAGAAAAGAAAACGTTAGTCTACCAGCGGGCACTCTTGAAGCAAATAATATAGATTTAACTTTAAATTTAGATAAATCCTATGACGATATTGAAAAATTAAAGCAACTACCCATTAAAAAAATTAAAAATAGTATTATAAGACTATCTGATATTTCTAATGTGGAATTTGGACCAGTCTCTGAAAAAACACTTTTTAAAGCACAAACAAAAAATGCCTTAAATCAAAAAACTGTAGGAATAGGTATTTATGCAAAAAGTGGTGCATCAACTGTTGAATTATCTAAAAATATTCGAAAAAAAATAATTGAAGTTAAAAAAACATTACCAGAAGGTATTAATATGGAAGTTGCTTTTGACCGAGCAACATATGTAGGAACTGCAATACAAGAAGTATATAAAACACTAATAATTGCATTTATATTAGTTGTTGCAATTATTTATTTATTTTTAGGTAATCTTAAAGCTGTTATCGTTCCAGCAATTGCTTTACCAGTAAGTTTAATAGCGTCTTTTTTGGGAATTTATTTATTTGGACTATCAATAAATATATTTGTTCTCTTAAGCTTTATATTAGCTATAGGAATCATCACCGATGACTCCGTTATTATGACTGATGCAATTTACAGAAGAATAGAAAACGGAGAAACTCCCTTAGTCGCTGCATATAAAGGATCAAAACAAATTAGTTTTGCAATTATTGCCACAACCTTAATTTTAGTAGCAGTATTTCTTCCTTTAATTTTTATTGATGGAATTGCAGGTACTCTATTCAGAGAAACCGCGATAGCGTTATCTTTTTCAATTATAATATCCTCCTTTGTAGCCTTAACATTATCACCAATGTTAGGAAGTAAATTTTTAATTAAAAAACCAAAGCAAAATATAGTTGTAGTAAAATTTGATAAATTTTTTAAATCCTTTTCAAAGTTCTATCAAGAAACTCTCTTATTCTGGCTAAATAAAAAAAAGATTGTTGTTTCATTTTTAATTTTAACAATTATTGGATCTAGTATTTTATATAAATTTACAAAAAAAGAGTTGTTGCCAATGGAAGATAGGGGTGTTTATCTTGTTCTTGGTTTTACTGATGAAGGAAGTTCATTTGAATATACAGAAAAAAGAGCTGAAGATGTGGAAAAACGATTAATCCCTTTGCTTCAAGCTGAAAACAGTCCTTACAAAAGATTTATAATGAGAGTTCCTGGATTTGGTAGCAATAAAAACTCTTTTAATAGTTTTATAATTATCGCTTTACTAGATAATTGGAAAAATAGAAAACAAAACTCGCAAACTGTAATGAGACAGGCAATTGGAAAGATTGTTACAGTACCAGAAACTGTTGCTTTTCCTATTTCTCCACAATCAATTAGGGTATCTAGCTATAACAAACCTGTCCAAATGGTTCTACTAGGTAATAGCTATGAAGAGTTGGAAAAAAAACAAAATGAAATTATATCAAAATTAAGAAAAAATAAGTATTTATCAAGAATAGAGTCAGATTATTCAAGAAATAAACCAGAAATAAAATTGTCTATTAATAAAAATAGAGCTAAAGATTTAGGAGTTTCAACCGAGTCAATTGGAAAAACCTTAGAAACACTTTATGGAGGTAAAACTGTAACTAAATTTAACAAACTCGGAAAAGAATATCCAATTATCCTTCAACAATATTTAGTTGACAGAAGAAATAAAGAAGGCTTAACAAAAATTTTTGTAAGATCAAATACTACAGGTAAACTCATTTCATTAGCAAATTTAGTTGAATTTAAAGAAGAAGGATCGGCAAAAAAATTAGCCAGATATAATAGACAAAGAGCTGTCACTATATCTGCAAATATAGCTGAAGACTATACTTTATCTGAAGCGATCAAATACTTAGAAAAAACTTTATCTGACTCACAAATAACTAACCAAATAGCTTGGAAAGGAAAATCTGAAGAATTAAAAGAAACAAGTAATGAATTGTTCATCATTTTTGGATTAGCACTATTAACTGCCTATTTAGTAATGGCAGCAACCTTTAATTCTTTTATACATCCTTTTATAATAGTATTGACTGTTCCACTTGCTTTATTTGGTGGTTTGATATTCATTTTATTTTTGAATAGTTCAATTAATATTTTTTCACAAATTGCGCTTGTTATACTAATTGGAATTTCTACTAAAAACAGTATTCTCATTGTTGATTATGCTAATCAATTAAGAACTGCGGGGAAAAATATAGAGTCCTCAATTAAAGAGGCTTGTGATCTAAGATTTAGACCAATTATGATGACTTCAATAAGCACAATGATAGCAATGTTACCATTAGTAATAGGAAATATTGGTCCAGGAGCAGGAGAAACTTCTAGATTAGCTGTAGGAGCAACTATTTTAGGTGGGATGATTATTTCTACGTTCTTTACACTATATGTAACACCAACTATGTATTTAACCCTTGCTAAAAATACTAAAAGAATCGATGAAGTAGATATTGAATTAAAAAAACAACTTCGTTAAAAAATAATATATTTATTTTTATTTAATCTTTTCTGACACTTTTGTAATTGAGATCTATACTTATCTGATTGTTTTTTTACTTTTTTTGCTAAAATTATAACTCTTTGATTTTTTTTGTAATCTTTATAAGCTCCCCACCCTTCATGATAAGCTAAGTATTGTCGAAAAGCATCTTTCTTAGATATCTTTAAAATGGACTCTGTCTTATTTGTATACCAACCTATAAAATCCACACTATCTTTAAATCTTGTCCTTGTTGCTAACTTATTTCCAGTTTCTTCTTTATACTGCTTCCACGTTCCTTTAACAGCCTGAGAATAACCAAATGAACTTGATGGTCTTTTAAATGGTATAATCTTAAATATTTTTTGTCTAGCTGGTTTCGCCAACCAATCAAAGTCTGACTCCATTTTAATTATTGCTAACTGAACGTGAATAGGTGTTCCCCATTTTTCTTCTGTTTTTTTTGCGTGCTTATACCACAAATACCGTTCACTAAAAATTGAACAACTATTAGATGTATTCTTAGGTATAGAAGAACAAGCAGAGACAAAAATGATTAAGAGAACTAGAAAAAGATTAGTTTTTTTATCCATATTTTTTTTTCATTTTATAAATGATAATAACTACAGTAACTCCAACAATATTTCCAAATAAATCACTCAACTGAAAACTTCTGTTAGGAATAAATATATGAAAAAATTCTAGTAAGATAGATAATGCAAATAAATATTTAATTAAAAAGTTGATTTTCTCTGCGTCTCTATAAGCTGAAATCCCAGCTATAGATAAAAAAACAAATACATAAAAATGATTAGAAGATATTAAAAAATCTGTTGTAATTCGAGGCTGAGCAGAAGGGTTGTTATACAAAAGATAACCAAATATACTTCCAGGATATATATAAAATACTATCAATATTAAATTAGCACAATGAAAGATCTTAATTAAAATATTATTTATTTTTTCCATAATAATTTTATTTATTTTATTAGTTTTATCAGTTATCAAAATATATCAAATGCCAAATTTAATTTTAGTTAGACATGGTCAAAGTGAATGGAACCTAGAAAAAAGATTTACTGGTTGGGTCGATGTAGATCTTACTGGTCAAGGAAAATTGGAAGCATGCAAATCTGGCGAGTATATCAAGGAATTAAATATAAATATTAATTATTTTTTTTCATCTTTTCAGCTAAGAGCAATAAACACTCTAAAACTTATTCAAAATACTTTAAGAGACAAAAGAAAATCTATAAAAGCATGGCAACTAAATGAAAGGCATTACGGAGCGTTAACTGGATTAAATAAAGATGAAATGAAGCAAAAAATGGGTGAGGACAAAATTCATGAATTTAGAAGATCTTGGAATATAAAACCTGACCCTTTAAGTAAAAACAATCCATATCATCCCTTAAATATTGAAACTTATAAAAAAGTCCCTAAAGAAAAAATTCCAGATACTGAATCACTTAAAGATACTTATGAAAGAGTAATAGAATATTATAATTCTGATATTCAAAATAAATTATTAGAAAATAAAAATATAATAATTTCTGCTCATGGAAATTCAATTAGAGCATTATGTAAATTTTTATTTAAATTAGATAATAAAAAAATATCCCTACTTGAGATACCAACGGGTAATCCACTTTTAATAAATTTAAATTTAAAACTGGAAATTATTGAATGTAGATATTTAGATAAGAATAGAGCTAAGGATTTGCTTATTTTTTAATAACTCTTTGTATATTTCTAAATTTGTTAGGTGAAAAAAATTTTCTTTGCTTTCATAACCATATAATTCATTTTTATAAACTAATTTATTCCAAATTTCTGATATTGAAAAATCACTTTTTAAATTAGATTTAAACAACTCTTTATTAATTATTTGACAACCTGTATAAATTAAATTTTTTTGATCGTCTTTTCTGATTTTGTTTCCTATAAGATTAAAATCTCCTTTTAATTTCTTATCATAGCTTAAACTTTTATTAACAAGCAAAAGTATATTCTTAATTTGATTTAAAAAATAAAATTTTTCCATGCCTTTAATATATTTTATATAATTTTTATTCCAAATAGTATCTGGGTTGAAAGTTAAAAAATTAGAATCATTTGAAGAATTCATCATATTCAGGATTCCTCCTCCTGTATTTAAAATAATCTTTCCATCATTAATTATCTTAATATCTAAATTGAATTTTTTTGTTTTAAGAAAATCTTCGATTTTATCTTTTAAATGAAATGTATTTATTATAATTTTTTTTATCTCTAAAGATTCTATTAAATTTATACAGTTTTCAAGTAATGTAATTTCATTAATTTTTAAAAGTGGCTTTGGATCGCTTAAAGTTAGTGGATTTAATCTTTTTCCATAACCAGCACATAAAATTAATGCAGTGTTAATTTTCATTTAAGATTCCTTGTTTCTTTAGAAAAATTAAAATCTAATATTTTTTTAAGGTCATTAAATACTTTATTATTTTTAATTCTTAATTCAATTAATTTCCAAGCGTATGGTATTAATTTTAGATATATTTTTTTTTTATCTCTAATAGCTAATCTAGTAAAAATTCCTATTATTTTCATATTTCTAAGCACTGACAGTATTTCAAAATCATTTCTTAAAATATTTTCATTAATATGTTTTTTATTTAATCTTAAATAATAATTATAAATATGATCTTTAAATTTTTTACTTGATTTGAATCTAACATCATCAATCAAAGAAGCTAAATCATAAACTCTATTTCCTATTAAAGCATCTTGACTATCGATTACACCTATTCTGTTATTAACAAGCATTAAATTTGATACATGAAAATCCCTATGAACAAATACATTTTTTTTCATCT
>MDSW01039679.1_pt1 | contig 12692 bp, 13 predicted proteins | sample 811171 | NCBI WGS metagenome assembly MDSW01 (sample SAMN05326641, study PRJNA326480) | marine metagenome | isolation source: seawater | place: Atlantic Ocean: North West | collected 2012 | reverse complement strand
TGAAAAAATTGATGTATCTTCCGTTGACTTATTTCCATCTCTAAAGACTACTTTCAATAACGAAAAGTATCTCCTCGGAAACAATCTGATACATTTTCTCATCAATTAGTGGGTATCTGTGCCGCGTGAGCGGTGACTCTGACCGCATCTGGTCCACTATCGCCAGCTAACCAATGTCGACGACAACGAAGTTCATAAGTGACTTGATGGTTCTCTGGGTCATCAACAACTAATAATTCTCCGTCATATACCTGCACTCCGTCTACAAGGCGAGCGTTATGAGTCGCTCGTGAACCACACCAGCATCTGGCTTCTACCTGTACTTCCACAGATTCATCCGCGAGCTCTAGAAGGCGTCGTGTCCCATCAAATAAAAGTCCTTGGAATGAAGTTAAGAGCCCAAAGGCGTAAACGTCAGTATCTAATTCGTCTACCACTCGGGCGAGTTGATCTATTTGTTCAGGCTGATAGAACTGCGCTTCGTCGCAAATAATGTAGTCAAGGGACCCATGACGTTCTTTCATTGCGAGAGCTAAGTCGTATAGGTCTAGACGCGGTCCTACTTCAACGGCATCAGCAGAAACACCTAAAGCACTAGAGACTTTCCCGTCTGCTCGGTCTAATTGACTACATAAGATGCCTTTTAGCCCGCGTGAGGTCAGATTGTGATGAATCTGCAAGGCAAGTGTGCTTTTACCTGATCCCATAGTTCCAAAAGAGAAACGCAGCAAAGCCATTATGAACACCCACTTGTAGCGCCACAATCAGTACACACATAACATGATCCGGCTCTCTGCATAGACACTCCACATTGCATACACAATGGGGCATCAGGCGATGAACTCATAGCTAATTGTGCGGCAAACTGTGTTGCTGATGGGACACTTGGTGGATCTGGTGGAACATCTGATCCTTGGCGCGTGTCCGTTGTTGCCTCTATAACACCAGGAAGAGTAGGTTCACTACGTTCACTAACGGTAAGAATATTAAGTTCCGCTCGTTCTTCGGCAGTTAAATATTCAACAGCGAGCCGCCTGAAGAGGTAATCGATCAAACTTGATGCGATACGAAGTTCAGGATCATCTGTCATGCCTGCGGGCTCAAAACGCATTCCGGTGAACGCTTCAACATAGGCTCGTAAAGGAACTCCGTATTGAAGCCCGTGGCTTAGAGAGATCGCAAAAGCATCCATAATCCCTGCCATTGTTGACCCTTGTTTCGAAACCCGAAGAAAGATCTCACCAGGTGACCCATCTTCAAACTCACCGACAGTAGCCCAACCTTTGCAGTCAGCTACACGAAATTCAAATGTTCTTGATGCCCGACTACGTGGCAACTTTCGTCGAACAGGTTCCCCGAACGAAGCACCAATCTTTTCCACTGCTTCTGCCGGGTCTGAACTCTTAGACTCATTTTTTCCTGTAGACAATGGTTGACCTAATTTACAGTTGTCGCGATAAATAGCTACAGCCTTTAAACCTAACTTCCAGGACTCCATGTACAGTTCTTCTACATCGTCAACTGTCACCTCTTCTGGCATGTTGCATGTTTTAGAGATAGCTCCCGATAAAAATGGTTGAACCGCTCCCATCATGCGTACATGCCCAAGGTGATGAATACTGTTATCTCCCATGGATGTAGCAAAAACTGGATAATGGTTTTCTTTTAATTCAGGGCTTCCTACTACTGTCTGATTTTCATTTATATAGTCAACGATCGCTTCAGATTCGTCAGATGTGTAACCAAAATTCTCTAAAGCGCGTGGAATTGTTTGGTTAACAATTGACATGGTCCCGCCACCTACTAAACGCTTCATCTTCACAAGACTGAAGTCAGGTTCAATACCTGTTGTGTCACAGTCCATTAACAGTCCAATGGTTCCTGTAGGAGCAAGAACTGTTGCTTGACTATTACGTACTCCAACGCGCTGAGCAAGGGCGCAGGCTTCAAACCATGCTTCACGGCCAGCTTCCCCTACTCCCGGCGCTCTAGCCGTATCTAATAGTTCGGCAGCTTCACGATGTTGGTCCAAAACTCTCAACATCGGCTCACGGTTAGTTTCAAATCCTTCAAACGGTCCTAAACGGTCAGCGAGACGAGTTGAAGTTCTATATGCATGTCCTGTCATAAGCGATGTTAAAGCCGCTGAAATTTCTCGTCCTTCATCACTGTTATAGGGAAGACCTAACGCCATCAATAAAGCGCCAAGATTTGCATATCCCATGCCTAATTGGCGAAATGCTCTGGTTGTCTCTCCGATCGCTTCAGTTGGATAGTCAGCATTTGAAACCAAAATGTCTTGAGCAGTAAAAATAACCTCAATTGCGTGACAGAAACCCTCTATATCAAAAGCTTCTATTCCTGATCCCTTGTCTGATTCGAGAAAGGTCAACAAATTTAGACTGGCCAAATTACAAGCTGAATTGTCTAAATGGACATATTCGCTGCATGGGTTGCTTGCGGTTATTGGTCCTGTATTTGAAGCGGTGTGCCAACGGTTGATCGTTGTATCAAATTGCAAACCTGGGTCAGCACATTCCCAAGCCGCTTGAGACATCTGACGAAATAGATCTCGTGCTTTCACTGTGTCTATGACCGAACCGTCTGTTCTCGCAACTAGCTCCCAATCAGCGTCTGAAACCACTGCCTCCATGAATTCATCTGTTACTCGTACAGAGTTATTTGCATTTTGAAACTGGACAGAGTGAATATCTGCTCCATTGAGGCTCATATCGAATCCAGCATTCTCAAGTGCTTTCATCTTCTTTTCTTCTAAGGCCTTACACCAAATGAATTCTTCAATATCTGGGTGATCTGCATCCAGAATGACCATTTTGGCTGCACGTCGAGTTTTCCCACCGCTCTTGATTGTTCCTGCAGAAGCATCAGCACCCCGCATGAAACTAACCGGGCCGCTCGCATCTCCTCCGCCTTTAAGTTTTTCATGTGAAGAACGAATCCGACTGAGATTAACTCCTGAACCTGATCCGCCTTTGAATATGGTTCCTTCTTCCACATACCAATTAAGAATGGAACTCATTTCATCCTCTACGGAAAGAATGAAACATGCTGAAGCTTGTTGGGGAACTCCCTCTACCCCTATGTTGAACCATACTGGTGAGTTGAATGCTGCTCGTTGATGAACAATGAGAAACTTGAGTTCGTCTGAAAATACTGCCGCCTCAGACTCATCTTCAAAGTATCCCTGATTCATCCCCCAAGAAGCGATCGTGTCTGCAACACGATCAGCTACCTGTTTGAGGGAAAATTCTCTTTCGTCAGTGTTTAGTGTTCCACGAAAATATTTCTGTGCAAGAATATTGGTCGCATTGACCGACCAATTAGAAGGGATTTCTATACCGGTTTGTTCAAAAGCTACGGATCCATCTCGATGGTCAACTAATCGTGCATCCCGGTATTCCCATTGAAGGGTTTCGTAAGGAGATTCTCCTTCTTTAGTGAAATATCTTCTAAACCCGAGAACACCTCGGTTTGTCCTTACCTCCATTTATTTCTCATCCTTTTCTTTCAGGTGCCCTTCGACTCATACTGTGACTAGTTCTTTGGAAGATTTTCATTTTAGATCTTTTTCATTTGCGATCTTGGAACCCTAGAAAGCAAATTAAAATCAGCGACGGAAGACCCAGGTCAAAGACCGTACGTAAGACTCCATATGGGGCCCTGTTCCGAGTCTTAACGTCAACACACCAATCCTGTTGCATTAACGCGTCATGCCGGAATCTCCCGTCGCTGATTGTAAATCTCACTTTACGGGAGTTCCCTTGTGGATCGAAATAGGAAAATGTTGTGGAAATCGGGAGTAGTTCTCCACAGGCTTTACTACGGTACGTTGAATCATGAAACAGATATTTCCGTCGGAAAAGACCTTGGAACCAATTGATTTTTATGATCGAAGACGAGTTTCGCATACTGATCGTCCTTGGCTCATATTGAATATGATTGCTTCTATAGATGGGGCTACTCATATTTCTGGGACCTCAGGAGGCTTAGGAGGCCCAGCAGATCAAAAAGTTCTAGCCACTTTACGTTCTTTCGCTGATGTGATCTTGGTCGGGAGTGGCACGGTTCGTGCCGAAAATTATGGTGTTCCTGGTATACCGAGCAATGAGTCAGGGCGTCGTCGATCTGAGCGGGAGCAAAATGTACGTCCCCGATTAGCTGTGGTTTCCGGTTCAGGTAGTTTAGACCCTTCGATCCCAATGTTTGATATAGATCAGAAAGAAGGATCTGTTCCTTTGATTTACACAACAAAAGCAGGGGCTGAAAATCTGTTCGAAAATTTTGAAAGCAGAGCAGAAATAGTGGTATTTGATTCTGAACAGGTGAATATGACTCGTGTTTTAGAAGATCTGCATGGTCGTGAAGTATCTGTAGTTCTCGGTGAAGGAGGACCTTCTCTGAACCATCAATTAACTGAGGCTCAACTTGTTGACGAGCTTTGTTTAACAATTTCGCCCATTGTGACTGGGGGAACAGGCACTGGAATTGCAAGTGGTCCTGTTCTTTCAAATCCAAATAGATTTCATCTAGCGGGATTGGCGACTCAAGATGAGTTTTTGTTCTGCAACTACCTTGCAGAGTAATGCCTAACCAACTTTTATGATTTATCTCATTAGTGGCAGATAAATTTTCCACTAGCCAAGAGGAACAATTAACTGTTGACCTGGAATAAGGTTTGATCCTCCATTCAAGTTTTTAAGATCATGAACAGTGACTCGAATATCTCGTCCTGAAGGAGTAACAATTTTTGCTATTGACCAGAGCGTGTCTCCTGGTTGAACCATATAAACAGTTGTTTCGCCTGCTGCTCCAGCAGGGGTTGATCCTGGTTTTTCTGTAATTCTTCCTACTAATTCTCCCCCAAATAATGAAATCATAAAGACAGTCATAGCTAAAAGAACTGAGACCCCTAGTCTGCGACGGCGATATACGTGAGCTGGAAGCCGTAAAGAATGACGAGTCGCGTGAGGGTGAGAAGCGGGAATGTGTGTTATTGCTGTCATAGTTACATCCTTTCTTATGGGTGTGACATCTTCTGCTGTTCATAAAAATGAGAGACAAATTTCTCTGAAAACCAAAGAGTTTTAAAGAAATGCTTGACATGAAACATTTGTTCGGCAAACATATGTACGGAGAACAGGTGTTCGTTCATATAATATATACTATCGAACATACGTTCGATTACAACATTTAATTATTTTTGGTGGAAACTATGGAAAAGAAACTCACTAAGCGACAGCAACAAATCTTGGATTTCATTGATTCAACTGTCCGTAATCGGGGCTATCCCCCTTCGGTTCGAGAAATTGGTGAGGCAGTCGGATTGACGTCTCCTTCGACAGTTCATTCTCATATGTCCACACTTCAGGATCGGGGTTACATTGAACGCGATCCTTCCATCCCAAGAGGAATAAAAGTGCGGCGCGATCCCGCCACTGGGTTAACAGGTGAGCGTGGAGAAGTGCGACATGTGCCTCTCGTCGGTGATGTTGCTGCAGGTGCCCCGTTATTAGCGCAGGAACACATTGAAGAATCATTACCGTTGCCTGCATCTTTTACTGGGGAAGGCGACCTTTTCATGTTGCGCGTGAAAGGTGACTCCATGATCGATGCCGGAATCTTTGATGGTGACTATGTAGCTGTTCAATCACAATCCCATGCCAATTCGGGTGATCTAATTGTTGCTCGTATTGAAGGCCCCGCCGGAGAAGAAGCTACTGTTAAGCACTTTCGTCAAGAAGGCAGTGAAGTTGTCTTAATCCCAGCCAATCCAACTTTGTCTGAAATGCGTTACCCCGCAAAAGATGTAACTATCGAAGGTCGCGTAGTAACAGTTCTTAGGAAAATTTAGACAGATACTCTTGCTTATCTAATGCCCAAATATCATGCGGCTCACTAGGAAAATGAGAGAGATAACGGCGATCTATAACGACAAAACCAAGCCTTTTCGCTACGGCTTGAGATCGATAATTTTCTGGCAATATCGTACTGAATAAACGTTCTTGGGATAATTCGTGAAATCCATACCGGATTGCTTCTTGACCAGCTTCCGTAGCGTAGCCCAGTCCCCAATAGTCAGGATGAAGTGTCCAGCCGACTTCAACGCCAGGCCAGTCATGACGTTCTGGATTATGTAACCCAGTACGTCCTACAAAATTTCCTGTATTTTTTTCTTCAAGTGCCCACATTCCTGTGCCACGTAATTGCCACTGGCCTGCAAAGGCAGCCAATGCATACCAGGCTTCAGCCCTTCCCTCCTCTTCTGAAGTTCTAAGTGCTGCTCTAACTTCTGGGCTGTGCACCATTGACAAATAGTCTTCAAAATCTGAGTCTTTAAAAGGACGAAGAACTAACCTCTCTGTTTCAAGAGTTGGGCAAACAGTCATAGTTGTTCCATTTTCAAGAGAGTAAATCTACTAAAGCTTTGAATGTTCTCTCTATCGGATCTCTTTGCACATTCTCATCTGCTGTATGTGCAAGCGTTGGATCACCAGGGCCAAGATTTACAGCCGGAATGCCTTGTTCAGCAAAAAATGCTACATCTGTCCATCCCAATTTTGCTGTAACAGAAAGATTGTTTTCTTCGATAAGTGAAGAAATAACTGGGTGACTTAGCCCTGGCGGAGCTGCGGGGGCATGGTCTACCAAGGTCATCTGATCTTTGTCATCAAGATATGGTGCAAACACTTCCCTAACATGCGCCTCTGCATCTTCACCACTTCTATCAGGGGCGTACCGATGGTTTACGACCAAGACAAGTTCATCTGGTACTACATTTCCAGCAATTCCACCTGAGATGCTTACAACCTGCAGGGCTTCTCGGTATTTACAGTCATCAACGACCGGTTCTCGATGGTCATAGTTATCAATAGCTGAAAGAAGTGCCCCTGCACGATGGATAGCATTCACGCCCATCCATGGTCGAGCAGTATGAGCCCTTTGTCCGTTCATGCGAACTTCAAACCGCATGGTTCCTTGACAGCCAGCCTCAATCATTGCATTTGTCGGTTCTCCTAAAATTGCAGCATCGGCTTCAAGTAACTCTGCAGCTTCTGTAAAAAGTTGACGAAGCCCATTACGGCTATTGTCGACTTCTTCACAGACATAGAAAACCCAAGTTAAATCCATAGTTGGATTTTCGATAGTACGGGCCAATTCAAGCATTACGGCTAAACCGCTTTTCATATCTGCGCTTCCGAGGCCCCATAAAGTATCGCCTTCAATTCGACTGCCCTGACCTCCTGGAACAGTGTCTGTGTGACCTGCTAGAAGTAACCGATGCTTACGGTCTAGGTTTGTTCGGGCAATAAGATTGTCGCCGAACCGACTCACTTCCAATCTTGAGATCTGACGTAATTCGGACTCAATATAATCAGCTATTTGTTTTTCGTTTCCACTGATTGAAGGAATATTCACCAAATCAGCAGTAAGGGAGAGTAAGTCAGACATAAGGCTTATTAAGTGGTGACATCGTTGTTACGTAAGATCTCATTTAATGCTGACTTATCGTGACGTTCGCCTTCTGATAAGCGTTTTACTACGAGGACACAAGGCAGGCCGAATTCTCCACCCGGAAACTCTCTTGGCCTAGAGGCTTGCACGGCCACACACCATGGAGGTATTTCTCCGCGACTTATTTCTTCTCCAGTTTCTCCATCGATTACCGGAATGGAAGCGGTAAGAACTGCTCCTGCACCCAGAACAACTCCGTCACCCACACGAGCCCCTTCTGCGACAATACATCTGCTACCTATTAGACACTCATCTCCAATAATTACAGGAGTAGCATTTGGAGGTTCAAGCACACCGCCTATCCCTACTCCACCTGAAAGGTGAACATTTTTGCCAATTTGCGCACAGGATCCTACGGTTGCCCAAGTATCGACCATAGTGTTCTCCCCTACCCAAGCTCCAATATTGACAAAGCTTGGCATCATAATGACGCCAGGTGCTAGATAACTTCCCCAGCGAGCCAACGCTCCTGGAACTACCCGGACTCCGCTTTGTTGATAATTCTCTTTGAGTGGGATTTTGTCAGCGAATTCAAACGGTGCTGCCTCAATTGTGCTCATCTGAGCCTGTTTGAAAAGCAGAAGGATGGCAAGTTTCAGCCATTCATTCACAATGACTCCATCTTGGCTGGGTTCGGCCACTCGAGCCTTTCCTTGATCTAGAAGATCGATTGCTTGGTGGATTACTTGATTAGCTTCAGAGTCGTCAGGACTTAGGCCCTCTCTGCTTTTCCATAATTCTTCAATTTGATTTTGAATATCTGACATATTCTGAGACTACCGTTCTTGAGCATTAAGAGTGGGAACAATTAATTATTTACGCGCTTTGCGCTCTGTTCTCCAATAAAGAAAGGTCGTCTTCTGAAACTATGGCGGCTAAACGAACGTATCCAGCCCCCCTTGCTCCGTAAGTTTCTCCCGGAACCGAAACAATTCCCAGTGTTTCAGCTAACTGCAATGCCAACTTTCCAGAGTCTTTTTTAGGCGAAGGAACCCATAAATAAAACGAGCCTCGTGGCATCTCTGCTTCTACGCCTATCATAGAAAGCACTTCAATAAGTCGCTTAAGGCGGCTCTCATATCTTGCCCTTTGAACGTCTACATGGGTCTGATCTTCTAACGCTGCTATTCCTGCGACTTGTGCATGTCCGGGAACCATAAGACCTTGGTGACGTCTTACATCACGAAAGTATTTCACCAATTCAGAATCCCCTGCATAAAACCCAAATCTCAATCCGGCTAAATTTGAACGCTTAGATAGGGAATGAACGGCAACCACTCCTTCGGTTCCATGCTGAAGAACAGACTGGGGTGGACCGTCCCAAGTGAACTCCACATAACACTCGTCGCTAAATATTGGGACATTATTTTCCCGGCCCCATTGAACCACTGTTTCTAAATCATCGAGTCCGCCTGCTGGGTTGCCAGGAGTGTTGATCCACATCATTAAAGCCCTCTGTGCGTCTTGAGGATCAATACTAGAAACGTCAATTTCCCATTTCTCATTCATAGCTACGGGAACTGCTCGGCAACCCGCCAATTCTGCTCCCATTTCGTAAGACGGATAAGCCACTTCTGGGTAAAGAACTGTGTCTCGTGAAGAGTCTCGAAGTTTTAAAATATTTGGTGCTCCCGCTACAAATTCTTTAGTTCCAATACAAATTCCATAGTTCGAAGAGTGAACTGTTGTCTTTAATTGTCTTTGCGCCCAATCATTTATTACTTCACTCATTGCTTCGTCGCGCTTTGCTGATATGGGATATGGTCGAGCTAGATCATGGTCTTTAAGTGACTCGACTACTATGTCTGGCACGGGGTCTATAGGATTACCAACCGATAGATCTATAGCCCCACCTGATAACAACTCAGCTTTTTCACGCAAACCAATTACGCTGCTCAGAATAGGCATTGGAGGTGGAACAAAGTTTTTGTGTGTCGTCATTCTTTACGCCCTAACTAGAAAGTTTTCTAATCTACCTACTGAGGATTTGTCTAATCTTGCAGAAACCTTCCATCCTTTTTCTTCGGGAATTTCTTCTAAAACTTCCCCTTCGCGGTGAGTTTTAGCTAAGACATCTCCCCGGTCGTAAGGAATGAAGAGTTGGACAATTTCAGATAGTTCTCTTAAATGCTCTCCTATCACCCTTAATAAGTCTTCAAGCCCCTGTCCTGTTACCGCGGATACCGCTACAGCATCTTCTTCCTGCCTGACTAAGCGCTCTGCAGCCAACGGGTCTAAGTCTGCTTTATTAAATACATAGATTTGCCGTATATCGTCCGCTCCGATTTCTCTTAGAACTGAATGCACGGCTTCAATGCTCCCTTCAGGGTCAGGATCTGAAGAATCAACGACATGCACTAATAAATTGGCTTCAATAACTACATCAAGAGTCGAAGTAAATGCATCTACTAACTGATGCGGGAGTTTACGCACAAACCCGACAGTGTCTGTCAAATAAACGGTTTCACCACCGGGTAACTGAAGCCGTCGGGTGGTTGCATCAAGGGTGGCAAACAATCGATCTTCGACAAGTACACCTGCGTTCGTTAATGCATTAAGAAGTGTTGACTTGCCCGCATTGGTGTAGCCCACAATAGCAATTCCGTAATTACTTGTACGTTTGCGTGATTTTGATTGAGTTGCACGATTTTTTCTCAACTGTTTTAAGTCAGATTCCAACCTACTTATTCGGCGCATGAGTCGGCGTCGATCAACTTCAAGTTGGGTTTCCCCGGGTCCTCTGGTACCTATCCCTCCACCTTGTTGCGAAAAGGTATAACCAGAACGACGTAATCGAGGTAGTCGATACTTCAATTGAGCAAGTTCTACTTGTGCCTTTCCCTCAGGGCTTGAAGCATTTTGTGCAAAAATATCTAGAATCAATGCGGTTCGGTCAAGTGCGCTTCGCTTGAGTATCTTTTCAAGATTGCCTTGCTGAGCAGGAGTTAGTTCATTGTCAAATACGACTGTGTCAGCATCTAAAGAATCTGACACTTCACGTAGTTCCTCTGCTTTTCCGCGCCCGACATACGTAGTTTTATCTGGGGCTTGACGATTTTGTATTACACGACCTACGGGATCTGCTCCAGCTGTATCAACTAGAAGTGCGAGTTCCTCTAAGGAGGCTTCAGCTTTGGTGTCTTGTTCTTTATCAAGGGTTACTGCGGCTAAAACAATTCGTTCTCTGAATGAACGATCGATTAGACCCTTACTCGTTCCGCCGTACTCTCCAAAGGCCCCTCTATGTGATTCCTCTATATCAAATTGAGGTTCATGCCCAGACTCTTCAGTCATCTAAGGCCTCGAATTCTCCTTCATCGACTACCTGACAAACGTATGTCGGGTAATCGCCTAGTATTACCGTGGCTGCTCCACCAGGCATTACTACTTTCACCTCGTCGCTTACGGCTTGCCAAGCATTAGCTGCAGATGCAGCTGCTACCGCCCCTGAGCCACAAGCCTCTGTCAGTCCTGCTCCTCGTTCCCAAGTTCTTAATTGAATTTCATTCTGACTCACGATTGAAACCAAATGAATATTGCAGCCGATTGGCATAAAGTGTGACTCTACTTTTGGTCCTATTGTCCCTAACTCAACACTCTCTATTTCATCTACTTCAATAACCAGATGAGGGTTTCCTACATCAACAGAAGCTACTCGAAGAGGTTCAGGTCCACCCAGATTGATGTCTAGGTTCTGAAAATCTGGCCCAGTGTCTGGTGGGCTAAGTGATACTTGTACAAGAAGAGAATTTGTTGAGTCCTCTGAAATAAGGATGGGGTGAAGCGCAGTTTTTGTCTCTACTTTTATTGATTTCTTGGCCCTGTTGTTTTTATATAACGCATAACCAAAGCAAGCTAATCCATTTCCACTTACTTCAGCTTGACTTCCATCTGAGTTGAAAAGAGTAAAGAAAGCATCCGCTGTGTTGCTTGGTGTTCCGAAAATCAATCCATCAGCCCCTATTGACTTTTTTCGGTTGCAAAGCCTCTCAGCCATATCGCTTGCGTCAGAAGGAATCTCATCAGAGAAAATAATAAGGAAATCATTTCCGAAACCTTGATAACGACTTATATGCATATGTTCTAGTTTGGCCTATCAAAGATGCATTAGTGCAACTAATTAAATTTTGTTTATTTCGTCAAATATTTTCAGAACTGAGTCAACTACTTCGAGTGAGTCTTGTTCCACTTCAAACCAAGTGATTCGAGGATCTCGGCGAAACCAACGTTCCTGTCGACGAGCAAATTTTCTTGTAGCTACAACTGCTTTTTCCATCGCTTCTTCAAAGGAGCACTCCCCACAAAGATAAGAATAGAACTCGCTATAACCCAGTGCGGGTGCTGCGGTTCGTGATACTCCGTCTCTCATGATTTGCTCAACTTCTTCAAGGAATCCATCGTCAATTTGTTTGGTATATCGTTTAAAGATTTTTTCGTCGATACTGTCTCGAGAAAGATGAATTCCAATCTGTGTAAATGGAGTCGGCGGATACGAATCCATGCCAGGCCCAAATCCAGAGAATGGCTTATCTGCGCCTATTGTGACTTCTAACGCTCTAATGATTCTTCTACGGTTTGTGGGTTCCATTTTGTTCGCAGCCGCTGGGTCTAATTCTTTCAACCTGGCATGTAACTTAACCGAGTCATTTTCGGACTCGAGTTCTCGTTTTACTTCTGGAAATTGACCGGGAATAGTTAAATCATCTATTACCGCCCTCAAATGAAGTCCTGTTCCTCCCACTAGCAGAGCCTTCTGCTTTCGTTTTTCGATGTCCCTTAAAGAATTTTTAGCAGCTTCTTGAAATTGTGAGACTGAGAATTCTTCAGTGGGTTTAGCAATATTTATCAGATGATGTCGGATTTCTTTTTGCTCCTCTTCTGAAGGAGTTGCGGTCCCAATATCCATACCCTTGTAAATAGCCATTGAGTCCATAGACAAAATTTCAACCATGGGTCGCTTCTTTGCGATTTCAATAGCTAGTGAAGATTTACCTGAAGCGGTGGTTCCTAAAAGAACTAAATGACCGTTTAACGAGGCCATGGAGTTAGGCCGAAACAACGGGGATTCGGCGTCGATGTTTAGCCGGAGCTGTGACTTGAATTAGTTCACCCATTAAGTAATGCCCAGCTGCATCTGTTATCTGGACTTTTGCATAAGT
>MDSW01022878.1_pt1 | contig 12693 bp, 14 predicted proteins | sample 811171 | NCBI WGS metagenome assembly MDSW01 (sample SAMN05326641, study PRJNA326480) | marine metagenome | isolation source: seawater | place: Atlantic Ocean: North West | collected 2012 | reverse complement strand
TTATACCAATTCTTCTTCAAATTGAATTGGAAAAATTGACAAATATGCAAGTAAATGAGCATTGATTTTGTTGAGAGAGTTGCGGTTGGTACATCTAAAATCCTCTCAGAATCCTCTCGTATTTAACCTGCTCCCCTACTCAGATTGCATTCAGCACAACTCACTCTTCCATTTTCTACAATTGTTTTACCACCTTTAGAATAAGGATTTATGTGATCAGCGTGCCAATTACCCCATGATAATTTTTTTCCATTGCATTTAATTTTTAATTGGCAAATTTGTTTATCCCTATAAAAAATAGCTCTTTTTTGTTCATCAGTAAAATTTCTCATACTATCTTTAGTTTCTAATTTAGGAAATTTCATTAGAAAATTTTTTAGAAAGAAATTATGTCTCCATTCAATCGAAGCTGTACCATCTGATGCGTGGGTTATTTTATCTTGAAATGTGAGTATTTCGGGATCTGTTTCTTCATTATTTTTTTCTTGAATTCTAAAAGTATCAAATTCTTTATACCACTCAAAAATTTCTTCAAAATTAGTTGGCATAACATATTTTTCAACTAATTCGGAAAACATCGTATAAAAAGAAATAATATAGTAATTTTTAAGACCAGGAGTTTTTTCTTTGAAAATCTTATTCATAAAATCTAAAATTTTATAAATCTTTCTTGCTATTGTAGAATTATTATCAAAATCTTTGTATTGAAGATACATTCTATCCAGCATTGTACTTTTTACATCTGTTGGACCACCGGTTATTTCAAGAAGTGTAATTTGTGCTGCTGTCTGTTGATATGTAAATCTTATATTTTTGTAGTCAACTTTTTCAAAAATATTATGATTAGATAAATTCTCAATAAAATCACGCATTTTACCAGGCATCGCATTTCTTCTTTCTTGAGCTTTAAGTGTTACACCTTGTTGAAGTCTCAAAAACATATCTCGAATTTCGTCCTGACTTTCTGGCTCTGAAATAATTACAATATCAATATTAGCTGAGTCGAATTTTTGTTTTAAAGATAAAGATAATTCAGAAAACTTTTTTCCTTTTATCTCCTCTTCATCAATTTTTTCAGCATCTTTTGATAAAGGAAATTTATCTTCTTTAAAATCCCATATTGTTGTAACTCGCTGTTGACCATCAATAACAGCAAATTGATCTTTATCTGTTTCTTCCCAATAGAATTTAGGCACATCATATCCTCTTAGGATTGTATCTATTAAAAGTTGTTTAGTTTGTTTTTTCCATACCAGTTCTCTTTGAAAGGCTGGTCTAACTTCAATATTATTTTTCATCTGACACAATGTATATAAAGGAAGTCTTTTTGGATAAATTTTCATAATAATCTTTCTTATTTTTTTTCTTTAAAAACTTATCATATTTAAAAAACTAATACATTAATCCTCTGAAAATCCTCCAGTTTTGTTTCATGATGAAATAAGTATTGATAAACAAGTCTAATGATGGTCGGGGCGGCAGGATTTGAACCTGCGACCCTCTGGTCCCAAACCAGATGCGCTACCAGGCTGCGCTACGCCCCGAAGGAAGTACTAATACATTAGAAATATTAAATTTCAAACTATATAAAGAGGTAAATTAAAAGCTTTTTTAATAGAATCTGCTATATATTTGTTTGATGATAATAACTTGCGAAAAATGTTCCAAAAAATTTAATATAAACGATAATTTAATTCCAAAAGAAGGAAGGCAATTACAATGTGGAAGTTGTGGATATAAGTGGTACTTTGAGCCAGTTGATAAATCAATCAAGTCTAGAAATGATATTTCTGAAGAAACAATATTTAACAATGAAACTGTTGAAAAAAATAAAATTGAAAAAATTCCTGAAAAGCAAAAACTAATTCAAAAAAAAATAATACCTACCTCTGTAAATGAAAAAAAAGTAACTAACAAAATTAAAAAAAGTCCAAAAATAATCAAAAATTTGTTGGTTTTAATTATTTCTTTTGTAGCTTTAATTACTTTTCTTGACACTTTTAAATATCAATTAGGTAATTATTTGCCAGGATTGGAATTTTTATTGAACAATCTTTACGAATCAATAAAAGACATATTTTTATTTTTTAAAGATCTTATTAACTAGATGATTAGACGTATAACAAATTCTTTTAAATGGTTTTTTAAGTTAGAAGCAGCAAGTGGACTAGTTTTGCTACTTTCAGCCATTATAGCTCTATTTATAAGTAACTCAAATTATGCAAATTTATATTTCAATACACTTAATCAATATTTATTTATTGGTATAAATAACATTGGTTTAAAACTAAGTGTTCTTCACTGGATAAATGATGCTTTAATGGCAATATTTTTCTTTTTTGTAACTTTAGAAATTAAAAGAGAATTTATTCAAGGTGAGCTGTCAAATATCAAACAGGCAATGTTACCTATAATTGGAGCAGTTGGTGGTATGTTAGTACCTGCTTTAATTTATGTTTTTATAAATTTAAATGACCCCAATACATTAAATGGATGGGCTATACCGTCGGCAACAGATATTGCTTTCTCTTTGGGAGTACTATCATTGCTTGGATCAAGAGTTCCTTTATCGTTAAAAGTCTTTTTAACAGCTTTAGCTATTATTGATGATTTGGGTGCAATTCTAATTATAGCAATTTTTTATTCTGGTGATTTAAATATAAAATATTTATCTTTAATGTTACTTTCATTTATAATTTTGCTTTTATTTAATAAATTTAATATTAAAAAATTTTTACCATATCTTATAGTAGGTGTTTTACTTTGGGATTTTACTCATAATTCAGGAATTCATGCTACCATTGCAGGTGTTTTATTAGCAATGACAATTCCTCATAGAAAAAAAGAAAAAGATTTTTCTTTATTAATTAAATTAGAACACAGCATAAGTCCTTATGTTGCATTTGGTATAATGCCATTATTTGCATTTGCTAACGCAGGTGTTTCATTAGAAGGATTGTCATTTAATTCTTTACTAGATAAAGTTCCCCTTGGAATTTTATTAGGATTATTTGTTGGGAAACAAATTGGTGTATTTTTATTCTCATATATTTCAATTAAATTAAAATTTGCACAATTACCTTCGAATTCTAACTGGTATAATTTTTATGGTGTAGGCGTATTAACAGGTATAGGTTTTACTATGAGTTTATTTGTTGGAAATTTAGCATTCATCGAAAATATACAATACATGGATGGAGTAAAAATAGGAGTTTTAACTGGGTCATTATTGTCAACTCTCTTTGGTTATTTTCTGATACTACTTACACCAAATAAATAATCTAATGAGATACGTAATTTATTGTCTAACAATAATAATAATGATTTTTTTTAAAAATAACCTGTCGGCTAGTTACGAAAAAACATTCTATGACTTTAAGGTTAAAGATATTTCAGGAAATGAACTTAGTTTAAAAAAGTTTGAAAACAAAGTAGTATTACTAGTCAACACAGCGAGTTATTGCGGTTTTACTAAGCAATATGACGATTTACAGTACATATGGGACAAATATAAAAGTAATAATTTTGTTGTATTGGCAATACCTTCAAATTCATTCAACCAAGAAAAAGATACGAATGATGAAGTTAAAGAGTTTTGTGAATTTAACTTTAATATAACATTTCCAATTACAGAGATATCAGAGGTAAAAGGATCTTCAGCACATCCAATTTATAAATGGGCATTACAGAATTATGGATCTTCAGCTAAACCGAAGTGGAATTTTCATAAAATATTAATAAATCGTGATGGAAAAATAGAAAAAACCTATTCATCATTAACAAACCCTAGATCAGAAAAGATTATCTCGAAAATCGAAGAATTAATTAATAATTAATTTCATACCATCATGAGCTGGATAAACAAACTTGGGAAGTTTTTTTTTCAGATCTTGATAATCTAATGAGCTATGTAAATTAGTCAAAATCGTATATTTTGGCTTAATAACACTTATAAGATTTAATATTTTATCTAAATTATAATGTGATGGATGGGGCTCTTCTCTGAGACAATCTACTATAAAGTATTTCAATTTATTGATTTTTGGATAATTTTTTTTATCAATAGAGCTTACATCACTAACATAAGCTAATTTATTATTTATAACATAGCAAATACTGTTTATTGAACCATGTTTTACTTCAAATGAGGTTATATTAATTTTTTTATTTAAAAATGAGTGTTTTTTTTTAAATGAAACATTTTCATAATTGGAGGATAGTAATTACTTGTTTTTTTAAAACAATATTCAAATGATTTTAATAGATATTTGGATGTACTTTTATTTGCATATACTGGTATAGGCTTACGGTTTTTTAAATAAAATAATCTTAAATCGTTAATACCGTGTGTTTGATCGGCATGTTGATGTGTATAAAAGACACAATCTAATGATTTAACATTATTATACAAAAACTGATGTCTGATATCTGGAGATGAATCAATCAATAAATTGAAGTTTTGTGTGCTTAATAAAGCACAACATCTTGTTCGAATATTTTTTTTATTTTTTGGGTTGCATTTACCAAAATTTCCATCAATTCTTGGGACACCCATTGAACTACCACTACCTAAAATTGTGAACTCAAATTTCATTTTAATGTGAATAATTTATTAAAATTTTCAGAAGTTATTTTATCCATGTAATCAAAAGGTTTTTTTTTAATTTCTGCTAATTTATCTAAGGTGTATTTTATAAAGCTAGGTTCATTTTTTTTACCTCTCATCGGCACTGGAGCTAGAAAAGGACTATCTGTTTCGATTATTATTTTTTCGTTTGGTATATATGAAAATGTATTTCTTAAATCTGAAGAATTCTTAAATGTGATAATGCCACTTGCAGAAAAGTAACTATTAAAATTTAATAATTTTTTTGCAAATTCATAACTTCCTGTAAAGCAATGCATTAAAATTCTAAGATTAGTATTTTTAAAATTATTAAGAATATCAAAGGTTTCTTTCTCAGCATTTCTTGAATGTACTATTAAAGGTAAATTAATTTCAAGGCATGCTTCAATATGATTTTCAAAACTTGTTAATTGATTTTTTTTATCACTATTATTATAATAAAAATCAAGTCCTGTTTCACCTATTCCAATTATTTTTTTTGAATACTTTACGTTTTGAATAATTTTTAATTTTGAAATCAAATATTTGTCTGCGTCATGTGGATGTATACCAAACGTTCCATATATCATTGGATCTATATTAATAATTTTTTTAATATTTTCGAAACTTTCAAGATTAGTACATATAGTAAGTAATTTACTTATCCCAACATCTTTTGATCTTAGAATAATATCATTTATATTTTCATACAATGGTTCGACATCTAAATGACAGTGTGAATCAATCATGTAACTCAACCTTATTAAATAAAATATCTATTTTGTTTAAGCTAATATTATGCGTCAAAAAAGAATTATTTTTAATTGTTTCGATATTTAAATCATTCTCTTTGATATCGAAAATACTTAGTGCTTTCAATGCACTGTTTGGAATTACAGGGTATAATAATAAAGATATTTTTCTTATCAGTTCCAAAGAAGTATATATTATCGTATTAAGTCTAATCTTATTATCTTTTTTTTTCCAAGGTTCTTGATCATTAAAATATTTATTAGCAAGAAACATTTGTTCTACTATGAAGTTCATATAAAGATTAATATTTTGGTTATCTATATAGTCAATTAAATTGTCATAATTATTTGTAAAATTATTTAATAATATTAAATCATCGCTGCTGAATACGTCTGGCTTTGGAACTTTTAAAGAGAGATTCTTTTCTGTGAAGGCAAGCACTCTTTGACATAAATTTCCAAAATTGTTAGCTAAATCACTATTTATACATGAAATTAGTTTATCTTTTGAAATATTGCCATCATTTCCAAATGATACTTCTTTTAGTAAATAATATCTCAAGGGGTCCAATCCATATTCTTTAATAATGTCTAAAGGATCTAAAATATTTCCTTTTGATTTTGACATTTTTTCATCACCAGAAAGTATCCATCCATGGCCATAAACTCTCTTGGGTGGTGGGAGCTCAGCAGCTAACAAAAAAGCTGGCCAATATACAGCATGAAATCTTAGTATATCCTTTCCAATCATATGAACATCAGCGGGCCAATAATCTTTATACAAATCATTCTCTGTATTTGGATAATTCAATGCACTGATATAATTAGTTAAAGCGTCAAGCCAAACATAGATTACATGATTTTCGTTTGTTGGTACTTTAATGCCCCAGGAAAACGATTTTCTGCTAACAGATAAATCTTTTAAACCTGATTTTACAAAACTTATAACTTCATTTTTTCTCGATTTAGGGAGAATAAAATTTTCGTTTTTATCATAAAAATCTAGAAGTTTATTTTGCCATTTTGATAATTTAAAAAAATATGACTCTTCCTCAACCCACTCTACTTCTGATCCAGAAATTTTTGATATTTTAACTCCGTTCTTTTCTTCTATTTCACTATCTAAATAAAAAGCTTCATCTGAAACAGAATACCAACCAGAATAATTTGATAAATAAATTTCTCCCTTATTTTCTAATATATTCCACAAGTGTTGTACTGATTTATAATGACGTCTTTCAGTTGTTCTTATAAAATCGTTGTTTGATAGGTTAAGAGTCTTAGATAATTCTTTAAATGTTTTACTAATTTCGTCACAAAATTCTAATGGATCTTTATTATTATTTTCAGCTGCTCTCTGAATCTTTTGTCCATGTTCATCTGTGCCAGTTAGAAAAAATACATTAAAGCCATTAATACTCTTAAATCTTGCAAAGAAATCCGCAACTATACTTGAGTATGCATGACCCATATGCGGCTTAGCAGAAGGATAATAAATTGGAGTTGTTATATAATATTTTTTTGTCATAATAATAAGGATATTTAGTTTATATAGTTATTTTCAAATTTTATAAAAAAACTATCTAAATCTAAATTTAATTTGTTAATAAGATTGTTTTCTTCAACATTTTTAATAAAAAAGTCATAATATTTGTTTTCTTTAGTATTGAAATATAGCCTTATAAAATAAATTTCAATATAAGACTGAAAATTATCGGAGATAAAATTAAATTTTTTGTAAGATTTATTTTCAATGATAAATTTTATAATTTTTTCTGAATCATAATATTTTATATCTAATTTATTTTCCTGACAAAAAAGAATATGATTAATAAGGAATTTAGGAGAAATTGTAAATGATTTTAAGTCATCATTTAAATTATCATATAAATTTGAATTAAAATATTCATTTACAATATTTTTATTTTCTAAATAGTTGAAATTTAATTTATAAGTTAAACAACGTGATCTAACAGTATCGATTATTTTTTTATTAATATTATGAGTAAGTATAAAATAATTTTGTTCACTAGAATCTTCTAAACTTTTTAATAATGAATTAGATGAGCTATTATTAAGATTCTCAACACTATCAATTAAAATTATTTTTTTTAAATTATTAAATGATGATTTGTTTAAAAAACTAATCATATTACGTATTTGATCAACATCTATATTTTTTTTTTCATCGTTTTTAGAAATTAAAAAAAAATTTGGATGAGAATTATTTTTTACAAGATTATAAGATATGCTATCGGAATTGATTTGACCTAAATCTTGAATATATCTTGTAGGTTCATTTTCAGATAAAAGATAGTTTATTAAATGAAAAGCAAAAGTAGTTTTTCCAATACCTTCTTGGCCAGTTAGTAATAGTCTATTTGGAAATTTATCTTTAATATTTAATTTTATAAAGTGATTAAATAATTCTTTGTAACCAAATAATTTAATATTAACATTAAACATAAATAATTTTTTTTATTTTATTTAAAACCTCTTTCTTATTTTCAATTAATTTTTTATTTGAATCAATTATTACATATTTTGATCTATTTTTTGCTAATTTTAAATAACCTCTTTGTACTTTTTCATAAAATTTAGTGTTAAAGTTATCATATCTATTTCTTAATTTTCTTAGTCTTAATCTTTTAACAAGATTCTTTGAGTTCACTACATTAATAAATATTAAATCAGGCTTAATATCCTTCAGCAAAGATTTATTAATTTTATTTATTAAATTTTTATCAAGTCCCATGCCATAATGTTGATAAGCAATGGTTGAGTCAGTGAAACGATCTAATAAAATAATACTTTTATTATAATTTTTTTTAATTGTAAGATCAATGTTTTCACTTCTTGCTGCAAAGTACAACATGAGATCAGTAAAAGAATTAAAATTGTTTTTATTATTTAATATTAATTTCCTTATAGTTTCAGAATTTTTGTTACCTCCTGGTTCTCTAATTTTAATAAATTTAATTTTTTTTTTTAAAAAAAATTTTGATATATAATTTATTAAAGTAGTTTTTCCCGAACCCTCTATACCCTCAAAAACTATAAGAGGTTTTTTTTTAGACATCGCCCCAGATTAAAAAATTGATCGATCTAATGAGTTTAGTGAATTTATTAACTTGATCTATATTTTCTGAGGCTAATAAATCTAAAGTTTCTATTAAGTTATCCTTATAGTAGATTTTCACTTCGCCTACTATCTGGTTTTTGCTTATGGGAGCTTTAATTGGACCTTCGTGCTCTAGAACTACTTTAAGATGACTTAATCTTGCTTTTTGTATTGTTTTATAAATATTTTTTTCAAAATGTGTTTTAACAGTATTTTTTTTTCCCAACCATACGTTTAATTCTTCAAAAGAGTTATTTTTATTAAAAATTTCAATAGTATCAAAGTTCGTCAATCCATAAGTTAATAATCTAGAAGATTGTTTAGATCTGGCTTTTTTTGAACTAAAACCGCTTCCAACAGCTATTAATCTTCTCTGGTTCCTAAGTATTGAAGATGCTAGAGAATATTGTTCAACAGCTAAGTATCCAGTTTTAATACCATCTGCACCCATATTTTTATATAGGAGAGGATTTCTGTTACCTTGTGTTATTGGATCACCTCCAGTTCTATCCCAAGTAAATTCTTTTTCAGCAAAGTAAGTATAATATTCTGGAAAGTTTCTAATCAAATAATCAGACATTATTAAAATATCCCTTGCTGTAGAATAGTTATCTGGATCGTTTATTCCAGAGGCATTTGAAAAGTTAGTATTTGTCATGCCAATTTCCTTAGCTTTTGAAGTCATCATAACAGCAAATTCTTCCTCAGAACCAGCAATACCTTCTGCTAATGCCACACATGCATCATTTCCAGATGCAACAATTATACCTTTTAATAAATTTTCTACTGAAACTTCATCTCCAATCATAATAAACATAGATGAATAGCCAGCATTAGCTAATCTCCAGGCATTTTCAGAAACTATAAATTTTTCATCTAAATTTAGTTGCCCTTTCTTAAGCAAATCAAAAGCAATTATTGATGTCATAATTTTAGTCATAGAAGCTGGATAAATCGACATATCCGGTTCTTTTTCATAAAGAATTTCACCAGATAAATAATCCTGTAGTATAGCTGTTTTAGCATCTACAACAAACTCAGCTGCTTTAGATGTGAGTGTAAATAAAATAATGTATATAAAAAAAAATATTCTTATCATTGTTTAATTAACTCTAAATTTTCAAAATATAAATTTTGCATTTGATCAAAATCTTTTTTAAGACTATCTAAAGATTTATATGGACCTATCGATAATCTAAAATTATTTGTTCCATTTTTATCAATTTTAATTTTTTTAATATTTGTTTCAGTCATAATTCTTTCTTTTACCAGTTTTGCAGTATCTTCATAATAAAAATTTGCTATTTTAATTATATAATTAAATTTTTTTGCTGATTTTTTGATGTTTTTTTCATTTGTTACTGACGTAGATATATTTACAATATTAACACCTTCTACAGGTGCTTTATCAGCAACATTTTTTTCCTCATCAAATGTTTTTGCCTTTCCAGCGTAAAAAACTGAATTTTGACTCACAGACTCAATTGATATATATGGTTCATTCAAATTCAATTCGATCTCATTCGCTATTCTTTTTGTTATAACAGAGTTATAAAAATTTGGATATTTTGATTTAGATTTAACTTTAGCTATAACAGTTTTATTATTTAAAAGATTTGTAATTTTAACAGTAGATTCTTTTTTTAAGTTTTTTTGAAATATGAATAGTTCCCTATCATTTAATTTTTTACTAATAGTTTTATTTTTGAATAGTTCGTCTGAATAAACTAAAGTAAAACCATTATTAGAATACTTTTGATAGATTTTTGGTTCTATAATTTTTTTTGAATTAATATTTGGATCTATGCAAGAAACTATAAAAAAAAATATAAATAATGGTAATATTCTAAAGTTCATTATTAAATTTATCCTTTAAGGTACAAACTGCAAGCGCGAATCTTAGCGATCTATTCCAATTCAATATAATTTCGTAATTGTTATAAATTAAATACGCAGGTGATAACAAATTTGAGTTTTCAACAATTTCTTTATCGGGTGTTATTATTGCAACAATTTCATTATCATTGCCTAATTCTTTAGTGTAATTTTTTATATATTTTTTATAGAAGGAAAGTTTTTTTTTAAATTTTATTTTTCTTGCTGAATAATTTAAAAATTTTACAGGTATATCTTTATTTAACTCTACTTTAGAAAAACACTTTCCTTTATTGTTCCAACCCATATTGGATAAATAATTTGCAGCAGATGCAAAAGAATCATCGGTTGATTTTAAATTTATTTGGCTATCATTGTTATAATCTATAGCGTTGTTTAAAATTGTTGAAGGCATGAATTGAAAGTTACCAAATGCACCAGCCCATGAACCATATAATTCGTCTGCTTTTATTTTTTTATCATCTATTAATTGTAATGCTATAATTAATTCTTTTGTAAAGAATTCACTTCTTCTTTTATCATAACTAAGTGTGGCTAATGACGAAAGTATATCCATTTTTCCGAGATATTTACCAAAATTAGTCTCTATACCCATCAGTGATAATAGCAACTCTTTTTCAACCTCAAAATTTTTTTCAACCTCGTTAATTAAATTTGTATTTTTTTTATATGTTATTAACCCAATATTTACCTTTTTATTATTTGCTCTTTTGCTTATATATGTTGAAGTATCTTCATAAAATTCAGGTTGGTATCTGTCATATTCAATTACTTTAGGTAAAAATTTTAAATTCTTAATTATTAAAGACAGTGTTTCATTACTTATGCCTTGAGCACTAGCGTATTTAGCAAAATTTATTTTCCATTCATCAAAAGTTTCTGAATAAGCTGATAAAGGTAGAAAAAGAAAATATAAAATATACAAAAATTGTAATTTATTTTTTTTCATATAAATCAAGAAGATATATTATTACAGCAACCCATATAAAAATGAAACCAATTAGCCTATAATTGTCAAATGGTTCATCATATATAAATAATCCCAAAATAAACTGAAAAGTAGGAGTAATAAAAAATAACATACCTGCAGGTCCTAGACCAGCTAGGTGGACACCTTTTACAAATAAAAATAAAGGAATCACAGTCATTGGTCCAGCAATTATCAAAATGATTGATAATTTGATCGAGTTAAAGCCAAAGTCCAAATTCCCAGTATCATAAACAAAATAAATAGCTATTAGAGCAAATGGTAAAATTAACAAAGACTCTATAAGTAAACCCAAATCAACATCAATTTCTATTTTTTTTCTAAAAACATTATAAAGTGACCATGAAAGACCTACAGTCAAACCAATCCAGGGGAAATTTTTATAAAAATAAAATAAATAAATAACAGAAAAAAAAGCAAGAAATATTGAGAAAAGTCTTAATTTGTTAAGCTTTTCATTAAAAAAAAGATATCCAAATAGAACACTTAATATTGGCATAATAAAATATCCAAAACTTGCATCTACTATTTGATTTGCTGAAACAGCATATATCCAAACAGACCAATTTATAAATATTAAAATTCCAGTTAATATTAAATAATATATGTTACTATTTTTTTTAACTATTTTTTTAATTTTACTCCATTTAGATAGAAAAATTGTAGTAACACTTAGCATCACTGCAGTCCATATTACTCTATGCAATACAAGTTCAATACTTCCAACAAATGATAATGATCTAAAATATATTACTCCAATCACTCCCCACCAAAAAGAACCGAAAATAATGTATAGAATTCCTTTATTAAAAGATGACATAAATTTAAACAGAGCTGTTATATAGATAGATTTTCTTCTTGCATATTCATTTTTTAACAATAAAATTTATTTTTTTGAAAACAGATTTTTAATTCATTCATTATTTATTTGAAAGATACCAAATTAAAGCTGTTAATTCTATGATGATCAGTACTTCGAGCATTAGTTTGCTATTAATAATATTAATATTAAAAATATTCCTAGTATAAGAAGTGCTCCTCCAATTTTTAATATACCGCCAAGTAACCCCCAAAAACCTTCTCTACCAAATAACAAAATAACTACTATTATTAACAAAAGAAAAATTACAGAAGCCATATTAGAGTTTTATTTCTAGAAGTTTTTTCATAATCCAAGATTACCAAAACCTGAAGCTAGACTCAATAAAGCTAAGTTATAGGATTATGTAGGATAACTTGAAGTAAACTTGAAGCAAAGTCATAATTTATAAAATTATAAGCTCTGTTTTTTTGTTGAAATTTTAAATTATACTTATAAAACCTTGCTCAC